>WNGJ01003463.1_pt1 | contig 17465 bp, 25 predicted proteins | sample 5400611 | NCBI WGS metagenome assembly WNGJ01 (sample SAMN13153375, study PRJNA577476) | soil metagenome | isolation source: 40 cm soil or saprolite under Garry oak tree replicate 1 | place: USA:California | collected 2016-06-15 | reverse complement strand
GCAATGAAACGAAGAAAGACCCTACTCGCAGTGTTATTGAGCCTTGTCGGCTCAGTGTTGGCTTTAGTCCCCCCGGGAAGGCCCGCAGCGTATGGTTTTTCAGCAGCTCAGCATGAGCTCCCAGCCTGCGGAACTTACTGCGGGACAGAGCGGTGGAGCGTCAAGACATTGAGCGATGCTGACCGCGACAAGGTAGATTTCACTCCTAAGGAGGCCACGGTTGGTTGGCTCGTTTCCCAAGAGCACCCGGCCCAGTCACCTGCAGATCAGCGCATTGGCCCTATCGAAACGCAAACCTACAAGGTTCGTGCGCGGCTAATCAGTTACAAGCTGGAGCAAGACGGCGATTTCCATATTGTTATCGCCGACGTCGAAGACCCGGGCAAGACAATGATCGCAGAGATTCCATCCCCGGATTGTGCCGGGGCCTGCGCCTCAGGACGTACGGAGGAGTTTCGAAAAGCCCGGGCAGTTCTTACTGCATTGCCGGAAGAGGTTGCGCGCGTAATCGTGGTCGTGACGGGAGTGGGCTTTTTCGACTTCTTGCACGGTCAAACTGGAGCGGCGCCGAATGGCATAGAGCTGCATCCGGTATTGAAGGTCGAACCCGAATCTGCCTTCAGCTTGCCTTCCGTTTCTTCCCCTAATGCCAGCGCCGAGAATAAGAAGGAAGAAGTCAGAGTATGGGTCAACACGAGCACCGGCGTCTATCACTGTCCCAGCACCAGATGGTACGGCACAACAACAAGCGGCACTTTTATGACCGAAGCAGAGGCCCAGCAGCACGGGTACCGTCCGGCCTACGGGAACGAATGCGGCCCGGCGGGAACTGGTATCGCCTCGCAAAAGCAAGACGGAGCTGTGCGCAACACAAAAGCCGGGCGTGCAGGGAATCCGGATGTAAGGGTCTGGGTGAACATCAGTTCTGGTGTGTATCACTGTCCTGGCACGCGGTGGTATGGCAACACAAAGCACGGCGAATACATGACGCAAAGGAAGGCTCAAGACGGAGGCTACCGACCGGCGTATGATAGCGTTTGCCACTAACCTCTTAACGACCAGCCGAAGAAATCCTAGCCGATTCCTAGAACCCGCTGCCGTACGAGCTGGCGTGCTAAAACCACGCCAGCCGCTATGCGACCTTAACTTTCGACAGCATCTTCTTGATCCTCCGGCGGGTTGTGTCGGCACCAGGTTGTTCCCACTCTGTTTCCCGAGCTGAAACCGGTCAACGGAGGCGACAAAACAGCAGAAGAATGTTTCATAAAGCTGTTTATATAGATGACGATCCAGCCGATCGAGCAAGACACCACCGCCCACCAGAGAATCAGCTTTCGGTACGGCCACTTCACTGGGGGGTTTAGCTGCTTGGACAGAACGGACTGATGAAACCCTCGAGTGGTCGCCTTTCCGATTACGAAATCCGGGCCATGGCCGCCAACCACGACAGCGCGGAATCGAGTGTGGGCAACTGTACAAAAGAGTCCTTCCTGGTAGGCGAGAGAAACCTTTTTGAGATCTGTGCTGTTGCAGTTCGCACAGCGCAAGTCTTCGCTGGAAACGAAACAGAGTTGTGAGTTGTGGGTGTTATTCATGGTCGGACCACTCCCCGATGACGCGGGCAATAACCGCCACGCTCGCGATCGCCAGTTCGATGGTTCAACTTCGCCGTGCGCCAAAGACAGCGCGGGAATGGGCAGAACCGTTCCGGGTGGGATTGCTTCTCAAGGGCAACTTTCGCCTGGGGGTTCATGGACGTTCTCCCTTTTTCGCGTCTCGCCCCGTTCTAGGCGGAGATCACCAAATGAGAGAGGCCATGCGCCTGGCGCACTAAAGCAGTGAGTTGGTCGATGTGCTTGCAGTGGCGCTTCCCGGCGAGCTTTCGGAATTTGAAGTCACCACAGTCGCAGAACCACCGACGCTGACCCGCGCGGCGGATGAACTGGACAACGTACTGCGCGCCGCCATGTGATTGGCTGGCAACGTAGAACGAGCGGACGCCAGGCGTGCTGTTGTTCGCCGCGCGGATGGTCATGATAAGGGGTTCCGCGATGGAGATTCCTTGGACGGAAGATTTGATCGGGATAACTGCTGATTTTTGCAGCGGAACGGGATGAATTACACTCTGCGTAGCCATGTCAGCCTCCATTTAGGTTGATTTGGTCAGGGGCGCGTCGGTGCTTCGAACACCTACGCGTCCCGCTTTCTACCTACCTCTTTGGCTTCGGCTTGCGGCCTCGGCCCTTGCGGTAAATTTCCTCCTTGGCCCTTTGTAACCTGGCAACATCTGCTTCAGTCCAAAGCCTCAGTCCTACGCTTCCGCGAAGCGATGGCCGCGGAGCCTTGATCTTGCCTGATGCAATCCAACGCTGAAGTGTAATCCGCGTGATCCCGACTGCCTTTGCTGCTTCAGCGGTGGTGTGCGTTCGACTCACGGTTACATGTGTATCATATTTTTCTTGACCTGTCAAGCCCAATGTGAAAGAATTTTGGCTTGGCATGCTCGCAACAAATTCCTGATGCCAAGCGTACGAAGCCGCATGATGAGGCTGCCGCTCATCCTTCTCCCGTAAGCAGCCACTCGATGGACCTCCCAAATTGACGACTGATTGCGAGCAAGACTTCAGCTCCGATTTCTCTCTGGCCGTGCTCGATGGTTGACAAATAACCCTGACTGACTCCGATCCGATGCGCCAAATCTGCCTGAGTCAAGTCAAACCCTCTGAGTTCCCTAATTCTCCGCCCAACCGTCTTCCAATCCACGGAGACTGCCTTAGACGATGCTTTTTTTCTTGACATCGTATATCTATAGAGATAAAATATTGCTATGGATATAAGCCACAGACTTGCATTTGCGCCACTCCGAACATGTCGGCCACTCCCTTTTACATTGCTAGGGCTGCCGAAGGCAACGGAAGAAAAGGATTCGATCTCTCTGCAGAATTGCGGGGCCGTCACGTTGGTGCGCAAAAAGGAGAGCTCATGAACAGGAATGTAGTCAGTTTTCGCTCCAACGCAAATCTGGCGCGTCGATTGTGGGGCGAACCATCGAGAACTGCACTCCACACCCTTCGAGATTTGACTCTTAGGTATTCACTTTCAGTGGCAGCTGGTGACCTTCAATTCTTGGACGGTAGGTGGTACGTCACGCACTCAGGGCTCCTGCAATTAGCCTTCCGGAAGGGCTGCTGCGGAATCAAGCCAGTCCTCCAAGAACGCCTGTCCGATGTCGGATCCTGTCGTTGGGTTTTCAAGGCAACGGTGTACAAGTCCCGTGGGTCCAAAGGGTTTGTCGGCTACGGCGACGCTAACCCTACGAATACGTCTCCCCTAGTCCGTGGCGCCGAGATGCGCGTGGCGGAGACTCGAGCTGTCAACCGCGCCCTTCGTAAGGCCTACGGCATCGGACTCTGCTCAGTCGAAGAGTTGGGATGGCTTACTGGTTCTCCCGGGTCCACGAAGGAAGAGAATCAGTCTGCAAAGTCGCCGCACCAGAATGGCTCGAGTAACGGGCAACCAAGGCTGCGAGACCGGCTGTGCGTCCTCATCCGGCAGTACAGCCTCGACCCCACATTAGTCAAAGCATTCGCGGCCGACTTCTGCGGCACACCCACCCTTAAGGAAGCAAATCGAGAACTGGTCGAATCGTTTATCTCTCACTTGGCGACATCCGCACGGGAAAACAGGGACGCACTGATCTGCAAACTCAATTCCTACTCGCAACCCATGGAGGTGAAATCATGAAGCGACAAATTCCTGGCCTTCATCTGAATCAACGGGGAGTGGAAACCAGGCTTGAAGGTTTGTTCCTTGTTCGCGTGGAGCGAGCACGGTACCGGTGGCATCCGCAAAAGCCGTTTGTAGAATTCCAATTCGCTATTCTGGAACCCGAATGTTTCAAAGCTCGTTCTTTTTCTGGCCGGCTCTACTGTACGGAGAGAGCACTTTGGAAGCTGAACTGGCTTCTCCAAGATTTTGGCTACGACGCGCAGCTTCTCAAGGATGACCGCGTCGACGAAAAAGCCCTCCTCAATCTGCGCGGAGTCGTTCGGACCTCCTACACGATCCTGAACGGCCGCTGCTATCAAAACCTTGAAGCCTTCGCCCCCGAGGCAGATTGGGAGGCTCTCGACTGCAGTTCCTTAGCTCAAAGCGACGAGCAAAGAGGCACCAATGGTCTATAGCTACACGCAGATTAGCCAATATCTGCGCTGCCCGCGCAGCTATCGGTATCGTTACATGGACGGCTGGCAGGAAAAAGAAACTCGCGCGGCCTTGGCTTTCGGCCGCTGTTTTGAGATTGCTTTGGGAGCTTACTTCCGCGAAGAGGACTGTGGAGCGACGCTCTTTCGCGAATGGGGGGCTTATCGCGACACAGCTTTCGATTACAAGAAGGGAGAGACCTGGGATCGCCTGCTACATCAGGGAATCCATTTGCTCGAAAGATTCGCTCAGGACAATCGCGTCCGAATTCCCGACCCTCATCAGAATCTGCAAATAAAGAAGCTCAGCAGCCTTACGGGCGGCAGCCAGTTCGTTTCCTACCTCGACGCGATCGGTGAAGTTGACGGCGTACGCTGCTTCACCGACTGGAAGACGACAACCAGCCGATACCCGGAAGCGCCGGCGGGCCTGCTTTCGCTCGATCCTCAACTCATCTGCTATTCCTGGATCACCGAGATTTCGGAAGCAGCGCTGGTTGTCTTTGTGCGGAAGCATGCTCCTGAAGTGCAGTACTTGAGGGCGAAGATTTCCGACGAGCAGCGTCAGGAATTTGGTCGATTAGTAGAAACAACAATAAACCAGATTGAGGCCGGGCACTTCAATCCACACAGCGGCATTCGGTTTCCTCGGAACGGATGCATGAGCTGCCCGCATCTGGGACTCTGCCTCGGCAACGAGCAGCTGGTAGCGGCCAACCTCATCCGAAAAGCGGGGGCGAGCGACCTTGATTGGCTTGACGAGCTTATGGATTAAAGGACGACCGATGGCGTCGCCAAAGCTCAATCGTCGGCGAGCCTTGTTCGTGCTGGGCAAGATCGATGAGATTCTGGCGTGGGAGAAAACCAAGGAGCAGGAACGAGACGTTCGGTATGTGGATCTCGGGCGTTATCTATGCGAGGTTCGGATCGGGCAGTATTGGCGGTTGGAGCGACTGAAGTCGTTCGACGAGTTCTTGGAGCGACGCTTTCCTGAATCCCGCCGGAAGGCATACTACATTATGACCATTCATGAGCACCTGACGCGGATATCGAAGCGCGATCTCCAGCAGATCGGATGGACCAAAGCGAGAGAGCTCGTAAGAGTGGCGCGAGCGGACGGTCAGAGCTTCGATTGTGCACCCTGGGTGCACAAGGCCAGGGAGCTGCCTAGAGAAGAATTTCAGCGCGCGGTCGAGCGACACTTGACCGGCAAAGAGAGCGAGCCGTGGGAACTCCTCTATTTCAAAGTCTACAAAAGCCAATTGCTGGTCATTGAGCGGGCCCTTGAAACCGTTGGGCTGATGCTCGGAACCGATAAGTCCAGGGGCTACTGCCTGGAGATGATCTGTGCTGATTTTCTCGCCGGCGCAAATCTCGGAGAAGCTAAGTCTTAGGTTTGCTATGCAAAATAGGCCGATTTCAGCGTCGCTCCGCCAGAAGCAGCCAAGGCTCAAACTGGCTAAGGGGGAGTACGAAATTATCAGGAAGCGAGTGCTTGAACGAGATGGTTGGCGGTGTCAAGAGTGCGGTTCGATGCAGAACCTTCACGTCCATCACATGAAACGCAGGAGCCAACTAGGCGGCGATGTGATGCACAACTTAATCACACTCTGCGCTGACTGTCACGGGAAATGCCACGGATGGGCGCGCTCGTGAGTTTCTTGTAAAGCCGGTCTCAACGCTGCAGGCTAACTAACCTCAGGAGGCACGTATGCCAGTCGAGATTATCGGCGAGGTCGGAACTCCGAGTGCAACTCCCGTGGATTTCTGCCCAGGCCACTCTCGCCATCCGGCACACTGTCAAGGTCTGCGGGCCACCGCCGCCAGAGATGGAGTTGGAAGTCCAGTGGCAGGAGCATGAACTCGGTAGCTATCCCACGATCGTTCTCCTCTGGGAAGACGCCATGCGGGAACACCGTGGAATTATCTCGAAAGATGTCGGGTGGCGCTGACTGCTTACGAGAATGGCGGTGAACTTCCTCTCGGCTGGTCAATGCCGCCCGTCTGTTCGGAAGACGACGACTCAGATAGTGCTCCCTTCGATCCTGACAAGCTACCGCCCGACCCACCGGAAACGCTTAACCTCTTCGAAAACGAGCGCTACATCAGCAAACTGATTCAGTCGGGCCTCGACGCCTCCAAGCGCGACCAAAGTCGGCCGCATTTAGTCGAGCCCGATGACGACGAGCCAAACGAATCTTAGCCGATTCCTAAAGCCGCTTTGTCCGAAGAGACAACGACCTAGACCAGGATCTGTGGCGAAGAGGGCCCTTGCTCGGGAAGTCCGTTTCTCGATTTCCCAGCGTCGCTTGTGTGTGCTCGCGCGATAGAAAAGTGGACGCGATCAATGGGTTGAGCTCACCCTGGGCCCACGGGAAGCGACTCGGCCGGACGCAGATCGTTTTGGGCGCCTCAAGGATTGCAGGTCGGAATTGGGTACGGTTTCGAGCATCAGGCCCTCCAAAAAACGACAACATCGCAACCCTCTGCGGCTGTAGTGTAGTAGTAGTAGTGTAGTAGTAGCCGCCGATTGATTTTTGTGGAGGTTGCAAGCTTTCCAGAACTGGCCGTGCGGCCCTCCAGAACGATTCGCTTTGGGGATGCACCTAAAGGTCGGAGGTGCTCGAAAAAGTTAGAAGCACGGTGCCTGCAGCTTCGCGCAAGTGCACGCCACGGGGTGCAGAATTCGCCCAACTGTCCCAAAAGCGCGTGCACTTGCGAGGCCTGTCTGATACTTTGATCTAAGAATGCGTGACCCAGAAATTCGTCGGCAATTGCGGTGCCGCCTTGAACAGGAATTCGGAAATGACGCTAATGCACTAATTCTTGATGAATTAGGTGTGTGCTGCGGTCGAGTCAGGGCGGACATGGCAGTTGTCAACGGTGAACTCAAGGGCTTCGAAATCAAAAGCGATCAAGACACCCTGCTGCGCCTGCGCTCCCAAGTCGCACTCTATTGCCGGGTTTTCGACACTGTATCCATCGTCGTCGCCTCAAAGCACTTGGAAGAGGCTCGAAAGATCGTGCCCCGTTGGTGGGGGATTCTCGTGGCCAAGGGGAATGGGGATATCGAGCCTAAGATTAGAAGCTATCGTCGGGAACAAAAGAATCCAAACCCTGACCCAGTGGCGATCGCTCAACTGATCTGGCGAGACGAGGCCTTCGACTTACTAAAGGCACATAATCTCCACTCCGGTCTTCGCAAGAAACCACGCAAATTCCTCTGGGATGCTCTCGTGCGGAACTTCGCATTAACAGATCTTCGCACGCTGGTGCGAACGCAGCTCAAGGCTAGGCGTGATTGGCGATCTGCTGCATCACGTACGCAATATGATGAGAAGTTCCAACCTTCCTCCACGTCGTGAGATTGCCACTGCTGACTAGCCGATTCGCACAATCTTTGATGTAGCGATCCCCCCAGCTAAATTCTGGGCCCGAGTAGGCAGCATTCTTAAGCAGGATCTTGGAAACATCGTGAAACTGCTTGTATCCGTGATCTCTCAAGTTCTTGCCTTTTAGAATTAGCCAGACATCCTCACTCGTGTACCGGATACTGGCGGACGGACGCATCAATCTAGGATCGACTTCTGGGGGCTGTGGATGTGCGATCGCATAGTCGCCGAAAGTTGGCGTCCGGGCGATCCGAGTGTCAGAAGCTATGCTGCACCACAAAGCCCACTCCAATCTCCGAACAGTCGAAATTTCAGATGGAGGCAAGCCCATCAGGTCCACAGGAAACCCTGTGGCGGCTAGGACAACTGACCGCCATTTCCTGGGGAACGGAATCGACTTCACCAAAGAAACCACATCAATCGAAGACTCTTCGCCGGTTTCTGGGTGCAATGAGCCTAAGTCTAGAACGAGGTCGGTATCTGTCGGAGAAACCCGCAGCGAACCCAAAAGCTTTGTGACCGCAGTCTCAAGCGTATCCTGCCCGTCGAAATCATCCTTTTGCAGTCGAAGGCATACACCGCGTTTGTCCGTTTCGATAATCTCTCGGCAGGCCATTTGATAGTCATCAGTCCGAATTAAGCCCGTTACCGGGATGGCTTTCAACGCACGCAATCTGACCCGACTGAATACATGAGCGACTGGATGTGTTCCGTCGGACATTCTTTCACGTTCGCTAATCCACATGAGATCAACGAAAAAAGGCTGGTGCATACCCCATGATTTCTCTAACTTGCGATCTACCTTCAATAAATGCTGATCGATTGTTTTTTCGAGTACATCGTTCGTGTGATCCCACGGTACAGGGGGAATTTCAATCAGGGGTGTTATTCGCTCCTTCTCTTCGGAACTCATGGACTCCAGTGCCCCATATTCGCCGTCTTTTCCCTTCAAGATGGGGACGTAGTCATTGCTAGGAAACATGAGGAAATACGCTCCTACTTTTCTGAATCGCCCCACCCGATGTGCTTTTTCAAATGATTGCATTCTGTTCGGGCTAACACTTTGTCGTGCTGAAGCCTGCCGACGACAATGCCGGGAGCGATGCCAAGCTCGTACGCAAAGCGACTAATCGCAGCGCAGCTTCGACTTCCCAGCCGTCTGAACTTTCTGTATTCAACCTCTGGAATCAACCATTCCCGTGCAAAAGAATCTGCTTCAAGTTCTCTTTCGTCCTTAGTTCGATCCTCTGTTTCAACGATCACAGTTCGTTTCCCGTGGAGCAGAATATGGGCAGCTTCGTGAAAGAAAGTGAACCACAGATGGTCGTCCGTCTTGTAACGAAGGCTTAGCTGAATCAAAGCATTCGATTGAGACAGCCATCTCGTGGCCCCCCAGGTGCAGGTCTTTGGCAACTCCGGGACAAAAACAACCCTAACGCCAGCTTTGCTGCTTTCAGTTGCTACGATTGAGGCAAAATTGCGAGGCAGGTCCCTAGTCATGCTACGGATGCGCTTTAGCGTCTCTCGGAAACGGTTCGAGTCAAATTGCTCTGCCGGGACCCTTAGGGCTTCAAGTTCTCCTTTTCGCAGCCAAGCCGCCAGTGCTCCGGGGTCGACCTTCAGTGTTGTCGACTGCCTGAATGAAATTCGAGCGCCTTCCCAAAGATCGTTCCAACTACTGGGGGAAGCGACCCCAAAAAACATCAATAGGTGTTGGATTAGTTGGATCTTATTGTGGGCCTCTGGAATCCACCCCTTCTGCACCATCGCCTTGTAGGGTATTCTGTCGAGCCAAGCGACCTGCGTTGCCAGAGACCCGATCTCCCTTTTACGGGCTAGAGCCTCTCGATAGTGCTGTTCACGGTTATTCCAAAATGAGGCGGGCACGCCCAAGACAAGCTCAAACTGAAGCGCCGTCTCTGGCGTGATTGCTGCTTTCCCCTTAACGATCTCATTGATCGTCTTGGTTGGCCTTCCAGTCCTCTCGGCCAACTGTGCTTGCGACATCCCCCGAGTGCTGAGTACCTCTAAGAGAGTTTCTCCCGGCGACGAAACACTGTCGGGTAGATACTGGTTTTTCAAAACGTCATTCATGCGTGTTCCTCACCTCTTTGATTGTGGCTGCCGTCACTTTGTTCCAATCCATCCCACCGTCTGGCTTCAGCGGTACTGGATTGTGAGCGGGGTAGAGGATCAAACGGTACGGCCCATCGAGATCAATCGAAAGCTGCAGAGCACGATTACCTTTCAATTCATGGCATCGTCCGGGCAAATTTCGCATTGTTTCGAGCGTAGGCGCCGCCCGAAGGTCGTCCAAGCGCCTCCGAATCAGCTTTGCCCTCTGCACGTTGTGCAAGCGAACGAGCCGCTTCATGTCGTTGAACTCCTCTGCGGCGTCGTCGCTTTCGAACAATATGTCCACGGCACGCTACCACGAGTCATATTAACCCTAGGGGTTAATAGAATGCAAGTGCTGTTTGGTGGTTCCTACGCTCCATTACGGGGCGTCAGGCTCCAGGTCAACCTCGGTTCCGTTGGAAGCGGCGAAGTACGTCCAGGCGCGCGCAATTTTACGTTCAAAGGTCGCGAGCACGCGCCAGATTCAACTAGTTGAGCGTCGCCTGGGGATCGCGCCGTGCCAAGGTTCCAGATCCTCCGCGATTTCCCGTGAGGGCTCCGCGCGCATCCAGTTCAGAATCGCTTCCACTTTTTCTTCCGCTGACTGGAAGTTCGGCACGATGGCACCGGAATATCCGTCGAGATTTCGGGTGCGCCACCCGCTTTTGCTTGGGCAGGGTGGCACGGCAAAGCATGTGGTGGCGGAGGTGATGACCGACCGGCGTTGGGTCGTCGTCGATCCCACGTACAGGGCGATCATGAAGGACGCAGGGCCGACGAAGCATGTGAGAAGAATGGCCAACGCTGACGCGATCACCATCTATTTTGAGCCCGCCGTGGAGGGCACTCTTCTTTTGCGGCTCGCCATTATTCTAGTTACCGATTTTTCTAGAACTGTGGGCCTGTCGACAAGTTCTCCGTTGCAGAATAGCAACCTGTAACCATATGACTCCAATTCATCCAAGATCAAGCCGGGTTCGCCGCCCTCCGAGGCCACCATCTGGTTGTGCAATTCCATGAAGAGTACGGGAGAACACCGCGAGAGCGTACCCGTTGCACCGCGCAGCACAGCCGCCTCGTGGCCCTCAACATCGATCTTGATGTGGGTCGGCTCTCCATACAGTTGGCTGATCTTGTCGATAGTAGTCGACGGAATTTGGTTCACATCTCTGCGACTTCTCCCCTTGATCACCTTGAAATACCCATCGGAGAAGACTCCTGCGCTGAGCATCTCGACCGAGCCCACAGCTTCTCCGACGGCCGCCTGCAAAATTTTGACGCGATCGTCGCAGCCGTTCAGATTTATCTGCGTCCTGATCATCCGCGTAGCGATCGGTGACGGATCAACCGCGACAGCCGTCCCGCCAAAATGGGCAGCCGCCAAACTGAATATGCCGAAATGGGCTCCGATATCGAAGAGAAGCATCGAGTCGCTGCAGTGAGGCAGAAACATTTGAAACTCGGCACTTTGTTCAGGATCCTCCACTTGATCTCTCTGGAAGACTTTATAGGCCCTGGGATGGCAAATGAGCTCGCACGTGGAGGAGAGCCTTAGCAGCTGCTTCCTCCCGAGACGGAAACTTGCTGCATCCCAAAGCCATTCCGTTGATTTCGAGGGTGAACGGACCCAGTTCCGCAGTTCTCGCGGGACCAAGGTTCTGACCGTCCACTCGAAGATATCCCTTGGCATGCGTTCTGCCCCGTACCAACGGGATTGTACAATCGGCTTTGATTATTGGCCCTCATCTATTCACACTTTTTCGCCCCCAGCGTCGGTGGCGTCGCGACAGCGGTTCTTTCTCTAGCCAGCGGCCTCGCTGGATCGCGCTGGGCGGACGGAGCTCTGCGGTTTGATGTTACGGCCGACGAGTGGTCCTTGCCCTCTCTCGACCTGACCTCGCTGCTTTGGTACAGCACCATCATCGAAGTGCACGCTAGGAAAGCCATCCAAATATCTGGTGATCCTGAAGAAGATGTGTTCCAAAACACCACCGCCGTGAACAGGAAAAGCAAAGCTACTGCGACGACAACGTGGCGCCCAGCGACCAACTAGGCAAACGAGTGGAAGAGTCGTGAGAATTTCACACAAAAATATTCAGCTTGATGCTAACCACTCCCCATGGCCGAACCGAGAAAGATCAAGAGGTGAAGATGCTCACGGCAATTAGAATCCGATAGGAATAGCCCAGAACCGTTCTCACGCTTCGCCCATAGATTGAAATGAATCCAGTCTAAGACAAAATGTCACAATTGGTCCTCGTTTTTTGGATTGCGTCGTGACACGGCGCGGCGAATTGCTTCCACTGTTGCAGAAATATTTTCTCGGATTGACCAAGTTTCCATTCGTTCCTTGGCGACCCGTCCCCAGTTTGCGAGCAAAACTGGGTCGGCAAGGGTTGCTTTCAGTAACGCGGCGAGAGCATCGATGTTCCCGCAAGGATATATGAACGATGGATTCACAGGTTTGACTAGATCCTCTGCAGCGCCCACGCGGTCACTTACTATAACGGGGCATCCACAACAAGACGCTTCGTTCACGACCACTGCAAATGCTTCATGCTCGGACGGCAGAACCATAAGATCTGACGCAGCATATACGGAGGGTAGCTGCGATTGATTGACGAATCCTAGAAAGCGAACGCGGGTGGCAACCTCAAGGGCAACAGCTTCAGTTTCAAGCCTAGAGCGAAGTGGGCCTTCACCCGCAAACACTAGGATTGCATTGGGAACAGCGGCATGAGCGAACGCTCGGAGCAGGTCGAGGGGACGTTTCCAGGGCTGGAGTTTAGCGCAGAAAAGAATCACAAGACCCTTGGAATCTACATTCCAGGAATGACGTACGGCAACCTGGTCCACTTGCGCAGCTTGCGACTTCCACCAGTCATTATCAACAGAGTATGGGGTCAAAGTAATGCACTCATCAGAGATCCCGAGGGAGCGCAAAAGCTTGTAAGCGGGCGACGAGGGAACCACAACTTGATCCGCGAGGGGGTACAAGCGGGGCCAAAGAATTTTCTTGACAACAATCTTCCAGGACCGAGAGTCGCGGCGTGCTAGGGTATTTGCATCCGTTCCAAAGAGAAACGCGGAGCCGGCCATGCGCGCGGCGAAGAATGTAAGCCAAAATGAGGCCCGAATATACCCGGTGTAACAAATGATTGCGTCAAATTTTCCATGTCGGATTAGCTTCCAAATCCCGAGATTACAAAGGCCGAAAAAGGATTCTGAGCCTGACCCTTGATTAGGAATCTCGAGCCACCGGTAGCCTTCGAGAAGGGGAATATCCCACTTGACGAATGCGTTGAATTCAGCATCATATGCCGCTTTTGCGCCCTGCAGTGAACAGTAGCCAACGCATAGGTCCAATTCAAGATGCTGTGACATGCGACGCAAAAGAGGAGCCATGTATTGGACGGGGTGCGAGCAGATCATCAAGATACGGAGCCGACGCCTCAAGGGTCACCCTCCATCCGGCCATATGGGGTCCGGCCATGGTATTCGGCCCGAACGACCCGATCGGCAACACGGTTCATTCGATCCTGGGGCGGCTAGGGCCGTAGTTTTCCGTTCTGCGGACCTACAAATAAAGTGATGTTGTTGTTGAGGTTGTGGGAAAGTGGGAATCGCACTGCGATTCCCAAGGCAGCGCTGCTGCCGACTTTTCCACAGCCCACCTTGCAACCACAATTCACGCCTTCCGCATGGCTGGGTCGGAGGTGATCCTGTATGGCCGGGTTTTGGGTGACCCCTGAGGGCCGACGATCAGGCATCAAAGAATTCCTCTCCTATGAGCCGCAGGAAAGAACTTAGTGCGCGACTCGAAAGGGAAAGAATGCACAGTGTTACTCCTTGACCGACGCGATCCAGTCAGATCCGGGAACGCCGAAATGCAAAATAGTTGAGCAATTACTCTTCTGGGACTGCCCATCAAACCTTCTTAGCCATGACAACGATGCATGCAGGAAGATAGCCACCTCTCTTCCGTATGTCGGAACTAAGCAAGTAGTCTAAATAACCTACCCAGGATAGAAAAATGGGAGCTGGAAGTCTGAGCCAGCAGCGCCAGTTTCGGACCAATCTCTCCGCGAGACGCGAAAATTTGAACTGAGCGAAACGATGATCTTGAATCTCAAAACCCAGACTCTCGAGGAGCGCTTCAAGTTGCTCGAGGGTATAGCCCTCGCGCTTATGACCCCATGGGTCGTTTCCGTTTATCTCCCCTGGCGGCACCGGAACAGATAACACAAGTTTTCCGCCTGGGACAAGTAGTCTGTGGATTTCCCGGATACCGCCAGCGTCATCAGTCAGATGCTCTAGCACTTCCAAGAGCAGCACGGTGTCGAGCTGACCGTCCGCGAAAGGGAGGCGGCCTACCAGGGTCACGACGCAGTGCAGATTGCTAATGTCGTGATGCCTGGCCTTTACTCTTCTGAGTGCGGCTTCGTCTCTCTCCACCGCGAAGACGTAGGTTGCGCGGTGGCAAAGATATCGAAGAAAGACGCCCGGTCCGCAACCGATATCGGCGACCCGCCCCAAATGATCACTTAGATATTCGTAGACCATTCCAAATTTTGTGGGTCGCTGGAGCGAAACTGCATCCGAGACGAGGGCATGGTAGAGTCTCCAGGCCCAGTAGCTTTCTCCTAGCCGCTTCCACGCACGGATCATGGAGCTTCCACCACGCGCTCGGCTTTCTTGCTGCGATCAAACGATGTGGTGAGTCGGCGGTACAATTCCAGGTGCTCCCTAACCATTCGTGACTGCGAGAAAAGATCGAGAGCACGGCGCCGCGCAGCATCACCATTTAGCTCGACAATTTCTGGATGATTCAGCGCTGTTCTCATGCATTGAGCGAGCGCTTCCAGGCTTCCGGCGGGAAACCGAAGCCCGCAACCATCCACCACCTCCCCCAATCCACCAATGTCAGAAGCGATCACCAATTTGCCGCGCATCATCTGCTCGATGGCAGCCAATCCAGCAGTTTCCTCCCAAACCGAAGGCATCAAAACTGCAGCTACCTCGTTCATAGTGATTTGAAAGGCAGGTCCAGTAATGAATCCAGTGAACTCAACATATTTTGCAAGACCGAGTTTCTCTGCCATCGACTCAAGTTCGCCCCGTTCTGGTCCGTCTCCAATGAATTTCACACGGAAATTGTATCCGGCGGTTTTCAGTTCCTTCGCTGCCTGCAAGATCAGAGGTAACCCTTTCAAGCTAACGAGTCGACCTACATACGCGAAGCAGAGTGGCCCTCCATTTGGAGGACTAGTCACGTGCAACGGCGGGTCAGGATGGGTCTCAGGAATTCCATAGTAAATAACTCTCGAGCGAGGCAGCTGGAGACGATTCTGCACATGCACTGTAATTGGTGTGTTGGCGGCCACGCGTTGACAGAGCCAGCGCCGCGGAAATGTTAGTAGCAGCATTCTCAAACTGTTGAACCAGCCTACGTTTGTTGCATTGCAGCGCAAGCATTCCGCATACCGATGCGCAAGGAAGTGGCCCGGACACACTGTCTTCGTCGGTTGGTAAAATAGCAGACCGTTTGGGCAAACCGGTGGATAACCGTGATGCTCGATAACCACTGGTTTTCCGAGCAGCCTCGCAAGCAACAAAGGAAGAAGACAAGGCCCAACTAGTTGGACGACATCCGTCTCCCTTATTAGGTTTGCCAGGGCCCGCAGATTAGGCTGGCGAACGACAGGGAACGCTAGTTTGGAATCATCGAAATCGCCAGCGGGCGTGGGGGTTGTAACGGCAATTTCGATAGAATCAGTGCCGGTGAGATCGGATAAACCCCGCGCCAGAAGCATGACATATCTTTCAGCGCCGCCAACAATAGGAGCAAACGGGCGAGTGTAAATGAGGATCTTCATTGATTCACTATCTGTATCATGGATCTCGCACGGGGCAAACTCGAAAAGACGAAAATAGAACTCTCTCTTTGTTCTAGGATTAATCCTCCGACGGAACGGTCTATGGGGTGGTCGCCAAATGGTCCGTCACCACAAACGGGTTGGAGCTGTCGTGAAGGTAGTTGACAGCGGCGGACCGTGCAAGACGCCGTTGGGCGAGTTCGAAGGACAGTTTTTGGAGAAGGCTCGGTCCTTGACTTGCAGAGGCTACACGGATTGGGGACACGCAGAAGAAAGCTAGCTGGTATCGCGGGCGCGGGCGAGCGCAAGTTTGCCGACCAGGGCTTGCCAGGGCCAGCCCGTGGCCAAATTCGGAGTGGCTAGAGGTATCATTAGGAGACCGCGCAAGCGGTTAAGAATTGTGGTCGTCAATGCAACACAGGACGTGATCTTCAATCATGAGGACGCTGGGAGTAAGAGCGGTGCGGGCTCCAGTGGCGGCAGTTGGACTTTTCCTGGCGGCGATTTACGGAGCGTACCTGGCTGCCGAGGCCATCCTAACGGATAACCTGGTGAGTTTAGGCCTGGCTGCAGGACTGGTTATTGCTGCAGTGGTCTTTGTCGTAGTCTTGAAAGATTGGCGTAACGGTCTATACCTGCTGGTTGCCTGGATGTTATTCGAAGACTTCTTCCGGAAATACTTGGGCAACAACATGGAAATCTATTTCGCGAAAGACGTTCTCTCGTTGATTCTGTACCTTTCGTTCTTTCGGGCACAGAGGAGCCAGCAAGTTAGAACTTTCCGAATTCCCTTCCGCTTGCCACTTTTTCTGTTTATTTGGTTCGCGTTTCTGCAAGCATTCAATCCAGCCTCTAGCAGCATTTACTATGGCATTTTGGGCATGAAGGTTGACTTCATCTATATTCCGCTTATCTATGTGGGGTACGCGCTGATTCAATCCGAAGAGGACCTGCAGCGTTTTTTTTCTTTCATGTGCGTTCTGATGCTTGTCGTTGCCGGCCTAGGGCTGGCCCAATCGATCATCGGACCTTCCTTTCTGAACCCGCAGGCTCCACAAGAGGAGATTCGGGGCCTCAGTACTCTCTATCGAGTAGCTCCTATCTCCGGCCTGGTGGCCTACCGAGCAGCATCGATATTCGTGAGCCACGGGCGTTTCGTGGATTTCCTTATCGTTTCCTGGATCGTTTCATTGGGTTATGGGGGGTATCTACTACTGCGGAGCAGGAGAGGTCGGACCCTGGCGTTTACCACGATCGGAGTAATTGGGGCGGCTTCGTTGATGAGCACCTCACGCGGTGCTCTCATGTGGAATATCGGATCTGGTCTAGTGATAACAGCCGGATTTCTCTGGGGAGCTCCGTGGCGTCAGCGGGAGGCGCTACGTGTATTCCGCGCCCTTCAAAGAATCACACTTGTGACAGGCATAGGGATTGTAGCGCTCCTCACGATCTTCCCACACGAACTGGGTTCGCGGCTCGCGGTCTATTCTGAGACGTTGTTGCCCGACAGTCCCACCACCGAGCTGATCCACCGCACCCAAACCTATCCTCTGCAACAGCTAGGCTATGCCTTCGACTATCCTCGCTGGCCCTACGGTTATGGTCTCGGGACATGTACACTTGGAACGCAGTACGTTATTCGCATCTTTCATGCACAACCTATGGGCGTCGCCGTCGAAAGCGGATATGGGCAATTAGTCTTGGAACTTGGGATTGTTGGTCTGGCTCTTTGGGTCGTTCTCAGTTTGTCTCTAGCCATTTCGGCGTGGAAAGCTGTGATCCTACTGCGGGGTTCGCCCTGGTTTCCCCTATCCTTTTCCATTTTTCTTTTTGCTTTTCTTATCTTCTTTCCCATGATGTTCACCGGGATCAGTACG
>WNGJ01002925.1_pt1 | contig 17465 bp, 11 predicted proteins | sample 5400611 | NCBI WGS metagenome assembly WNGJ01 (sample SAMN13153375, study PRJNA577476) | soil metagenome | isolation source: 40 cm soil or saprolite under Garry oak tree replicate 1 | place: USA:California | collected 2016-06-15 | reverse complement strand
GAGACATCCTGACAATGTCGTCACCTACATCATCGATCGTAATATCAACTACACGAATGTTTGCAATGTAGTCTGTACCTTCTGCGCATTCTATAGACGGCCGGGTGCTCCGGACACTTATGTCCGGACCTTCGATGAGATCTGTCAGAAAATTGATGAAACGATTTCACTGGGCGGCACTGGCGTTCTGATGCAGGGCGGATTGCATCCTGACTTCGGGATTGAATGGTATGAAGATCTGCTGCGAAGCCTGCATGAAAAATACCCGGCTTTCCAGCTGCACTGTTTTTCGCCTCCGGAAATTCACAACATCCATTTAATCTCCGGACTTGATTACGAGACCATCATGGCGCGCCTCAAAGAAGCAGGTCTTTACAGTTTGCCTGGGGGCGGTGGTGAAATCCTTGATGACGAAGTGCGGAAACGCGTATCTACGAAGTGCACAACTGATGAATGGCTGGCAGTGATGAGGGCCGTGCACCGCGTGGGCTTGCGATCGACCGCGACCATGATGTTTGGCATCGGCGATAACGTTGGGCATCGCGTGAGCCATTTGCAACGAGTGCGCGATCTTCAGGACGAGACCGGCGGCTTTACAGCGTTCATTCCCTGGACATTCCAGCGCGAGAACACAGCACTCGGGCGACGAATTAAGGACGAGCCAACCGGAGTTGATTACTTGAAGATGCTGGCAGTGTCGCGGCTATTTCTGGACAACATAGAGAACTTCCAATCGTCATGGTTGACCCAGGGTTTAAAACTTGGGCAGGTGGCCCTGCGCTTTGGCGCCAACGACATGGGATCAATCATGATCGAAGAAAACGTTGTGTCCGCAGCCGGCGCGCATAATCGAGCTGACGAACAAATGTTGCGCTATTTGATTCGGGAAGCGGGGTTCATTCCGCAACAACGAGACATCCTCTACCGCCACATTGATCGCGAAGAGTCGACAGCCGGGGACGCCTCGCAATCCGCCCCACTGGGTGAACTGACTGTAGCGATTGCCGACTAAACTTCCCTTGCAAGCGCCGAGGTTTGGTCTTGGGCACTATTGTCAAATCGGAATTTTCTGTGAAGCCAAATACGGCATTCATTAATTCGTTGCTTTTCGATTGGGATGGGACAGTAGTCGACTCCGCTCAGCTCGGCCTCACTGCTTACGAGAAGTCATTCGCGGAGCTGGGAATTCCTTTTGATCACGAAACTTATCGTGCGGTCTATTCGCCAAACTGGCTTTCCGTTTACGAAGGACTGGGGCTGCCTAAAGAACAATGGCAACGCGCTGATGAGCTGTGGACGCAGCACTATGGCGAAAAAAGCGTTGAGTTGATCAAAGGCGCCGGAGAGACAATTGCGAAACTGCGGCAAAAGGGTTACCGGTTGGGGGTAGTCAGCAGTGGAAATGATTGTCGTGTTAATCGTGAAATCGAGGAATTGGGGCTGGGTGGATTTTTTGAAGTAGTGGTCTGTCACGAACAGATCGTGAACCGAAAGCCTCATCCGGAGGGTTTGGAAATTGCGATGCGCCTGCTCGGTTGTGCGCAAAAAGAAATTGGTTATGTGGGTGATACCCCGGAAGATATTGAAATGGGCAAAGGCGCCGGGGTGTTGACGGTCGGAGTGCGCAGCGATTATCCGACGAGTTGGAAACTGGAAAGCCACAGTCCGGACATCTTTCTCAACTCGCTCACCGAAATATTGGATCATTTCTAGCTGACTTTTGTCAGCAATGGCTCACTAGAAGGATTCGGAGGCGGCGGCCGCGGATCGAGCGAGAAAAGTATTGCGAACCAACTCGTTAAACCGCTCTGGTTGCTCCTGCTCAGGCATCATTCGGCAATAGTCAAACACTTCCAACCTGGCGCGAGGATTCAGCCCCAGGAGTGCCACTGCTTTTTCCAATGGCGTGGTCGTGTCCTGCTTACCCCAAACCAAAACGGTCGGTTGCGTGAGTCGCGAGAAAGGCGAGCGCGTATCTGTATTCAGATAGCCGGAAAGAAATGCGGCGATGGCATGCTGCGCACCGGGTTGGTGGCTGGTCGCGTAGAGATTTGCGACTAACCGATCGGTCACCCGGCGATGATCGTAAAATAGGTTCTCACGCGCGTAATCCCTGATGCTGCGTTCGCTGGCCATAACGTTGTAGAAGGATGTGCCGAGCACCGGCGATTGCAGCAGTCCATAAAACGCTGCGCCCGCCATGCCAGGCCGCCGGTTCAAGGTATCTGAGCCGGAAGGACCATTGAGGATCATCGCGTGGATCAGCTCAGAATGTTCGTCGGCCACTCGAATCGCGTAGGCCGCTCCGAGTGAACTGGCGATCACGTTCGCAGGATAACCCGAAACTTCGCGAATAAAATCAGTGATTAGTTCGACGTAGAGATCGGCAGAATAAGGTGCGACGGCGGGCTTATCAGAAAAGCCGAAGCCGAGGAGGTCGAAAGCATAAACGCGAAAATCTCTGGCGAGTTCATCAAAGTTTTTTCTCCACATGAAACTGGACGATCCGGCACCAACGCCATGGATAAAAATCAACGGTGGGCCTGTGTTGTCGGCGCCTGATGTCTTGTAGAACACACGCCCGTGCTTCCAGCGGAAGAAGTGGGCTTCGCCGCCAAGCGCGCTTTCGTCAGGCTCGCTGGCACTGCGCTGAATGACAGTATTGAGCGCTGCCAGGGCAGCCATGCCGGCGCCGCCTGCCAGCATCGTTTTCCAGATGTTTCCTAACTTACTCATGATCAAGACAGAGATCGGAGATCGGAGATCGGAAGTCAGACGTCAGTCCTTTTGTCGAACGGGGATTCGCACTCCAGCGAACCTTAAAGATACTTTAAAGACCTTTTTGTGCCTACTGACTTCTCTGATCCCTGATCGCTGACTTCTGACCTCTGTTCTTTAGATAAAGGCGAAGTCAAACTGCTCCTGATGCACCGATGAGTCGCTATTGATATCAACCGGGCCAAGATATTCTTCGATCTCATTGAACACATCTCGTTCGGAGCTTCGCAAGGCTTTTGCGACCTCGGGATGAATACGCAGCGTGGCCTGTTTATTTGCTTTGTCTCCGTTCATCGCCTTTCCAAGCGTGCGGGCCTCCTCGAGCAGTTCATAACAAACCGTCTGCGGCGATTTGACGAGTCCGGCCCCCTGGCAGTAGCTACAGGGAGCGCACAGCGTTCGTTCAAGTGATTGCTTCACGCGCTTCCTTGTCATGATCACCAACCCGAAATCATTAAATGAAAGCACCTTGGTTGGCGACTTATCATTGCGCAACGCATCCTGCAACGCACCCATTACGCGGGTCCGGTTCCGGCGCTCTTCCATATCGATCAAGTCGAGCACGATGATACCGCCAAGATCACGCAGACGAATCTGTCGCACAATCTCATCAACTGCTTCGAGGTTGGTACGTGTAATCGTGTCTTCCAGGCGGCCACTGCCACGGCCCACAAATTTGCCGGTGTTGACGTCAATTGCGACCAGCGCTTCAGTCTGATTGATGACCAGATAACCACCCGACTTTAGCCACACACGAGGCTTAATCGCTTTATCAATTTCCGCTTGCACGCCGTAACTTTCGAGAATCGGTTGATCGCGAGTATAGAGCTTCACGCGTTTTACCATACGTGGCTGGATGCGATTCACAAACTCAACGATCGCCTCGTATTCCTCTTCAGAATCGACCCGGATAGCCGCAAAGTCGTCTGACAGCTGATCGCGAAGAATGCGCTGAACCAGATCCAGATCCTTGTGCACCAGAGTTGCCGGCTTTGATTTTTCCGCAGCGGCACGAATGTCGAGCCAGGTACGCACAAGATAGCGAACGTCTTCGCGTAGCTCCGCTTCGCTGATTCCTACACCCGCGGTACGAACAATGAATCCGCCCGAGGGAATATCTTCACTGCCACGAATTTGCGTAATCAGTTTGCGCAGACGTTGCCGTTCGCTGTCTGATTCGATCTTCCGAGAAACACCTACATGCTCGACGGTGGGCATGTAAACCAGGAAGCGGCCGGGCAGGGCAATGTGCGATGTGATGCGCGCGCCCTTTTTAGCGATTGGCTCTTTGGCTATTTGAACCAGAATCTCTTGTCCTTCGCGCAACAGATCAGTGATGGTAGGTTGTTGTTGTCGATCTCTGCGACCAGACCCACGTTGGCCGCCACGTCCGTTGCGACCTCGATCGCGTGAATCGCGGCTTGGGCGAGAATCACGGCCGTCCCGTGTATCACGGCTGTCACGTGCGGGCGCAGCCGAAACGGCTGGAGCTTCCGGCGCCTCGTCGGGCAGCTCAGGAGGAGCCAATTCGGAAGGGCCTTCCAGTTCGGAATCGTTGTCATCCGTGGGCGCAACTTCGGCAGATGTGTCAGAAACCACAGCGTCAGAAGCAGCGGCTTTACTGGGCCGGCGGCGGCGACGGCCACCACGGCGGGTAGCAAATTCAGCCCGGGGGTTTTTATTTTCCAGACTGGCTTCAGCATCTGAGTAGCCATCTTCAGCGGTTACGTTATCGGCAGTTTCCGTATTCTGAAGCTCGGTCGCTTCCAGCTCCTTAACAGGCTTCTTAGATGAAGAACGCCTGGTGGATTTCTTCTTTGAGCCCAAACTGCTGAGGAGTTTTCCAACCCTCGATTTTTTTGTTGCGGCACGTTCGCGAGATTGAGTCTCAGCTGACTCGATCTGCTCCGCTTCTTCGTTGCCAGCGGCATTTATAGTTTCGGCCTCATCATCGCTTATGCGTTCAAACGAGCCGCCTCGGAGGAGGTTTTCGTCCACATCATCAACGAAGCCTTCAATGCGCGCGGCAATCGGCTCACGAATCCGAGAGGCGGCGCCTTCAGCAGATTCCGCGTTGTCACCGTCATCCACTCGTTGAAATGAATCGCCTTGATAATCAACTTTGGACATAACCGAGCCTACTTCAGCCGTGCGAAAATCATCTTCAAGATTAAACTCGCCGGCGTGGATCTGATCGAAGAGACGTTCCTGAAGTCGGGCGTCTTTGAACATTTCGCCGTTGGCAGCGGTCTCCTCCTCATCGATGATTCTCAGAATCGAAGGGTCGGCCGCGACAAAGGGAGTATCAATGTCCTCCGCCTTTATCCGCGCTCTGGTTGGCGAAGCCTCCTCGCTCGTTTCGGAGCCTTCTCTCCCACCGCGGCGACGACGCCCTCGCCGGCTACGCCGTTTGCCTCCGTCCACGCTCTCACCGGTTTGTTCGGTTGGATGTGCGACCAATTGTTCAGTCGACTCTTCAAGTTCGCCCGCTGCCGCGTCCTGAACCTCCATTTCGCTAAGCGGCGCAACACGATCATGGGTGGCTTCGATGTGGCGTTCGCGTTCGACACGACCCAAAGCAATTTGCTCGGCGGCCACGCGCTGCGCCTCTTCTACGTTACCCTTCTGCGATTTGTCGATTACGATTCGCTCAAACTCTTCTTCTTCATCGAAGAAGTCGGACACGTAGAGAAATGCGTCGCGCTCCAATCCGATATCAACGAAGGCCGATTGCATGCCCGGCAAGACGCGCATGACGCGCCCTTTGTAGATGTTGCCGACAATTCCCTGATTGCCCTCGCCGCGTTCGATGTAAAACTCGGTCACCTTTTCGTTCTCGATGATCGCGATCTTCTTTTCGCGTCCGTTGACGCTCACGATTAATTCTTTTGCCATTGTGTATTCGATGTCTCCTGCAACGTCCGCCGTGTTTCCGTGTATCGCAGGTCGCGGTTGGAAGGCTTTTGAGTCTCCAACTCTGCGCAGCAGATAACCCGGTTCTTATTCAGGCGCGAAACGTTATTCAAAATTGTAGGGTGCGTTTGGCGTGCTTCAAGCTGGAAAGCGACGCACGCCAGCCGCGGATTAGCAAGATGCTGACGCGTCTCGCTGCGAATTGATTTGACGGAAAATGCCGGCCGCCGTGGAGATCTGGGCGTGAATAAACTGCCCGCTGGCCGGTGATGAAGGGGACGCCGGACGGGCGCCGGTTGAGTTGAGTCCGGATTTAATCTACCCAGAACGCGACAGTCACTGAAACTAATCAAAAAATAAACCTAACCAGCCGTTTGCGTGTCCAGAAACAGCTTGCAACAGGGAGCGCCTGACAATCTGGAAAGAATGCAGGCATACAACATCCGAGATTAGGCGGAGGTGCTCGCGACCTGTTTGCACTTGCAATTGGATGTCAAAGGAACCTAAAGGCTCCCACGCGCGCCTTATTTTGAGCCCTTTGGCTCACGACCGCGGCTTCACAGTAAAGAGTTGAATGATACGTCCTTATGCACGGGACGAGTAAAAATTCTGACTCGCTTGTCGGGAGCACGGTGCTCTAAAGTTGAGCTTCCGTCGTGCTGCTTGTCTTGTTTCAAGAGCGTAGCGGTTGAAACTAAAAAACTCCGCAGGGGCGAGCGGACTGAGTATAAACCTAAGAAGCCGCAAACGCGAAACGAATCTGTGTCGCAGAGGGATAGTTTGCGTCCGATTTGATTGCCGTCCGCAAACTAAGGTTTGCTTTAGCCTTTAGTTTACGAATCTTCTCAACTGCACGCTGATCGCAAACCCGATGGCGATAAAAGTAGCAATGAGCGAAGCCAGGCCCGCGCTCATCAAGGGCAGCGGCACGCCAATGACTGGCAGGATGCCCAGCGCCATCCCGATGTTAATGAAGATCTGACAGGTAAGACCGCCGACGACTGCCATGATGACCAGCATGCCCATGCGATCGGGCGCGCGTTTGGCCCCCGCGACTAGTCTCGAAAGTAAGATCACGTAAGCCAACAACACCAATATGCAGCCGACGAAGCCGGCATTGCCCGCGGTCACCGCAAAAATAAAGTCCGTATGAGGCTCGGGTAAAAACTTGAGGCTGCTTTGCGAGTGTGCGGCGGAAGTGTCGGCGCCCAGCAGCCCACCCTCGCCTACCGTAAGGATCGACTGCCAGGTGTTATAACCAAAGCCGCGGCGATCCGCGTTTTCCGGATCGAGGATTACATTGATGCGTTCCTGCTGGTAGTACTTCACCATGTGGGTCTTCACTCCGACCCAGTAGGCGGCAGGCAGCAGCAATATGCCGAGTAAGATGGAACCAACCACGTAACGAATTCTGATCGCAGAAAGAAAGATTACAATAGCCAGGATCGGCAGATATGTCAGAACTTGTCCAACGTCGTGCTCAAGCAGGATAAGAAAGATAGGTAGCGCCAGAATCAATCCACCAACCGCCAACTCCTTCAGATCAAGTGTGCTCGCCCGATGTTTGCCGAAGTAGCGAGCCAGCATCATGGCGGTCGTAACCTTCACAAATTCCGACGGTTGAAATTGGCCTATTCCAGGGACTCTGATCCACGCGCGTTGACCATTGATCTTCAGTCCAATTCCCGGAACAAGAACTATTACCAGCAGCACAAGACCGAAGAGGTAAAACGCCGGAGCGATATTTATCAACTTGCGGTAGTCGGTGAAGGCGACCAGCAGCATCGCGACAACGGCAATCGCCAACCCAATGAGTTGCTTGACCCAGTAGCTTTCGGTTGGTTGCGCATTGCGAATCTGCATAGTGCCAAAGCAAACGATGCCAATCGCCATCAATGCCAGCAGCCAGTCGAAATCGCGAAGACCTCGTTTTTGAATTATTGCAACCATGAATTTGACCGCTGACCGAAGATCGCAGACCGTCGCCGGTCGGCGGTCCTCGGTCGATTTACTGATTTCGTGCTATCTGTGTCTCTGGTTGTTTCTTCGGGGTTTTGTTTTCAGGCTTGGGAGTCCTGGCAACAGGCAGGGCGCCGGGCGGCTCTGCATTTCGAGTCTTGCGGTAATAGACGTCGTACACGCGGCGCACTGCCGGTGCTGCATTCGCGCCGCCGAAGCCGGAGTTTTCTATTAAAGCCACCAGCGCAATTTCGGGCTTAAAAGCCGGTGCGTAGGAAACAAACCACGCGTGGTCCTTGTTTTTTCCGACGTCTTTTCCCAAACCGACCACCTGGGCCGTTCCAGTCTTGCCAGCAATATCAAAACCTGCCATGCGGATGCTGGCTGCCGTGCCGCCGTTGTTCACAACGCCCCACATTCCTTCAACTACGAGCTGATCGACCTCTGCGGGGATGGGCAGCACCTTGGGATTGGGCCGCGAGGAATCGAGGGGCTGGAAAGTACGACGGGCGCGATAGTCAGGCGAACCCGCTTCACCGACTGGTCGGAGTTCCTTAAGCAGATGCGGAATATAAAGCTTGCCACCATTAGCCACACTTGCGACGGTGCGCAGTAAAGCGATTGGAGTTATTACATCGTAGACTTGACCAAACGAGGAATAGACAGTGTCGATATCTTTCCAGTCGGAGTTTTCCGGTTGCGTGCGTTTCTTGAGTTCGCGGGAAGGGGTCATATTGAGGACTTCGTTCGGCAAATCGATTCCGGTCCGTTTGTTCAAATCAAACTCGTCAACCATTGCCATGATGCCGTCGAGGCCCATCTTCAAGCCCAACCGATAAAAGTAACCGTCGCAGGATTTTGTAATGGCTGTCTTGAGGTCGGGCGTGCCGTGATTACCCATGCAGCGGGTGAATTTGTTTCCAACCTGGATGCCGCCGCCACAAAGAAGATTTGAGTGATCAAGAGTGATCGCGCCCTGCTCCAGTCCCGCCACAGCCATCGGGACTTTCCAGGTCGACCCGGGGGGATAGCGGCTTTGGACCGCACGATTGATCAGCGGTTTTTGCGGATCGTTTAGGACGGCCACATATTCAGCACGCCCTTCTTTGGTGCCAATTCGCGAAAAAAGATTGGGATCGAAAGTGGGGGCTGAGGCGAGGGCGAGGATCTCGCCGTTATTCGGATCCAACGCTACCATGACACCGCGCTTGGTTGCCGAAGTGCGAAGTTGTTCCTCCGCAGCATTTTGCAAATCCAGATCAATGGTAGTAACTAAATCCTGACCTGGTTGCGGGGCAACGGTCTCGATTTCATCCTGAATTCGTCCCCGACTGTCCACGATTACTTTTCTGTAGCCGTCCTTGCCGCGCAGGTAGTCGTCATAGGTTTGTTCAAGTCCGCTTTGTCCGATGACATCGCCAGGCTTGAGTCCCTTGTCCCTGGCCGATTGCTTCAACTGTTCCGGACTGATCTCGCCGACGTAGCCGAGCACATGGGCCAGCATGCCATTGGCAGGGTAGCGGCGCTGCGGCTGCTGCTCGACGCGTAGTTCTGGAAACTCCAATTCGTGCGCTTCCACCCACGCGATGTCGCCGGGAGTGGCGTCCTGTTTTACCAGGATTGATTCAAACGCCGGCTGCGAGCCAATCTGTTCAAAGCGATCACTCAGGATGTCAGGATCAACGCCGAGCGCATCTGCGAGTGGTTTCGCCAGAGAGGCAAGTTTGCGATCGCGCAAGTCTTCGCGAGAAAGAATTACGTTATAGATCGGGCTGGAATTAGCCAGCGCGGTCTTGCCGTCGTTGGCTAATATGTCTCCACGCGGGGCCGGGATAGGCAAAAGCCTGATACGTTGATTTTGAGCAATCTCAGCGTAGTACTGGCCGCGGACGAGTTGAAGGTAATAGAGCCTGATTCCCAGCAGAGCAAGCAGCAGAATGATAAAGCCCTGGACAATCCACAGCCGGCTTCGGAGGTTTTGCGAGGTATCTTCGAATTTCATGATCCCAAAATCTAAACGGCCATTGCCGGAACACAGACTGATAACTGAGCTAAGTCGCCGGTCGTCCGTCCGCGGTCGTTTTTATCATCTTCGCTTCAGCTTGCTGGTTGCCCGCCGCGCGCCTTTTCGACGCGAAGCAAAGCTCCGGCGTTGCCGGGCGTGTTCCGTAAAAAGCGAATCGAGCAAATAAAGTACAAACGTTCCCACAATGGTCGTACCTATTAATCGGTAAGACATCGTCTGCACAAACGGAACGCTGGGAGAATATCCGAGCGATCGTTGCCAGAAAAAATATACCGCCGAGTCAATCAAGGTGGCTGTCGCCAGCACCGGAATCCTCAGCAACGGGTTTTCAAGGTTAACTCGCGTGGCGGCGAGATAAATCAAGTACGCGGTCAGGGTTTTCGAAAAGCCGCCGGCTCCGATGAGCCCGCCGCTGGGTGCGTCAATCGCGAGGCCGGCGATGGTGCCTACGATCAGCGCATGCCAGGCGTGGCGCTGTAAAGCGATATAAACAACCACGACCAGTGGAAAGTCAATATAGGAGAGCGGGTGCCAAACACCACCCAGGGATAACTGCAGGATTATGGCGACTGCCAAGGCGGCCGCTATTTTAAGCTGAGGCATGACCGATTTTCGATTTCCAATTGCCGATTGCCGATTTAGAGTTTTTCAATCTACGCATCGCTGCGAGTTCAACGTGCCCCAGATAGAAATTGGCAATCGGCAATTGGAAATCGGCAATGACTCATCACTTCTTTACCTTGTCAACGTTTGGCAGGGTCTGTTCGGGTGCCGGCCGTTGTGGCGCATGGTAAAGGAGCACCGCCACCTCCTCCAGCTGATCCAGTTTAGCTCCCGGCTTAACCAGAATCTGGTGAGGCTGTGTTGCCGTGCCGCGCTTGACCTGGACAACTTCACCCACACTCAAACCCGGCGGATAGATGCCATCCTGGCCCGTCGTTAAAATGTAGTCGCCAACGTCAACCCTCTCCAGACCAGAAACGTAACGCATTTCAATGAGACCGCTGTCCCCCAGACCTCTTACTGACCCGAGTGCGCCGGATCCGCCGAGCTGTCCCACGATTGCGCCGGCCGCCGCTTTTTCGTCGGTGATCATCATCACCTGGGCCGTCCATGGACTGAGGGCGATCACCCGCCCGACGATTCCACCGGCCGTAACCACCGGCATGTTGAGAGCTATTCCTGAAGAACTGCCGCGGTTAATGGTAATGGTGTTGAACCAGATGGATGAGTCGCGCGCTATCACACGGGCCGGTACCGGATCGTAACCCGTTTGCTCCTTCAGATTCAGAAGACCTTTGAGCCGCTCATTGTCGGCAACGGCCTGACGCGCATTGCGCAGATCGAGCTCTGCGGTGGCGAGATCTTTTTTCAGGCGTTCGTTTTCATTTGCCGTACTGTGAAAGTTAATTATTTGTCTAACCAGGTTGGCACTCGCCCCGGTAGCTCCAGCTGTTAAGTTTTGCGCCGGTGAAACCAAAGCCTGGACCCAAACCCTGAGCAGGCGTTGCCGGCTAGCACTGTCTCGCGCGTCGACCGCCATGATTACGAGATTAGTTAACAGCAGAACTCCGAGCCAGATTGGCGCGCGCTGTCGAATCTCTTTTTGGGTGCGAATGGCAGCCATTACTGGTAAATGGTGAATCGTAAATCGTGAATGGTGGTTGCGAATGTGAAAAGTTCTTCTATTTACTATTCACTGTTTACCATTCACTGCGTTTCCTACATTCCGCTGGTCATTGTATTTTCCCACTTCACCCGCTTGAGCAGATCGAAGTCAGAAAGCATCTTGCCTGTACCGAGCACAACTGACGCCAGCGGATCGTCAGCCACGGACACCGGCAGACCGGTTTCAATCGAAAGACGCTTATCAAGGTTTTTCAGTAATGCGCCGCCGCCGGTCAGGACGATACCACGTTCGACAATATCAGCGGAAAGTTCCGGAGGAGTGCGTTCGAGCGCTACGCGGACCGCATTAATGATCGTGGAAATAGAGTCAGCGAGTGCCTCGCGAACCTCTTCATCGGTCATTGTTATCGTCTTGGGAATTCCTTCGATCAAATTGCGACCACGAACTTCATAAGATAAAGGCTCCTCCAGGGGATAGGCTGAGCCCAGCTCGATCTTGATCGCTTCGGCGGTCCTTTCTCCAATCAGAAGATTATATTTTCGCTTGATATAGGAGATGATTGCCTCGTCCATCTCATTCCCTGCCACCCGGACCGCGCGCGAGTAAACGATGCCACTCAAACTAATCACAGCGATGTCAGTTGTCCCGCCGCCAATGTCCACCACCATGTTGCCGTGCGGTTCAGTTATTGGCAGGCCGGCCCCGATTGCGGCGGCCATCGCCTCCTCGACCAGATAAACTTCTGAAGCCTTGGCCCGATATGCAGAGTCTTCAACAGCACGTCGTTCCACTTGAGTGATCTCTGAGGGTATGCCGATGACAACACGAGGGCTGACCCACGTTTTTCCGTTGTGCGCCTTGCGTATGAAGTGTTGCAGCATCTTCTCGGTGACTTCGAAATTTGCGATGACGCCGTCTTTCATTGGACGAATCGCGACTATGTTACCGGGAGTGCGTCCCAGCATTTCCTTTGCATCACGACCTACGGCCTCTACCTGGTTAGTAACCTTATTGATCGCCACTATGGAAGGTTCCGACACGACAATGCCTCGTCCCTTGGCGTAGACGAGCGTGTTTGCTGTTCCCAAATCTATTGCCAGATCACTGGAGAACAAGCTGAAGATTGATTTGAACGCCATTTATTAGTCTCTTCCCATGAAATGTAAAAATGAGAGCGTCGGTCGGGGCAGGAACTACCGCTTCCAAATGGTAAGAGTAAACGTCGAGATAAAAATCTCGCTCTAAATCCGGCGATCCGTCTCGGCTGCTTACCATTCACCACTACTCGTCCGCACAACGTTTATCCTAACTGACCAAGATACACTGATCCACGATCTTTACGCTATCAAGAAAAAGCGTTTCCGTCATCCGTTTCCACCACTTCTGCAGCCACATTCACTTCGTCTGGAACTTTTGCCGGACGGGCCAGCGAGGTGGAGAAACGAATGCAGTTTTTGTTCGCGGCCTTGGCCTCATACATCGCCGTGTCGGCACAGGCTATTAATTGTTGTGGGGAGGAGGCATGCTCGGGAAAGGCTGCGACGCCGAAACTAGCCGTTAGCGAAAGCTTCAAATTCCTGCCGCCGCTAAAGAAATGCTGCGCGATCTTTTCGCGAATGCGCTCGGCCACCGTACCGGCAAGTTCGATTTGTGTGTCAGGCAACACAATCACAAATTCGTCTCCTCCATAGCGTGCTACGGCGTCGGTATCGCGAATGGAAGAGAGGATGACTGCCGCCATTTCCATCAATACGTGGGACCCTGCCAGATGGCCATGAGCGTCGTTTACCCGTTTGAAGTCATCAAGATCGAGGAACAGCGCGGCGACACTCGAACCATAACGGCGCGCTCGCCGGATCTCGTTAAGAAGAAACTGGCGCAGGTAGCGTGCGTTGTGCAGCTTCGTCAAATCGTCGGTTTGCGAAAGCCGCTCCGCTTCACCGATGCGCACGGCGTTGGCCAGTGCTGAGGCAACCGGCAGAGACAATGCATCAAGAATTGCCATCTCCGACTTCTTGAAGGACCGTTGCCGGCGAACACCCTCAAGTACGCCCAGAATTCTTTCACCGCAGATCAGTGGAACAGCGATCACCTGTTGACCGCGTTCCTTTTTTCTCAAGGTGCCCATTCCAGCTCCGGCGAGTTTGGCAGCCTTCGATTCCGAACCGGGCGGTGCATTGTCTTCTGTCAGCAAGACTCGGCGCCAAATGTCGGCTGCATCATAAGCAGTCTGCTCTGCGGGCCTTAACGAGGCGATCGCCTCGAGAACTGAAGCATTGGGACCATTGGGATCGGAGAAAAGGTATATGGTCCAACAGTCGGCATCGACGAGCGGAGCGAGTCCGGCCAGTGCCGTATGGGCCGCGCTGTTTTGATCTCCGATGAAGTGAAGCGATGAAACCAGATCAAAAGCTGCCCGCAGGCTGGTTGATTTCATTTTCGCCGGAAGCGAAGTTACTGTGTCTTGGGCCAGTGGACTAACAATTTCCGGGAGTTTCAATTCGCCAGTAGTTCCGTGGCCCTCGATTTCGTGCAGAATTGCCGGCAATTGAGCAGCCTTGTCTGCAATTGCCCGAAAGCCCATTCGTTTCAGGGTAGCACCGTCGAGACTTCGCCAACTCTGCATCTGGTAGCCGCTATAGTGTCTGCGGCAAGCAATTAGCGGCGTGCCGGGCCAGGACGTCGTGGCATGTTCGATCGCTGCGTGAAGTTCCACCATGTCGGCTCCGGTTACCACTTCATAGAGGACAGCGACTGGCTGCTCCTCCCATTTCCCTGCGAGACTTTCACGTTCGCCGTGGGGGACGAGTGCTTCCAGCCCAGCTTCGCGCAGTCCTTCAATCAAAGTCTTAACACCTGCAAGGCGCAAGGCTTCAATCAGCTCATAGGCTGGCGCTTCATGGGCGTCAGTTAGAAGTATGACGTGGCGTGACATGGCAACACTGGATTCTGTTGTAGCTAAGGAATGCTCGATATTAAGCCTACCGGACTTAATCTTTTCCGTTACCCGACTGCCCCGAGAGCGACAGACGGTAGGGAGTACTATTACCGCGCGGATCTTCCGCATCGATGTCTATGTCCGGGGTTCCCGGCGGTGCAGTAATCTGCAGTTGGAAGGTGCCTTCAGCGGGTACGATAGTCTCACGGCCGACAATTCGAATCGTGGTGCCAGGTTCGGAGCGTCCGCGAATCAGGTAGATACGGCCACCCAAATATTCGGCTGCCAGATTTGAAACCGGGACCCGCGACCCTGTTCCGCGCGTGGCAACGATGAACTTTCTGGGATCGCTCCAATCACTGGTTTGTCCGGTCGAGGCAATAGCGCGCACGCGCCAGAAGTAGACACCGGGCCGCAAATCGCTCGCCGTGAATTCAGTCGATACCAATTGATCGCGTTCGATTACCTTGCCATCAGCAACGAAGAAAGGAGACGTTGCCACTTCTACGCGATAAAAGGAGGGAATCCCGGATTGGGGGCGGAGCCATTTCAAAGGGATACTTGCGGCGCCATTTCCACCCACAAAAACCTTTTCCAGATCTCGTGGCTCAGATGCCAGAGGAACATCCAGGAGCTTCTGGGGCTTTGAAATGATTCCCGAGGGATTGATATGGAAGTATTCGCCGCCGTGCAGCGTGGTTTTTTCTCCAGTGCGACTATTGCTCTCGATCGCGCCGGTATTAACACGAATTTCCTCGGTTCCTTCCGGACTCACCACAAAATTTGCGGAAGTCTGTTCGCCCATCTTGTTGATGGATTTCGGAGTCTCGACAACGTTGATGGCTCCCTGTGGTTGTAGCTCAGTGCGCACATACATCTGTCCACTATCGACTACTACATGTACGTTCGTCTTCTTGCCATTATCCTGGCTGGCGTTATCGCGCACGATAACTGTGCTGTTGGGCCGCACTACGAGTGTGGAACCGTCGGCCATGCTGACACGGGCGCGTCCGCTGGCCTGAGTTTGCACAGTATCGCCGGGATAGAGTTCAGTATCACTGCCAGGGACGATTGTTTCTCGAGTGGCCGAGCGGATTACGCGCACGTCGCCCTCAAATGAAATGAAGCGCGCCCCTGAAGCCGGCTTCAAGTTTGTGCCGACGCTTCGTAAAGGATTTCCGTATTTCCACACGTAGAGCGCAGAGCCGGCCGCCAAGCCGCAGACAATCACGAGCGCGATCACCAGGTAGATCATGCGCTTCTCTACGACCCACCAATCAAAAACAAAATGACGGGGTTTTGAGCTCATTTTCTTGAACTAATTTACTTCGGGATCCCGACCGGGTATTCCGGTTAGGGTGGATAATTGAGGGGCAACTACAAGTCACGAAACCATCGCGCGCTAATCAATTCCGCCGATGCCGGCAACTGATCAGGAATGTGTCAGGTGTGAAGTCAGGCCAGCCGTGTAGCAGCGGCACGGCTATGTTTCATCTCGCGGCGGTCAACGGCAACCACTACCGATCTCGAATCTAGCACAGCCGCGAGACCACGTTCAAGCACATCTGTTTCCGATGGCGGGTAGATTTGAGACTTTTCGAGGACGAACCGGTTGGAAGGCCTTCCAGGTTAGCGGATGAATCAGGGTTTTTTCTCGCCTGGGTCGTCTGCAAATGGTGAGTCGAAATCTTCCGGCAAATCCACATCGATATCCATCTCGGCCTGCTTTGGCCAAAGAATCGAGGCGATTACCGAGGCGAGCAATACGGTGGCTACAGTAATAAGTGAAATCCTGACCTGAATAACTATATGAAACGCTTCAAGCAGCATTTTTGCGCCAATAAAGGTGAGCACGATTGCCAGTCCCATTCTGAGATATTGAAATTTCTCTACCACCCCCGCCAATAAGAAATACATGGAGCGCAGACCCAGAATCGCGAAGACATTTGAGGTGTAGACAATGAAAGTGTTCGTGGTGATGGCAAAAATCGCTGGAATTGAGTCAACCGCAAAAACCAGATCGGTAACCTCGACGATCACCAGCACCAGCAGCAGCAATGTTCCCGTCCGTTTGCCGTCAACTCGCGTAAAAAACTTTTGGTCTTCATAGTGGCGAGTGATTGGTATATGGCGTGTCACCGCACGCACGAGTGGATTCTCTTCAGGTTGGATATCGGTATCTTCCTGGCGAAACATCTTGATGCCGGTATAAACGAGGAAAGCGCCGAACACATAAATGATCCAGTGAAAGCGATTGATCAGCGCGGCGCCAATGAAGATCATCGTAAGCCGCATCACCAGGGCGCCGAGTACACCCCAAAACAGCACGCGATGCTGCACCTTCGCAGGCACCTTGAAAAACGAAAAGAGCAAAAGAAAAACAAAAAGGTTGTCAACCGATAGCGATAGCTCGATGACGTATCCCGTAAGAAACTTGAGGCCTAAATCAGTTCCTTGATTCCAGAAGACGATGCCGGCGAAGATCATCGCCAGCGTAATCCAGACAATGCTCCAGATTGTGGCTTCGCGGTATTTGATTGCGTGAGCTTTACGGTTGAAAAGTCCGAGATCCAGGCTCAGCATGATGAGGATGAAGAGGGAAAAACCGATCCATAGCCCGGCTGAGTTGCCAATCGAGTTCATTCGTGTCAGTAAAATACCATCCGGATCAGAAAGCGGCAATTGAGAACTCAAATCACGAGCGGACCGATAACGACCAGAACGAGGTCCAACCAGCTGGGCCGGTTGCGTGCTCACCCGCTCTCCTTTACAATCCGCCACTTGCTAGAGAGGTAATAATAGTAATGCTCAAATTCCTGTCGCGGCTCGAACGAACCCGCAGCATCATCATCGTCGGCTTCGTGCTGTTGATGGCGGTTAGCCTGATTGTCTTCTACGGTCCCGGTCGAAATTCAAGCACGCTCGAACCCGGCAAAAACACCGAAGTGGTCGCCAAAGTTGGCAGGGAAGAAATCACCGTCGCCGAGGTTGCTCGACTCAAGGAAAACTACCTGCAAATGTTTGGCGGCAGGGTTTCCATGGCGCAGCTGGGGGGGTACAAGCGTTTTGTTGATGGCTTGATTCGCGATCGCGTGGTTTCTCAGGAGGCCGCCCGGCTTGGGCTGTCTGCGAGCGATGCCGAAGTCGCCGAGAAGATTCGTAAACAGTTCTCCGACGCCTCCGGTCAGTTTGTCGGCTTTGAACGTTATAAGGAATCAGTC
>WNGJ01002921.1_pt1 | contig 17482 bp, 15 predicted proteins | sample 5400611 | NCBI WGS metagenome assembly WNGJ01 (sample SAMN13153375, study PRJNA577476) | soil metagenome | isolation source: 40 cm soil or saprolite under Garry oak tree replicate 1 | place: USA:California | collected 2016-06-15 | reverse complement strand
TCCACGCTCATAGCGCAAGCAAACGTGAGCCCCTCACCCGCTAGCCCTTCAGCGTCCAAGCCATGCTCCGGACGCCTTCCTTGAGGCTGTCGGCCGCGACGAGCGCCGCAGACGGCTCGAAGCCGGAGTGGATCCCGCAATGCTCACAGCGTGGATCGTTGCCCGGCCCGTACTCCTCCCATTCGATTCCCTCGAGCAGCGCGTCGTAGGTCGGGAAGATGCCGTCGGTGAGCAGGTAGCACGGGCCCTTCCAACCGTACGGGTTACGCGTGATCGAGCCCCAGGGTGCGCAGGCGAGCTTGCGTTCCCCGGCGAGAAACTCCTGGTAGACCGGGCTGGCGAGCCAGCGGTAATTGCTCTTCTTTGCGGCCGCCTTGATGATCTTGAACTTCTGCTCGTGCTCCGCGCGCGTCATCGTCAGGTTCGGATCGATCTGCGAGTACTGGTATCCCGGCGCGACCAGCATGCCGTCGATCCCGACCTCGTTCGTGAGGTAATCCATCATCTGGACTACGTCCTCGACCTTCGTCTCCTTGAAGATGGTCGTGTTCGTCGTCACGCGGTAGCCCTCCGCGCGTGCGGCCTTGATCGCGTCGACGGCGAGATCCCAGAGTCCCGGGTAGTCGCAGATGTAGTCGTGGATCTCGCGCATGCCGTCGAGGTGAACGACGAAGGTCAGCCTCGGGTTCGGCTTGAAGACCGAGAGGAACTCCTCGAGCTTGAGCGCGTTCGTGCAGAGCTCGATGTTCTTCTGCATCTGGAGCATTCCCGCAACGACGTCCTCGATCCCCTTGTAGACAAGCGGCTCGCCGCCGCAGATCGAGACAACCGGAGCCGGGCACTGGACGCCGGCGTCGACGCACTCCTCCACCGAGAGCCGGGCCTTGTTCGACTCGTACTCGCGGATTTTTCCGCAGCCGATGCAGGCGATGTTGCACGCGAGCGTCGGTTCGAGCATCAGCACGAGCGGGAAGCGCGCGCCGGCGCGCTTCTGCTTCGCGACGTAGCTACCGATCTGGATCGTCGAGCGCAGTGGGAATTTCATGCGGCGAGCCTTTCTCGTAGGCGAGCTAGGGCCATGAGCGGGAAGTGCAGACGGTAGAGGTGATACCGGATCATGAAGTCGAGCGGGAAGCCGGTGCCGGTGTAGTGGTCCTCATGCCAGTCTCCATTAGATCGTTGTGCGACGCAAAGCCAATCTGCTGCGCGCTTGGCCTCCTCCGTTTCAGCCTCGCCCGCAGCGACGTAGCCTAATAGTGCCCACGCGGTCTGAGAAGGCGTGGGCCGGCCACGGCCGCGCCAGCTCTGGTCGGCGTAGGAGCGAATGTCCTCGCCGAAGCTCCCGTCCGGCTGCTGAACGGTCCTTAGCCAGGTGACCGCCCGTCGCATCGCTGGATGATCGGACGGGAGGCCGCAAGCCGCAAGCGCGGGGAGAGCGGCGCCGGTTCCATAGATGTGATTGACGCCCCAGCGCCCGAACCAGGAACCGTCCGATTCCTGCTCGGCAAGCAGCCAGTCGAGGCCGCGCTCGACCTCGGTCGCGTAGCGTGGTTCCGCCGCCAGCGCCTCCAACGCGTGGGCGCTGACGTCTGCACTCGGCTCGTCCGTGACCTTGCCGAAGTCGCAGAACGGCAGCTTGTAGAGCCAGTGAGCTTCGTTGTCGACGTCGAAGGCACCCCAACCGCCGCTGCGCGACTGCATCCCGGCGGTCCACGCAAGGCCGCGCTCGACGGCGCCTCCCCCGAGGCGGAGACGGCTCAGCGCAAGTGCGACGACGGCCGTGTCGTCGACGTCCGGGTAGAAGTCGTTCTCGAACTCGAACGCCCAGCCGCCCGGTGGAAGGTCGGGCTTACGGATCGCCCAGTCCCCGGGAACCGTCACCTCCTCGCCGACCAGCCAATAGCCGGCGCGGCGCAAGGCGGGATGTGCGGACGGGACACCTGCGTCGAGCAGGGCAAGCACAGCGAGCGCCGTGTCCCAGACCGGCGACTGGCAGGCCTCCGGCCGGAGGCGGTCACCATCGTCGATCGTGAAGCCCTGCCAGCCTTCGACCGCCGCGCTTAGCGTCTCGTCTTCGAACCCGTACCCGAGCGCGGCCAGCATGATGATCGACCAGACCCAGGGCGGCTGAATCCCGCCCCAGGAGCCGTCGGCTTCCTGCCGGTCGCGTACCCAGCGCTCGGCCGTCGCGAAGGCGACGCGGCGGATCGGCCCCGGCCGCGGCGGCGGCTTCGTCTGATCCGCGCGCGCTCCGATCTCGCGCAGGTCGATCGGCGCCGGCCGCACCGGCCGCAGCGCCTGAACGACCGAAAGCGGCACGACGGTCTGCCGCGCCCAGCAGGAGAAGTTGTAGACGGAGAACGGCCCGTCGGGCGGGAGCAGGATCACCTCGGGTGGCATTCGCGCGATCCACTGCCACGGCCAGTGCCCGAGCAGCGCCAGGAAGCACTTCGTGAACACACGCGCGCGCGAGGCGCCGCCCTCGCCGCGGATGTAGTCGCGCGCGCGAGCCCCGGGATCGACACCCGCGAGCTTCAGCGCCGTGTAGGCCTCGATCGTCGTCGAGAGATCCGGCGGCCCATCGAACCAGATCGCCCAGGTGCCGTCGTCGCGCTGCCGCGCGAGCAGCTCGTTGGCGATCTTACGGTCGAGCTCGGGCGTGCGCAGGCCGAGGAAGTGGTGCCAGAACAGATGCTGGGCGATCATCGTCGCGTTCGACTCGAGCTCGCCGACCCACCAGCCGTCGGGATGCTGGAGCTCGAGCAGGCGCTCCGTCGCACGCTCGACCGCGCGGTCGAGCGTCGTCGCAGTTCTGTCCGGTGCCAGTGTCACGCTGTCACCTTAGTTGCCACTGCGGACAACATACTCGCAGCCGCACGGCCGCTTCGCACCGCGGCTTCCATGGTCGGCGGCCAGGGCGCCGCCAGCCAGGCTCCTGCGAGCGCCAGCTCGTCGCGGGCGGCCGGTGGCCGGCTGAGGCCGGGCCGCACCGCGATCGTCGCCTCTGGCTCCCGGCTCACACGCGACCACAGGACCTCGGCCGCACCCAGTCGCTCGGTCACCTGACCGGCGATCAGGTCGACCAGCTCGCGGCCGCGGATCTCCAGCAGCTCGGGAGCGGCGCTCGAGACGACAGTCAGATACTGCGCTCCCGGTGGCCACGGGGGAACCTCCCGATCGCTCCGCGCTGGTTTCCCCTCCACTGGTCCGCTGTCGCGGACAGGAGCTTTCTCTGACGGGCCACGGCCCGTCAGAGCGCCCCGATCGAAGATCCAGTGGGCGTGGCTGCCGAGCAGCGCGGCCATCGGCTGGCGAAGGACGACGCGGTCGAAGAGCAGATGGACGCTCACGATCGGCGAGTGATCGAACGTCCAGTCCTCGCCGAGCAGGCGTGACGCTTCGTCGGGTGGCAGCGCAAGGATCACGGCGTCGGCGTCGGCGTCGAGCTCGGCGAGATCGTCCACGCGGGCGCTGGTCCGCACCCGCGCGCCGGCCTGCTCGAGCGCGCGGCCGGCGGCATCGCCGTGCATGCGCCCTAGCGGCGCTGTCGGCAGGACGAGATCGCTCGCGGCGCGGCCGGAGCGCAGGGCACGAAGGACGGTGAAGCGCGCAGCCCCGGCGTCGACCTCGTCGGTGCGCAGGTTGAGCCCCGGGCGGATGAAGACGTCCCAGAAGCGCTCGATCGCCGTCGCCGTCTGCCCGTGACGCCGGAGAAACTCGCCAAAGGTCTCGAGCTCGCGGGGCTCCAGCCGCGGCAGCCGCGCGAGCAGGACGGCGATCCGGAGACGGTCCCGGACCGGGAGGTGGCGATAGCGGAGGAGCGGCCCGAGGCCGTAGCCGATCTGCGCGGTGCGGCCGCGTTCGTCGATCACCGTCAGCTCGAACGGCAGCCGCCTGACCTTGTCGCCGCTGCCGACTCGCTCGAGGAACTCCAGGTAGTCCGTGAAGCAGCCGAGGGCAATGTGCTGGCCGTTGTCCGGCGGCGGCTCGGGATCGCCCTCCCGCTCCGGCAACGTCTGCACCTTGCCGCCCAGGGTCGGCCTTGCTTCGAGCACTGTCACCTCATGGCCGGCGTCGACGAGCTCGAGCGCCGCCGAGAGCCCGGCCAAGCCGCCGCCGACTACAACCGCCCTCATCTATGCCTCGTCATCGTGCGAGCGCGGCTCCGACCACGCGTAGCTTGGCTACCGGCGAAAGCGTCGGCGCACCGCCGAAGACGTCGAAGCCGTCGTGCTCGATCCGGTCGAGTGTCGAGCGATACAGGCCGGCAAAGGTCGCGACGCAGGCGGCGCTCCGGCGGTCCAGGTGGTCGAGGAGAATCAGACCCTCGGCGAGCTGCACCCGTGCACGCTCGGCCTGGAAGCTCATCAGCTCCCGCCACTCAGGGGTGACGAGCCCGCGAGCGATGTCGTCCTCCTCGACGCCGAACCGCGCGAGCTCGTCCTGCGGCAGGTAGACGCGGCCGAGAGACCAGTCCTCGGCGACGTCGCGAACGATGTTGATCAGCTGCAGCGCGATGCCCAGCGTTTCGGCACGCTCCGGCTCGTCGGCTCCGTAGACCGCGGTGCAGGCGCGCCCGACCGCACCGGCGACGCGCATGCAGTAGCCGCGCAGCTCGTCGAAATCGGCATAGCGCGTCTGCTCGGTGTCCTGGACGCCGCCGTCGATCAGCGCCAGGAGCGCGTCTTCCGGGATCGCGAATCGTTGCCGGGCATCGGCGAGAGCGACGAACATCGCCTCCTCGCCCGGCGGCGCATCGAGCCGGCCACGAAGCTGCTCCAAGAGGACGCGCTTCTCCTCGTCCGGAAGAGGCCCGTCGGCAATGTCGTCGACCCGCCGCGCGAACGCGTAGACGGCAGCGATCGCCCGCCGTTTCGGACGCGGCAGGAGCATGATTCCGTAGGCGAAGTTGCGGGCGCGCTGCCGCGTCAAGCGCTCGACCTCGGCGTAAGCGGTCTCGACCATCACGGGACGAGAGCCCCGATCGCCGTGCGCGCGAGCCGCGCGCGAGACGGCTTCGGCCGCCCCGAGAAGACGTCGAAGCGGGCCCGCTCGAGCGCGTCCAAGGCCGCAAGCCCGCCGCGCGCAAAGGCCGTCACCGCGCGCCCGGTCCGGCCTCCCAGCCTGCGCCCGAGCGGCTCGCCCGCCAAGAGCAGGCGGCGTGCCCGGCCGGCCTCGAACTCGAGCAGTCGCCGCAGCGGCTCGTTCGGCCGGTCGAGCTCGGTGACGTCGAAGCGCCGCCGCTCCTCGGCAGGAAGGTAGACCCGCCCGAGCGCCAGGTCGCGCGGAACGTCCTGGAGGAAGTTGACGAGCTGGAGCCCGGTGCAGACGTCGTCGCTGAGGGCGACAGTCTCGGAGTCGTCCGCGCGGCGCAGGACGCCGAGCACCAGCCGGCCACAGGGATCTGCCGAGTGGACGCAGTAACGCTTCACGTCCTCCCAAGTCTCGTACTCCGAGATTCGTTGATCCATCCGATTCGCCTCGATCAGGCGCAGGAACGGCTCGCGAGGGAGCGCGAACTCGCGAATCGTCGGCTGTAACTCGACGAGTACGGGCCACGTCGCCGCGCCGCGGTAGGCGGCGTCGACCTCCCGCTCGAGGTCGTCGAGGGCCGCGAGCCTCGCTTCCGGTCCGCCCTCGAGCTCATCTCCGATGATGTCGACCAGCCGCGCGTAGGCGTAGAGGGCGCGAATGTGCGGCCTCAGCTCGCGCGGGAAGGCGAGCGAGGCGACCGGAAAATTCTCACCGCGGGCGCGTTTTGACACCGAGGCAACGTCGAGCATCCGTAAAAGATCGCGGTTTGCACTCGCCCCGCGCAACTTTCGCGCTTTCGCGGCACCCTCGTATCCCACCCGCGCGTCTTTCGGCGTTATGCTGAAGCCGGTGGGTGGTTCGTGGCCGGCCCCGAACCGGGGCCCGCCAAAACGGACAGGTCGAGACGCGAGCCGACCCGGATTTCGCGCCGCTCTGCTTCATCTGCCGCAAGCTCGAGAACCACTTTCGCGCCGCGAGCGGCGGCCGTGCGCCATGGCGGTACCGCCCGGGCGACCTTGAGCACCTCACCGTCGCGCGAGAGAAAGACGACGTCGATCGGGAAGCGCATGAAGAACGTGTGCACCGACCCGGTCGGCCGGAGCAGCAGCCCCTCCGCGCTCTCCAGCCCGCGCCGCCCGAGCAACCCCCGCATCCGCGTCCATGGCCTGTCGGCCACCGAGCACCGCTCGCAGGCAACGCGACCCTCCACGGTCCTGAGCGAAACGGTCCTCATCACCAGTTCTTCGCCCCAAACGTCAAGAGTCCGGCAACGAAGAAGGGTCTCTTCAAACGTCGCCCCAAGGACCGAAGCGAGTTGCGCGCAGGGGCCGGCTTGCCCGGCCGGGAGCGCAAACCCGCGCCTGCATCTCTCCGAACACAAGGAAGGGGCTCTCGGGAAACCGGGTTTCCCCCACGTTTTCTGCGCCCCAAACGCCAAGAGTCCGGCAACGAAGAAGTGCCCTTTCAAACGTCGCCCCAAGGACCGACGCGAGCTGCGCGCGGAGGCCGGCTTGCCCGGCCGGGAGCGCAAGCCAGCGTCCCGAGTTGTACGCAACACAAGAAGGGGGCTCGTGGGGGAAACTCGGTTTCCCCCACGGGTCAATAACCGATGTGAATGTGGTCGTAGTGGTTGGCGAGCGGGAAGGACGGTCCGCCGAGGCCGAGCAGCGAGATGACCTGCTTCGGCATCAGCTCGGGCGGCAGTAGCAGCACGTCTCTAACGGCGCGCTCGGTGATCCCGCCGGGCTGCTGGTGGCCGAAGATCGACGTTCCGCCGACCTCGCTGATATCGACGGCCAGGCCGTAGATGTGCGCCGAGATGACTCCGGGGCGCGCGTACAACCGGTGGCCGCTGATCAGACAGGAGACCGTCACCTGGCCGAATGAGTCGGCGAGGTACTCGATCACGGCGAGCACCCTGACATTGACGCGTCCGGACTCGATGTCGCCGCGACCGCCCGCGTAGATCGAGGCGCGCGGATCGTTCAGGACCTTCTCGCCGAGACGGGTCTTTTCGGCGTCGAGCCCGCGCACGAGAGCCCGCAGGCCGACCGCGCGATAGTAGTGGGAGAGCGCGACTGCCTGGTCGGCGAGCGAGGGGTTGCGCGAGAACGAGAACATCACGGCCCAGGGGCTCGCCTTGTCACCACCGGTCTGCGAGAGTCGAGCGGCAAGGGCGCGCAGTCCGCCGAGGTTCGCCGGCGCGGCGCCGGTGTGACCTTCGGCCCGCAGGACGCCGAGCATCAGCGCCCAGTTGACGTGGCTGGCGCGGGCGACGGCCCGCAGGTGCTTCGCGAACCGCAGCTTCAGCCGAAGCGCTGGCGGCGTCGGATCGGAGAGCGGCCGGTTCAGCCACACGACTCCGGCCGAGGCGCCCTCGAGCTCGGGGGCGGGCGCCCGCGAGGACTGCTTGCGGACCGGGAAGTGGTGCTGACGTGCATGCGCGTTCATCGTGCGGACGTACTTGCGCTGAGAGCCCCGCTTCGAGACGGCCGGCTTTGCCAGGCGCGCGACAGAGCCCGAGCGCGTCGCGGCCTGCTGCACCGCTGCTTTAGCCGCGACCGCCGCCGCTGGGGCGCTGACCGGGGACGCGGCTGCCGGCGGGACGGCCGTGTCCGGTGCGGGCGCCGAGTCGCCGGAGTCTCCAGGCCCGGCGGCGGGCGCGAGTGCGCCGCCGTCGGATCCCGAGTCGCTCGCCGGCGCCGGATCGGTCGAGGTCGTCGCGGTCGTGGTCGCGTCGGTCGTCGTTCCGTCGGTCGAGGCCAGGCCGCTAGCGGCCGAGTCCTCGAGCGACGAGCGAACCTGGTCGCCCGCCGCGGCCGAGAACGCCGCGCCGGCGACAAACAGGGCTGCGAACGTCACAGCGACAGCAGCCCGCCGCCGCCGCGAGCGCGGCTTCGTGCTGTCAGCTGCGGGAACCGGCGCGACAGCGTCCTCGCCGTCGCCCTTCTCGTCCCACTCGTCCCAGGCTCGCCCGTGGCGAAGCCTGCTGATCAATGAGTTCCGTCGTGGCATGCCTTTCGCTCCGTTTTTCGGGCGCCGAGGCCGCCACTTCGACGCGGATTCTGACTTCGGATCCGCGGGCCGTACGGACTGACCTGACTATCGACAAGGCGCACGCCCGGCACTCCCCCGAAGTGGGGAGATCTACAACCAATCATCAAACCGAGGGATACGCCGTCGGCCAGGCCGTCACGATGATTCGCTGCAACTGAGCCATAAGGCGGCGCGGCCACGCCAAGACCACTACGGAGGTTTTTCCGGCGTGACCGACAATTCCAGCCGCCAGCTTTTCAGGTTCGTTTTCACCCCTAACAGCCTTACCCCCGCCGCTTATTCGGCAGGAAATCGGGCGACCCCGTGCGCCCCCGCCACAGCAGAAGGGAGGTGAACTAGATGCTGAAGCTCTTCGCATTCGCGCAGGTGTTCGCCGCCCACGCGACCGAGTCGCTGAAGAAGCGCGAGGAAGGACAGACGATGGCTGAGTACGGCGTCGTCCTCGCAGTGATCACGCTGGCAGTGATTACGGCGATCACGCTGCTTTCGACCCACGTCCGCAGCGCGATCTCGAGCGTCGCGAACATCCTCCCCGGCAACTAATTCCCAAGCAGTTCTCCGGCAAAAAGGGCCCCTCCTCCGGGAGGGGCCCGCCCCCAAGACCAAGCAGATGAAAGATCCCGTGAAGAAAAGAATTCAAATCCGCAACGAGCAGGGCCAGACGATGACCGAGTTCGCACTCGTGCTCCCGGTCCTCGCCCTGATCCTGTTCGCGGTCATCCAGTTCGGCATCGTCTTCAACAACTACGTCACGCTGACTGATGCCACACGCGCCGGCGCCCGTAGGGCAGCGGTCAGCCGAGAAGACCCGAACCGCGACTCGGCGGTCATTGCGGCGGTTCAGAACTCAGCGAGCGACCTCGACGGCTCGAAGCTGTCCGTCCCGCCGCCCAGCTCAACGTGGGACGCGGGGAGCGACGTCACCGTCACGGCCTCTTACCCCTACTCGATCAGCCTTCTCGGCCTCGTCGTCAAGTCGGGTCGCCTCTCGAGTACGACAACGGAGCGAGTCGAATGAACGCACGCGCAAAAATTGAACGGGGCCAAGCGACCGTCCTCACCTTGGTCTTTCTCGTCGTCCTGCTCGGGATGGCAGCACTCGTCCTCGACTTCGGATCGTGGTACCGCGCCGACCGCGACACCCAGTCGGCCGCAGACTCAGCCGCCCTCGCCGCCGCCCAGGCACTTCCGGACGACACCGGCCAGGCGCAGAGCCTTGCCGCGAGCTTCGCAGGCAAGAACGGCGGCGGACTCGACGGCACCACCATCTCGAGCTCGATCGCGCCCGACGACACGGTCCAGGTCACGATCAAGCGTCAGACGCCGGGCATCTTCACGAAGCTCTTCGGCTTCGACGGGGCGACCGTCGGTTCGAAGGCGACGGCGCGCGTAGGGGCACTCGCACAAGCGCTGTACGTCGCCCCGATCGTCGTCAATATCCAGCACCCGGCGCTGCATTGCGGCGGTACGCAGCAGCGCCCGGTTCCCTGCTTCGGCCAGCCGACCCAGCTCGACCTGCTCGACCTCCATAGTCCCGGAAACGGGAACGCGGCCGGCTCGTTCGGCCTGATCGACCTGACCGGGGACCTCGGCGGAAACGTCGGCGCCGGCGATCTAGCCAGCTGGATGGAGCACGGCTACGACCACATGATGCCGCTCGGCAAGTACAGCTCTGCGCCGTCGGCGAACTTCAACGAGAGCAAATTCCAGAACGCCCTCGGCGACCGTATCGGCGACGACGTTCTGTTCCCGATCTACGACACGCTGACCGGGCCGGGCACGAACGCCCAATACAACGTGATCGGCTGGGTCGGCTTCCACATCACCAGCTACAACGCCAACGGCAGCCACGGGTGGGTCCGCGGCTGGTTCACGAAGATCATTTGGCGAGGGATTCAATCCACGACTTCGTCGGGTTCCAACTGGGGAGCCAAGACCATCCAATTAGTCAACTAGTCGAATGAGTCAAATAGTCCTCGAACAGAAGAAAGACAAGGTGACATGACCTATCGAGTCAGAAATATCGGGATCGCGGTCGCGCTTGCAATCGTCGCGGCCCTCCTAACCAGCTTCTACGTGACGAATTACAAGCGTCATGTGCAGCGGGGCGAGGACCAGGTTACGGTGCTCGTCGCCAAGCACGACATCCCGGTCGGCACCGCAGGCTCCGATGTCGCGGGCGAGTTGTCCCCGACCGAGGTGCCGCGACGCAGTGTCGTTCCAGGCGCGATCTCGAGCCCTGACGAGATCAAGAACAAGGTTGCCTCGCAGCAGACTTTCGCGGGCGAGCAGGTGACGACCTCGCGCTTCAGCTCGATCTCCGAGACGGGAATCCAGGGACAGCTGAAGGGCACGATGCGTGCCTACCAGATCAAGGGAGATGCGAACGAGCTGCTCGCCGGAACGCTGAAGACGGGCGACCACGTCGACCTCGTCGCTGCTCTCACGAAGGGGCAGAACGCAATCATCAGCCGAGTCGTCCTGCGCGACGTGAAGGTCTTGCAGGCGCCGGCCTCGCCGGCACCCGGCAGCAAGCTGACCGGGGGCGTCGACGCCAACTTCTCGACGATCCTCCGGTTGACCGACAGCCAGGCGCAGAAGTTCGAGCTCATCCTCGCAGCGACGACGGACAGCCCGAACGGCGTCACCTGGCACCTCGCGCTACGGCCGGTGGTGCACAGCGCAGACAGCTCCGACCATCTCGACGACACCTTCACGGTCCTGACCGACGGACTCCGCCGTGGTCAGTGGAAGCCGTTCCTTGGAGGTCACTGATGACGATCGATGCCAACAACGACACCTTGAGCCGCGACAGCGTCCGCGTCTTTGTCACCGGACTCTGCGACGGCCTGCCTGACCTCCGCGAGGCGCTCGCTAAGCACCCCGAGATCGAGCTCGTGGGCTGGAGCGACAACGTCCTCGAAGGGGCTTCGACGCTGACGGGAGGGCATCTGCAGGTCGTGCTGCACGCAACGCGCAGCGCCACCCTGCCGGCGAACGACGTCGCCGCGATCCGCGAGTACACGAAGGCGCCGGTAATCCTCCTCGCCTCCGGAGGCTCGCCGAGCCTGCTGGAGGACGCACTCGACGCCGATATCGCCGACGTCCTGCTGCTCCCGCAGTTGACCGACAACGTCGTCTTCTCGATCAAGAAGGCCTGTCACGCCGGCCGCCGCCAGCAGGCGGCCGCCGGAGGTCGGCAGGGCCGACTGGTCACCGTCTTCTCGCCCAAGGGCGGGACTGGCAAGACCGTGCTCTCGACGAACGTCTCGGCTTCGCTCGCGAAGCACTGGGGCAAGCGCGCGCTCTTGCTTGACCTGGACCTGCAGTTCGGGGACGCGGCGATCATGCTCGGGCTCGAGCCGGAGAAGACGATCTACGACCTGGTCACCGCCCCCGGCGAGCTCGACTCCGAGAAGCTGGCTGGATACACGACCCGGCACGCGTGCGGGCTCGACATTCTCCCGGCGCCACTGCGCCCCGAGGACGCGGAGCTCGTCACCGAGGCCAAGCTGGCGCGGCTGTTGGAGGTCGCGCGGGAGTCGTACGACGTGATCGTCGTCGACACCTCGCCGTTCTTCCACGGACCGATGCTCGCCACGCTCGACCGCACGGACGAGCTGCTCTTGCTGACCAGCCTGGACGTTCCGACGATCAAGAACGTTCGACTCTCGTTGCAGACGCTCGAGCTGCTGTCGTTCCCGCAGGACCGGATCAAGGTCGTCCTGAACCGGGCCAACTCGAAGGTCGGCATGCAGCGGAAGGAAGTCGAATCGGCGCTCGAGATGGCCGTCCAGCACGAGGTTCCGAGCGACCGGGCCGTGCCCCTGTCCGTCAACCGAGGGAACCCGGCCGTGCTGGCGGACGGCAAGTCCGACTTCTCGCGTTCCGTGCGCGAGCTCGCCAAGTCGCTCGTCACGGCGCAGGCGGTGGCCAAGGAGCGGAAGAAGTTCCTGGCCGCGCTGGCGAGGGCCTAGTCATGGGTCTTTCCGAGCGCATCAAGAGCAACGGCAGCGGCGCGGCCGCCACCGTCGAGCTCGCCGGGCAGACGACACTCGGCGAGCCGGCGGCGGAGCACCGCGTCGTCGTCGACCCCTACGCGGAGCTGAAGACGCAGATCCATCACGCGTGCATCGGGAAGTTGGGGCCGCAGCTGTTCACCACGCAGACTGACGAGGAGCTGTCCGAGCGGGTTCTCCGCGCGGTCACCGAGCAGCTCGCTCTCGACCGCACGCCCTTGACCCGCGAGGAGCGGCGCCAGATCACCAAGGAGATCACCGACGACATCCTCGGCTACGGACCGCTCGAACCGCTCCTCCAAGACGACACCGTCACCGAGGTTATGGTCAACGGGCCCGACATGATCTACGTCGAGCGCGCCGGCAAGATCCAGCACACGCCGGCCTCCTTCCTCGATGACGCGCATCTGATGCGCATCATCGACAAGATCGTCTCCACGATCGGCCGCCGCATCGACGAGTCGTCGCCGATGGTCGACGCTCGCCTGCCCGACGGCTCGCGCGTCAACGCGATCATCCCGCCACTCGCACTCAGAGGCCCCACCCTCACGATCCGGAAGTTCTCGCGCGACCCGTACACGATGGACGACCTGATCAACTTCGGGTCGATCTCCGCGAAGGCGGCGCAGTTCCTCTCCGCTTCCGTCCACGGGAAGCTCAACATCCTGATCGCCGGCGGTACCGGCACGGGTAAGACGACGACCCTGAACGCGATGTCGGCATACATCCCGGACGCCGAGCGGATCGTCACGATCGAGGACGCGGCTGAGCTCCAGCTCCAGCAGCGGCACGTGATCCCGCTCGAGGCGCGGCCCCCGAACATCGAGGGCCAGGGCGAGGTGCGAATCCGCGAGCTCGTGCGCAACTCCCTGCGCATGCGCCCCGACCGGATCATCGTCGGCGAGGTCCGCGGCCCCGAGACCCTCGACATGCTCCAGGCGATGAACACGGGCCACGAAGGCTCGCTGACGACGATTCACGCGAACTCCCCGCGCGACGCGCTCTCGCGGCTGGAGACGCTGGTGATGACGGCCGGCGTCGAGCTGCCCCATCGCGCGATTCGTGAGCAGATCGCAAGTGCATTCGACCTCCTGATCCAGATCAGCCGGCTTGTCGACGGCTCCCGCCGCATCACGCACATCTCGGAGGTTCTCGGGATGGAGTCCGACGTGATCACGCTCCAGGACGTTTTCGTGGCCAAGCCTCCGGACGAGGAGTCGGCGTCGGAGGGCGCGCCGAAGCTGCTGAACGAGCTCGAGTGCACCGGCCTGAAGCCGCATTTCCTCGAGAAGATGGCGACCAACGGCGTCATCCTGCCGGGGAACTTCTTCAACGAAGGCTCGGCCGGCTATGTCGGCTACGCGAACGCCTCCTACGGGAGCTTCCAGTGATCCTTTCCAGGCTGAAAACTGGCGTTTTCAGCCTGGCGCTAGTTTCACTGCTCGCTTTGCTCGCGACAGCAAGCACTGCAAGCGCCGGCGTTAGGCTCAACGGGGTCGACTTCGGCGCCTATCCGACGATCGGCGCGACCGTTGTCACCTCGGCTCCCTCGGCCGCCGGGCCGAAGCTGCTCGAGAACGGCCGGCCCGTGGTCGGGCTTCAGGCCGTCAACCTGGGTCGCTGCAAGAACGTCGTGCTCGCCCTGGACACGTCTCGCTCGATGGCGGGCAAGCCACTCGCCGAGGCCGGAGCGGCGGCGACTGCGTTCGTGGCGTCGAAACCCGCTTGTGACCGGATGGCACTCGTCACCTTCGGGCAGCGCGCCGCACAGCAGGGCCCGTTCTCGAGCGCCACGATCGACGCCGACAACGCGCTTCGGAATCTCGCCGTTGGAGCGAATTCGGGGACGGCGCTCTGGGACGCGGTCGACCTCTCCGCCCGCGTGCTCGCGAGCCAGCCGGGTGGCCGCGTCGTCGTCCTGCTCACCGACGGTGACGACGTCGGCAGCCGGACCTCGGAGACCGCCGCGCTTTCGTCGCTGCACCGGGCGGGCGCGATCGTCTATCCGATCGCTTTCGGCGCCAACGCCGATGCATCAGGGCTCAAACGGCTTGCGACCGAAACCGGAGGCACCTACCACGCCGCCGCGTCGAGCGGAACGCTGGCCGCGATCTACGGCTCGATCGCGAAGGAGCTCCGGCACACGTGGCGCCTGCGCTACCTGACGACGGCGCGCCCCGGCGACAAGCTCGATCTGAAAGCGAGCGTCGGCAGTCTCGGCTCCGCTGAGCAGAGCGTCACGGTCCCCGACCGCGGCGGTAGCTCGACCGGAGGCGCGAAGCCGTCTCCGCTCTTGCCCAGCCCGCTCTACGGGAAGCTCGGCGATCTCCTCTTCACGTTGCTCGCGGGCCTGCTCGTGCTCGGCGCCGGGATCCTCTTCGCGTCGACGATGAAGGGCTCCTGGCTGAAGCGGCGCCTGGCGCCGCACATCGACTCGACGAGGCGCGCCTCGAAGCGCCGCACCGGCCGCGACCGGTTGGAGATGCTGAGCGGGCTCTTCCGGGCAACCGAGAAGGCGTTCGGGCACCGCAGCCAGTGGCGGAACCTGCAGCTCCTGCTCGAGCGCGCCGACCTGCCCCTGCGCACGGTCGAGTTCACGTGGCTGCTGATCGGCTGCTCGTTTGGGCTCGGCTTCCTCGCCGCGATCGCCGGCAGCAGTTCGCTCGTGATCGTGGCGATGTTCCTGGTTGGCGGCTTTGTTCCTTACCTCTTCGTCTGGTTCAAGGCGAAGAAGAGGGTGAGGGCCTTCGAGGACCAGCTCCCGGATCTCCTGATCACGATGGCCGCCTCGCTCAAGGCCGGGCACAGCTTCAAGCAGGGCATCCAGAGCGTGGTCGACGAGGGGCAGGAACCCGCCGCGAAGGAGCTTCGCCGCGTCATCACCGACACCCAGCTCGGCCGCCCGATGGACGAAGCGCTCTACGAGACGGCCGAACGAATCGGCTCGGAGAACTTCGCCTTCGTGATCACGGCGGTGACCATCCAGCGACAGGTCGGAGGCTCGCTAGCCGGGCTCTTCGACATGGTCGCCGACACGGTCCGCGATCGCCAGCAGTTCGCGCGCAAGATCCGCTCGCTGACGGCGATGGGCCGAGCATCGGCCTACGTACTGGTCGGGCTGCCGTTCTTCATCGCGCTCGCGCTCACGGTGCTCAACCCGACGTACATGGACCCGCTCTACCACTCCCATGCCGGGCACATGCTGATGATGTTCGGCGTGACGATGATGGCGTTCGGGTCACTACTCCTCAAAAAGATCGTCTCCTTCAAGGGGTGATGGTGGGCCTCCTGGCAACATCCGGCGGTTTCTGGAACGCGATCAGACGGCGCCATGCGGCGTCCTCAGTCGCGCCCATATCCCTGGATATGGACGCTCTCTGCGTCCTTGCCTGGCTTGCTGCTCGCGCCCCAGAAATCCACCAATGCCACCAGGAGGCCCACTCGTGCTTCTAATTGTCTTCGCCCTCCTCTTCCTCGCCGGCGCGGCGTACCTGGTCGGCGAGGCCGTCACGGCCCCCGCGCGCGAGCGCGAGGGCTCGGTCAAGCGAGCCGCAAACTACGGGAAGGTGCGTGCCGCCCTCGGCGAGCGCGAGCAGCCGTTCCGCGACCGTGTTGTCGGCCCGGCCAGGGATCGCCTGGCGAACGTTGTCCTCCGAATCCACCCGAAGACGACCGTGGACGGCGTTCGAGGACGGCTGCTCGCCGCCGGGCTCCGCAACGTCTCGCCGACCGGCTTCCTGGCCGCGAAAGCGGCGGTCGGAATCGGCGGCCTCGTGCTCGGCATGCTGCTCGGCGGCGCCTTCGTAGGCGGCGCCGGCGTCCTGATCTTCGGTGTTGCGTTGGGCGGGATCGGATTCCTCGCCCCCGACTTCGTCGTCGGCTCGCGCGCTCGCAAGCGGCGCGACCAGATCCGGACCCAGCTTCCCGACGCGCTCGACCTGCTCGCGGTGAGCGTGGAAGCAGGCATGGGCTTCGACGGCGCGATCTCGAAGCTGATCGATCACATGGACGGCGCGCTGTCGGAGGAGTTCGGCCTGACGTTGAACGAGATCCGGATCGGCGAGTCGCGCCAGGATGCTCTCAAGAAGCTCTCGGCGCGGGCCGACACGCCGGAGATCTCCGGGTTCACCCGGGCGATCATCCAAGCCGACCAGCTCGGCATCTCGCTCGGTCGGATCCTGCGCGTCCAGGCAACCGACACGCGCCAGCGCCGTCAGGCCGCCGCCGAGGAGAAGGCGATGAAAGCTCCGATCAAGATGCTCTTCCCGACCGTGTTGTTCATCTTTCCGGCGATGTTCCTGGTCATCCTCGGCCCGGCGTTCCTCAACCTGTCCAAGATCTTCTAGGAGAAGACAATGGCGCCCAACAAAGACACGAACGAGACCAAGAAGAAGGAGTTCGGTACCGGCCTGCGGGCACAACTCGAGCGCAGGCGCGAGGAGCCGGAGGCGGCGAACCAGCCCGCCCCTCAGCCGAACGTCGAGCTCCGCTTCGAACTGACGGCGCGACCGGCCGACGCCGAGCCGTTCACGGTCACTTCCGACGGCGCCACCGACGAGCTGCGCAAGGAACTTGCCGCCGCCCAGGCGCGTGAGGACGCACTGAAGGCGGCGCTCGCCGAGCAACAGGAGGTCTTCGAGGCGGGCATGGAGTCCGACCAGGGGTTGGCTCGCCGCGCCTCCACGCTCGACGAGCGTGACGCGAAGCTCGCCGAGTTCCAGGCGGAGATCGAGGCGCGCGAGCGCAGGGTTCGGGACCAGCGCGAGGCGATCGAGGCCGAGCACGCCCGGCTCGCCGAGCTCCAGGCGGAGCTCGCCGCCGAGCAGCAGCTCTCGGCCGAGCGGCACGAGCAGGCCGAAGGGAAGCTGCGGGAGCTGAAGAGCTTCGATCGGGACCGCTCGAAGGTCTCCCACGAGCTCGAGAAGCAGCGAAAGACGCTCTCCGACCGCGAGCAGAAGCTCTCTCGCGCCGAGCAGGAGCTCGAGACGCGCGAGCGCGCAGGCGTCGTCAAGCTCGAAGGCCGCGAGCGGGCGCTTGCGAAGCGCGAGGACGAGTGTCGAGCGCGCGACAAGGAAGTCTCGGAGCGCGAGCGCAAGTTTTCGTCGCGCGAGGTCGATCTCAAGAAGGAGGCCGCGCGCGTCGCGGCCAAGGACGAGGCCCTCGGCGAGCGCGAGGCCGAGCTGCTGCTCAAGCAGGAGCGGCTGCGCGGCGACCTCGAGTCGCTCGAGCGCGACTACACGGACAAGACCGCCGTCGTCCGCGAGGCAGCGCAGCGCTCGACGCCGACATCGACCTTCGCACCGACAAGATCGAGGTCCGCGAGTCGGCCCTCGCCGAGCTCGAGGCGCACCTGACCCAGAAGGAAGCCGAGC
>WNGJ01002920.1_pt1 | contig 17486 bp, 15 predicted proteins | sample 5400611 | NCBI WGS metagenome assembly WNGJ01 (sample SAMN13153375, study PRJNA577476) | soil metagenome | isolation source: 40 cm soil or saprolite under Garry oak tree replicate 1 | place: USA:California | collected 2016-06-15 | reverse complement strand
GGTGGCAAGCCTGACGCGCTGGTCGGCCCGCGATCCGATGGGGCTGATGCTCAAGGCGCTCCAGAACGAACTGACTGCGGTCGACGACAGGACCTTCAAATGGGCACTGAAGCAGCCTTATCCCAAGATGCTTCTGGCACTGGGCAAGAACAATTCGCCCTGCGCCTTCATCATGCCGGAGCATATCGCCCAGACCGACCCGTTCAAACAGATCGGCGACTATGTCGGTTCGGGCCCCATGAAGTTCGCGAAAGGTGAGTGGGTGCCGGGCGCCAAGGCGGTGTTCGAGAAGTTTGCCGATTATAAGCCACGGCAGGAGAAGGCGTCCTGGCTCGCCGGTGGCAAGCAGATGCTGGTCGACCGTATCGAATGGGTGGTGATCCCGGATCCCGCCACGGCGGCGGCCGCCCTGCAGAACGGCGAAGTCGATTGGTGGGAGAGTCCGATCCCAGATCTTGCGCCGGTGCTCAAGAAGAACCCCAACATCAACGTCGACATCGCTGATCCGCTCGGCAACATCGGTTCGTTCCGGATGAATCACCTGTTCCCGCCCTTCAACAATGTGAAGGCGCGCCGTGCGGTGTTGATGGCCATGAACCAGGAAGACTATATGCGGGCGCTTGTCGGCGACGATAACTCGCTTTGGAAGCCGCTGCCGGGTTTCTTCACGCCGAATACGCCGCTCTACACGGAGGAGGGCGGCGAGATCCTGAAGGGCAAGCGCGATCTCGCAGCCGCCAAGAAGCTTCTGGCCGAGAGTGGCTATTCGGGCCAGCCCGTCACCTGTCTGGTGGCGCAAGACCAGCCGATCACCAAGGCAATGGGCGATGTCACCGCGGATCTGTTGAAGCAACTGGGCATGAATGTCGACTTCGTCGCGACCGATTGGGGCACCGTCGGTGCCCGCCGCGCGCAGAAGACGCCTCCGGGCCAAGGCGGCTGGCAGATGTTCCACACCTGGCACGCCGGCGCGGACTGCATCAATCCCGCTCCCTATACCGCAATTCGCGCCAATGGCGACAAGGCGTGGTTCGGCTGGCCTACGAGCGAGACCGTGGAAAAGGAAGTCACGGCATGGTTCGACGCCAAGAGTCTCGAAGAGGAGAAGGCCGCGGTCAGTCGCCTCAACAAGGCGGCGTTCGAGGATGTCATTTATGCGCCGACCGGGTTTTTCCTGAGCTACACCGCGTGGCGCAAGAGCATCTCCGGTGTGGCGAAGGGGCCGCTGCCGTTCTTCTGGGGCGTATCGAAGACCGCGTGACGGTGCGGTGAATCCACATGCTCTCGTATATCCTCCGGCGCATTCTCGCGACCTTGCCCGTGATGGCGATCGTCGCGCTGTTCGTGTTCGGTCTGCTCTACATCGCGCCCGGCGATCCGGCGGCGGTGATCGCCGGTGACCAGGCGAGCCCCGCCGACGTTGAACGTATTCGCCAGAGCCTTGGCCTCGACCAGCCGTTTCTGGTCCAGTTCGGCACGTGGCTCTGGCGCATCCTGCATTTCGATCTCGGCACCTCGATCTTCACCAACCTTCCGGTGGTCTCGCTGATCGCGCAGCGCATCGAGCCGACGCTCTCGCTGATGGCAATCACCCTCGTCCTGACCCTCGTCGTCGCGGTGCCGCTCGGCGTCGTGGCGGCGTGGAAGGCGGGAAGTTGGGTGGACCGCGCCATCATGGCATTCGCCGTATTCGGCTTCTCGCTTCCGGTCTTTGTTGTCGGATACGTGCTCGCCTACGTGTTCGCGCTCGAACTCGAATGGCTTCCCGTGCAGGGCTACACGCCGCTCGCCGAAGGCTTCTGGCCGTGGCTCAGGAATCTGATCCTCCCGGCGATCGCGCTCGGCTGCGTCTATATCGCGCTGATCGCGCGCATCACCCGTGCCTCCATGCTCGAGGTGCTGCAGCAGGATTATGTCCGCACCGCCCGCGCCAAGGGCCTGGGGCAGCGCGACATCCTGTTCCTTCATGCGCTGAAAAACGCAGCCGTTCCGATCGTGACGGTGATCGGCATCGGCGTTGCGCTGCTCATCGGCGGCGCGGTGGTGACCGAAAGTGTGTTCGCCATCCCGGGTCTTGGCCGACTGACCGTCGATGCGATCCTGCGCCGCGACTATCCGGTCATCCAGGGCATCGTCCTGTTGTTCAGCTTCCTCTACGTGCTGGTCAATCTCATGGTCGACGTCGTCTACACGCTGGTCGACCCGAGGATCCGCTATTGAGCGCCTCGACCACCACGACCGCAGCGGTGCCGCCGGGCATCGTCGTCGCGCCGCAACTGCCGGACCTCATGAGGCCGGTGCAAGTCCGGCGCGGCGGGCTCGGCTTCCTGCGCAACCACCCGACGGTCGCGATCGGCGGTGGCTTGCTCCTCCTTCTCGTGCTGGTCGGCATTTTCGCGCCCTATCTCGGGACCGTCGATCCGACCGCGCTGGCGCCCGCCAAGCGTACGCGCGCGCCGTCGGCGGACTTCTGGTTCGGCACCGACCTGTTGGGCCGCGACGTCTATTCACGCGTGCTCTACGGCGCGCGGGTCTCGCTCGCCGTAGGCCTTTCGGTGGCAGCATTGGCCTCGCTCGCCGGCCTCGCCATCGGCCTCGTCTCGGGGTTCGTGCGCTGGGCGGACGGCATCGTCATGCGGTTCATGGACGGGCTGATGTCGATACCGCCGATCCTGCTCGCCATCGCGTTGATGGCCCTGACACGCGGCAGCGTCGGCAACGTGATTGCGGCCATCACCGTGGCCGAGATCCCGCGCGTGTCGCGTCTCGTGCGCAGCGTCGTGCTGTCGCTGCGCGAGCAGCCCTATGTCGACGCCGCGGTCGCCTCCGGTACGCAAACGCCGATGATCATCCTGCGTCACATCCTGCCCAACACGCTGGCGCCGATGCTGGTCCAGGCAACCTATATCTGCGCCAGCGCCATGATCGTGGAATCCATCCTTTCTTTCATCGGCGCCGGCACGCCGCCCACCATCCCGTCCTGGGGCAACATCATGGCCGAGGGCAGGGCACTGTGGCAGGTCAAACCTTATATCGTGTTCTTTCCCGCCGCGTTCCTGTCCGTCACCGTGCTCGCCGTCAACCTGCTCGGCGACGGCCTGCGTGATGCGCTCGATCCGCGCATGGCGAAAGGCCTGTAGAGCGATGGCATTGCTCGAAGTCCAGAATCTGCAGACGCATTTCCGGACGCCTGACGGTATCAATCGCGCCGTTGACGGCGTGTCGTTCCATGTCGACGAAGGCGAGACGCTGGCCATCGTCGGCGAGTCCGGCTGCGGCAAGTCGGTCACCTCGATGTCGCTGATGCGGCTGATCCCCGAGCCGCCGGGCAAGATCGCGGGCTCCATCCGCTTCCAGGGAAAGGATCTCCTGCAACTCTCCGAGCGCGAAATGCGTGCGATCCGCGGCAATGACATTTCGATGATCTTCCAGGAGCCAATGACGAGCCTCAATCCGGTGCTGACCGTAGGCCGCCAGATCGGCGAAACGCTGCGGATGCATCAGGGCTTAGACAAGCAGACCGCGGAGGCGCGCGCCATCGAGATGCTGACTCTCGTCGGCATCCCGGAGCCGACGCGGCGTGTGCGCGAATATCCGCATCAGTTGTCCGGCGGCATGCGCCAGCGCGTGATGATCGCCATGGCGCTCGCCTGCAATCCCAAGCTCCTGATCGCCGACGAACCGACGACGGCACTGGATGTCACAATCCAGGCGCAGATCCTGCAGTTGATGCTGGATCTCAAGCGCCGCGTCGGCGCGGCGATCGTTCTGATCACCCATGATCTCGGCGTGGTCGCCGAAGTCGCCGAGCGCGTCATGGTCATGTATGCCGGGCGCAAGGTCGAAGAGGCACCCGTCGTCGAGCTGTTCCGCTCGCCCCGCCATCCCTATACCCGGGGCCTGCTCGGTGCCGTGCCGAAGCTCGGTTCCTCTCTCACTGGCGCAGCTAGGCGCCTCGCCGAGATTCCAGGCCAAGTGCCGAGCCTCAAGATGCGGATCGAGGGCTGCGTCTTTGCCGGGCGGTGTTCGCTCGCGACCGATCTTTGTCGTGAGGTCGCGCCGGGCCTCGAAGAGAAGGGACCTCGCCACATCGCCGCCTGCCACTACGCGCCGAAGGAGGCGGCCGCGGCATGAAGGTCCCGCTGCTCCAGGTCAACGACCTCAAGAAGCATTTTCCGGTTCGCAGCGGCCTGTTCAGCCGCAGGTCCGGCTGGGTCTATGCCGTGGACGGCGTGTCCTTCGAGGTCGAGCGCGGCGAGACCCTGTCTCTGGTCGGCGAGTCCGGCTGCGGCAAGTCGACGGTCGGCCGCGCCATCCTGCGACTGTTCGACATCACCGGTGGCCAGTTAGTGCTGGACGGCGAGCGTATCGACGATCTTTCACCGCAGGGCCTGCGTGGCATGCGCCGCCGCGTGCAGGTGGTGTTCCAGGATCCGTTCTCCAGCCTCAATCCGCGGATGCGCGTGCGCGACATCCTGGCCGAGCCAATCCGCAATTTCGGCCTCGCCAAGTCTTCCGCCGAGTTGGAGACGCGGGTTGCGGCGTTGATGGACATCGTGCGCCTGCCACGCGACGCGCTGAACCGCCGGCCGCACGAATTCTCGGGCGGTCAGCGCCAGCGCATCGGTATCGCCCGCGCGCTCGCCGCCCAACCCGACCTGATCGTCTGCGACGAGGCGGTCTCCGCGCTCGACGTCTCGGTCAAGGCGCAGATCGTCAACCTGCTGCAGGATCTGCAGCGAGAGTTCGGCCTTGCGCTGCTCTTCATCAGCCATGATCTCGCGATCGTCGAGCACATGACTCACCGTGTCGCGGTGATGTATCTCGGCAAGATCGTCGAGATGGCGCCGCGGCACGACATCTTCACCGCGCCGAAGCATCCCTATACCAAGGCGCTGCTCTCGGCGGTGCCGGTGCCGGAGCCCGGGGCCGCCCGCAACCCGATGATCCTGAAAGGCGACGTGCCGAGCCCGATCAATCCGCCGAGCGGATGCCGCTTCCATACCAGATGTCCATTCGTGTTCGATCGCTGCCGGACGGAGGAGCCACAGCTTCGCTCGACCGGAGGCGACCAGTGGGCGGCATGTCACCTTGACGCACTGCCGGACGAGCCGGGACCTGGTCGGTGATCTCCGTCAGGCGGGGTCGATAGCATATCGCCGCGGCACTCGTTGACGGTCCTGATAGCCGTGAGGCGCGCCGGTCGGTCCGGTTAATCCAGCCCGACGGGCCGCCGCTGGAAAATCGGCATCATCCCGAGGGCTATTCCGGCCTGCGGCGGACGCGGCTTCTTGGCGACCACGGACGAAGTGGATGCCGGTGCTACGCGATTGGCCCGCTCGAGGCGCTTTGCCCGCGAGATATCGGCAAACGCGCGGTCGAACTTTCGCATGCGATAGAACACGATGCCGCGATCGATATAGGCCGCCGAGAATTTTGGATCGAGCATGATCGCCTGGTCGAAATCGGCGATCGCGCCATTCAGATCGCCGTTGCGATAGGCCGAAATTCCCCGCTCCCGAAAGGATCTGGCCTCGCTGACGGTCAGGTCGGACACCAGTCCGAGATTGGCGGCCATCGCGGCGCCGGTATCGGTCGGGAGCGCGACCGCGCTGACCGCCAGCGCCTGGTCCGGCGTAGCGGCGGCGTCGACCTCCCCGGTTTTCTCATGCGACGCATTTCTCTCGGACGGCGGAGTCTGCCGCGGCATCTCCGCGGTCTGCCTCTGCTCGATCGGATTCGCCGACGCGGTCTGCGCCGTCGTGGCGGCGATCTGAGGCAATTGGCGCACGGCAGCCTGGAGCTGCTGCAACGGAATCCTGTATTGGGCCGATGCAAAGTGCAGGTAGAGCGCATAGCCTCCGACGGCCATGATCAGGACCACGGCGAAGGTGAGCACGGCGGAAGCGTACTGGTAGACCCTGCGCGCCGTCGCCTGCTTCGACAGCGACGCCCGCTCGATGCGGGCGAGATCCAGGAGATGGTCGTAAGCCGCCCGCTGCTCCGGATCGTTCAGGATCTCGTTGGCGCGCACAATCTGCCTGAACCTCAGCGCGGCTTGCGGATCGCCCGGATTGATGTCGGGGTGCGTCCCTTTGACGGCTCGGCGGAACGCCGACCTCAAACCCTCCGCGTCGTCGTTCGGAAGAGCTCCGAGCAGATCGTAAAGCGTCTCCATACCCGTACTCGCGGCTCTACTCTCCCATTCCCGCGTGAATTCCCGCCGCGAATTTACGAAGGAGGATTAGGCGCTAACGCCATTCATGGTGCTTGTTCAGCACGGCAAAAAAATGACTAAATTGTGCGCCGGAGGCCTTAGGCCTTACCTGGAGGGACGGTGAGGGGACTATTACCGGGCCGAAGCGAGCTGGCAACGGTTAGCCGCCTGCAGCAGCCGTAGCCGCTGGCGAACAGCCCTCTCCGCATTTTGGTAGCATTTGAGTTCATACTCAACTTTTAAGTGCGACCATTGGCCGGGGTCGATGGTCCTCAGGGCCGATCGCCTGAACACGCAATCTGGCGCGGCCGGCGGCGCGAGCAAAGCGGCGTTGGGCCGGCATATCTGCGCGTCCGAACCGACCAGCGTGGAAACGCCCGGTTCCGAACTGGAGACGAGTTCGCTCGAGTGGGGAACGCATCCCGCCAGCGCGACCGCGAAGACAACCGATAGTTGGCGCGGAACGCGCAGCCAAGTGATCCCGGAATGATCGTCCATTATCGGTCGAGCCCTTACACGCATGACGATAAGAATCTGGACATGGACACGGCGTTCACCGCGTCCTTCCAAATTCGAACAGCTGCCATTCGCGGGAGCATTGCGACCCGGCAAATGGCCCGTCTCTCTCGCGCAAAGGTGCGCACATCGCAGTGCGAGCCTCGCGGAGCAATGGCGCTTGGGCCGCAGACCAAGCCTTGTGATGATGAAGACGAGGTTTGAATCGCAATTTAAGAATTTCGGTGAATCGCGTCTTAAATGCCCTGTGGATCGCAGTTCTTTCAGTGCAAGTAGTATTCAGGCACCGATGCAGGCCCGCTCGCAAGGCAGACCCACATCAAGCTGACCGCATCGCATTGACCGCGGAGGTCCAAGTGCCTGCCAAGTTGCCTGCCAAGTTGACTGCGGCGTATTTGCCGCGTGCCCGGCTGTTTTTGCGTTGCGGTCGGCGCGTCCGCCATGGCGCCTAGGCTCGTCGCGCGCCGGAAGGGCGTGATTTCGCGCACACAGAAGGCCGGCTGCGATGCGTAGCCTTTCCAGGCGGATAGCAAGTCCCGCGATCCGTCGACACAACTGCGTCAATGCATGGAGGATACGAAAGGAAAGGACATATCGATGAAGAAGATCGTTCTGATGATCGCGGCCGCCACCGCGCTTGCAGCGACTGCAAGCGCGCCGGCGGAAGCGCATCGCTTGCATATAAGGCCCGGGGCTGCGCTCGCCGCGGCGGCTGTCGCCGCCATCGCGACCGAAGCCCTCATCCCTGGGCCGGATTACTACTATGCACCCACGCCGCTGTACTACGGCGTCGCTCCGGTTGTTCTTCCTTACCCCGGCTTTCGGCGCCATTGGTGGTGATCCAGAGATAAGACAAGAGATGGCTCGCGGCCGCGGCTGCGAGCCATCTCCCCCGCCTGGCATTCGACGACAGGCCACGCGCCGGTTCACAGGATCGCGCCGATCGATCGCCCTTCGGAAAGGTGTGAATGTTGCCTTGCTTGCGCCGGCCGTATAGCCATGTTCTGCCATGCCCGATTTCCACGGCGTCTTCCCCTATCTCGTCTCACCGATCGATGCCGACGGCACGGTTCGCGCCGGCGTGCTTGGCCGGCTCTGCGACGATCTCATCGGCGCGGGCGTGCATGGGTTGACGCCGCTCGGCTCGACGGGCGAGTTCGCTTATTTGAACAACGCGCAGCGCGCGGCCGTGGTGCAGACCACGATCGAAGCGGCACGCGGCCGCGTGCCTGTCGTGGCTGGCGTTGCTTCGACGTCGACGGCGGATGCGGTCGCGCAGGCCAAGGCCTATCAGAAGCTCGGCGCCGACGGCATTCTGGCGATCCTGGAAGCGTATTTCCCGCTTGCCGACGCGCAGGTCGAATCCTATTTCCGTGAGATCGCGGACGCGGTCGAGATTCCCGTCGTGATCTACACCAATCCGCAATTCCAGCGTTCGGATCTCTCGCTCGACGTGATCGCGCGTCTCGCGGCCCATCCGCGCATCGGCTACATCAAGGACGCCTCCACCAATACCGGGCGGCTGTTGTCGATCATGAACCGCTGCGGCGACGCGATCGGTGTGTTCTCGGCCTCCGCCCATATTCCAGCCGCGGTAATGCTGATCGGCGGCGTCGGCTGGATGGCGGGGCCGGCCTGCATCATCCCCCGCCAAAGCGTCGCACTCTATAATTTCTGCAAGGCCGCGTGCTGGGATGATGCGATGAAGCTGCAGCGCAGGCTCTGGCGCGTCAACGAGGCGTTCGCGCGCTTCAATCTCGCCGCCTGCATCAAGGCAGGCCTGTCGATCCAGGGCTATGACGTCGGCGATCCCGTCCCGCCGCAGGCCGCGCTCACCGCGGACCAGCGCAGTGTGGTCGAGGCGGTGCTGCGGGAGCTGGGGTGACTGGCTTGCCGCTTGCATGACTACACGCCGTCATTCCGAGGCACGCGAAGCGTGAACCCGGAATCTCGAGATTCCGGGTTCGACGCTGCCGCGTCGCCGCCGAATGACGGAGCGAGTTGTTTCAACCAGCAAATCCGCTAAAACCCGCCCAATTCTCAAAGAAACGCGAAGGACAAACTGATGAATATTCTTCCCGCGAATATGCGGTTCGGTGCGGGTCAGCCCGTCAAGCGTCTGGAGGACCATAGGCTTCTCACCGGGAAGGGGCAGTTCATCGACGACAAGCCGGAAGATGGCGCGCTGTGGCTCCATGTGCTGCGCTCGCCGCATGCCCACGCGAAGATCACCTCGATCGACACCAAGCCGGCCATCGAGATGCCGGGCGTGGAAGCGGTGTTCACCGGCGCCGACCTGATCAAGGACGATATCGGCACCATCCCGACGCTGGCGATCTTCAAGCGGCCGGACGGCTCGCCGATGACGGTGCCGCCGCGGCGGCTGCTTGCCCATGAGGTCGTGCGCTTCGCCGGCGAATCGGTCGCGGCGATTGTCGCGGCCTCGCGCACGCTGGCGCAGAGCGCGGCGGAAGCGATCGCGATCGAATACGAGGTGCTGCCGTCGGTGGTCGATCCCGTAGAGGCGACCGAGCCCGGCGCGCCGTCGGTCTGGCCGGATGCGCCCGACAACATCGTCGCCGCCATGAGCTATGGCGACGCGGCCAAGGTCGAAGAGGTTTTCTCGAAGGCCGAGCATGTCGTCTCGCTCGATCTCGTCAGCCAGCGGCTGATCCCGTCGGCGATGGAGCCGCGCTCGACGATCGCGGAGATCGACAAGAAGTCCGGACGCCTTCTCTTGCATGTGCAATCCCAGACCCCGGGCTCGACTCGCGACGTGCTGGCCGATGCCATCCTGAAACGGCCGAAGGAGAGCGTGCGCGTGCTGGTCGGCGATATCGGCGGCGGGTTCGGTCAGAAGACCAATGTCTATCCGGAAGACGGCATCGTCGCCTACGCCGCGGTCAAGCTCAATCGCAAGATCCGCTGGCGCGGCGACCGCACCGACGAATTCATCGGTGGCACCCATGGCCGCGACCTGACCTCGACCGGTGAGTTCGCGCTCGATGGCAAGGGCCGCGTGCTGGCCTATCGCGTGCGCTCGGTCGGCGGCACCGGCGCCTACATGACGGGCGCGGCCAACATCATTCCGCTAGTGCTCGGCCCCTTCGTGCAGACCGGCGTCTACGACCTGCCGCTTGTGCATTTCGAAGTGAAGACTGTCATGACCAACACCGCGCCGGTCGGCGCCTATCGCGGCGCGGGCCGCCCCGAGGCCGTGTTCATCGTCGAGCGGCTGTTCGATGCCGCCGCGCGGCAGATCGGCATGGATCCGCGCGCGATCCGCAAAGTGAACTACATCAAGCCGGCGCAACTGCCCTACACCAACGCCGCGGGCCAGGTCTACGATTCTGGCGCGTTCGCGCACATGCTGGAGCGCGCCGCGAAGCTCGCCGACTGGGACGGGTTTGCCGCGCGCAAGCGCGAAGCAAAGAAGAAGGGCCTGCTCTATGGCCGCGGATTGACGAGCTATATCGAATGGACCGGCGGGCGCGCGCACAACGAAAAGGTCTCTCTCCACGCCACTGCCGAGGGACGCCTGATCCTGCACTCCGGCACCATGGCGATGGGACAGGGTCTGCAGACCACCTACACCCAGATGGTGTCGGATACGCTCGGCATCGCCATGGACAAGATCGACGTGGTGCAGGGCGACACGGATCTGGCAACCGGCTTCGGCAGCGTCGGTTCCCGCTCGCTGTTCGTCGGCGGCACGGCGGTCGCCGTCTCGACCAACGACCTGATCGCCAAGGCGCGCGAAAAGGCCTCGAACCTGCTCGAGACATCGGTCCAGGATATCGAATATCGCGACGGCTACCTGACCGTGGTCGGCACCGACCGGCGGATCAGCCTGTTCGAGATCGCCCAGAAAGAGGACGGGACGAAGCTTTCGGTCAACAGCGAGGGCGAAGTCGACGGGCCGAGCTGGCCCAACGGCACCCATATCTGCGAGGTCGAGATCGATCCCGAAACCGGCATCACGCGCGTGGTGCGCTACACCACCGTCGATGACGTCGGCGTGGCGGTCAACCCGATGCTGGTGACGGGGCAGGTGCATGGCGGCGTCGCACAAGGCATCGGACAGGCGCTCTATGAGGGCGTGTCATACGATACCGAAGGGCAGCTTCTCACCGCGAGCTATCAGGATTACTGCCTGCCGCGCGCCGACGACATTCCGCCGATTTCGGTGACGCTGGACGATTCCGCGCCCTGCCGCACCAATCCGCTCGGCGCGAAGGGCTGCGGCGAGTCGGGGGCAATCGGCGGACCGCCCTGCATCGCCAACGGCGTGATGGATGCGCTCGCCGAGCTCGGCATCAGGCAGCTCAACACGCCCTTGACGCCGCAGAAGGTGTGGAAGGCCATCCAGGACGCAAAGGTGGCGGCGACGTAGGTGCGTCGCGGTGGCCGGGCATGAAGAATGTATGAAGTTTTATCTGTGAACGCGTCGGCAAGCGCGTCGGCATAGACTGCCTGCATGCGGCAAACGAGGCGGACGCCATGGGGGTGGAGGTTCCCGCATGTGACATGTCTGCCGCACTCCAGACCTATTCCTCGAATGCGTCATATCTGCCGTACTGTAGACGTATTCCGACGTTCATGCTCACGCCGTGTCTGAGGGGAATGCTCAGCAGCTTACTGCCTTGGTTCCTCCGATCGAGAGCATGATCCGGAAAAAGTGGGAACCGGTTTTCCGAAAAGATCATGCTCAAACAAAAGGATAGAGCGAGATGACGATTCGAAGAAAAGTCATCACGCACGAGAGGAGAAGTACCGTGATGAAAATTGCGATTATAGCGGGTGCAACGCTTGCCCTGGTGACTGCCGCTGGCGCGGCCGACCTCCCGCACCCACAGCCCGTCTATCAGACGGCTCAGGTCGGCAAGATGCCGATTGGCAAGGGCCCAATCGGGAAGAGCCCAATCGGCAAGTCGCCCGTCGTGACGCGGACCTACTAGTACGCGGCATTCACTTAAGGTCTCGTTGAATCTGACCTTTATCGTCGACAGTTGAAGGGCGAAGCATGGCAAATAGGCCGAAGAGATTGGGACTATGCTTGCTTGCGGGATTCACACTCGCTGCTTTGCTCGCGTGCGAAATCCAATCAGCTTCTGCACACGAGACCGACACTCGGGCCGGTTCGGACCGTTCCATTTCCCAGAGACGGGAGGTCCACAAGCGCATCGCCAACGCGAATGCGCTTGTTTCCAGTGAGGCGGCGCCACAGTCCACGCGAAAGCCGGGGTCGGGATCAGCAAAGGGCCCGTACTACGTCGATTTCAGAGCCAGAACGGCGGCGAGCTGGGGACACGCTTTCGTCTGGTTTGGGAAGACCAGCGAGCGAGAAGTTGAAGTCGCGGGCCTTACTCCTACTGGAGACACGCTAACTTATGTGCTTGGTCATTTGACATTGGTACCGTCCGAGACCGGGGCAAGCTATGGCGATCTTGATCCGCAGTACTTGACTGCTAATTACCGAGTCTACTTGGATGAGCCGGACGCAAAAAGGGTTTTCGCATACATCAAGAAATTACAGGCGAGTTCACCGGTCTGGAACGCCGAAACGTTCAATTGCACGTCGTTTATCGGTAGCATCGCAAGTTTCATGGGGTTGAAAGTTCCTCTCCGCTGGCAGCGTCCCGAGGAGTACGTCAACAGTCTCAAGGCGATGAATGACGGGCGCCAGATGGTCCACCTGTCGTCAGAACAATAGCCCGCGTTGTCGACTTGGCTGGCGCGTACTGGCTCGCAAGTCCGGAAGAGAATGCCGCCATTGGGCTGGACATCAATTGGGGCGGTGATCTCAAATTGGCTTCGGGTTAGGCTTTGGGCTGATATCTTGAGGCCGTGACCCAGTCCGCGTCATTGCTTTGCGGTCTGGCTGTAGGTGTAGGCTTCATGGTCTATCGACGGAAGGCGAAGCTCGCATTGATGGCTGCCGGACCCACCAACGGGTTTGAAGTGAAAGCCGTCTTCGGCCGGCTTTTTCTTTTGGCCAGCGATGTTTGCTGCTGGGCGCTTTGAGACATGTCGACGACCTCCGACAATGCCCGGTTATCGAGGTAGACCGGGAAGTGGCCGGCGTACGGTCAAAACGGCGCGAATGACCCTCAACGGACCTCGCGCTGCTTTGGTTTTAGGTGCAGAAATCAAGATTTTTGAGCTGATGTCTCAGCACTTCCGACACGATCGAGGTTTGCAATCAATCGACTTAGAAGGGCAACGAGCTGCATGGCTTCCTCATTGGTGAAACCGGCCAGCGCGTCGCGATTGCCTTGGAACAGAACCGCGCAGGCGTCCGGCAGACGAGCTAGGGCATTTTCTGTCAACGAGATGCGGCTGCTGCGCCCATCGGCCGGGTCAGGCACCCGTTGGATCAGTCCATCCCGCTCCATGCGGGCCAGCATCTGCGCCATCGAGGGCTGCTCAATCCGAGCGAACCGGGCCAGATCGCGCTGCGACCCGATTTGGCCATCCTGAAGCGCAACCAGCACCGGCAGGTGACCGACACCGAAGCCCAGCGGCTTTAGACGCGCCTCGCTCAGACGTGCGAACCCCCTCGCCGCCAAGCTGATCAGGTGCCCCGGCGTTGACAGCACGTCATTCGCCACTCGGTCTTGCCCTTGCATAGCCACCTATATTGATACATAGGTGACTATATGGTAGAAGGCAGCTTGGTGCAACGTGGTTGGCCGCGCCTCGCTGTTTACGTGAGGGCCGCACGAGGGGCTCTGCGGAGTAACAAAAGGATGAGATACGATGGACAGCGATATTGAAGTTCTGAAGCGTATCTACGATCGATTCAACAAGAGAGACATCGACGGTGTGCTTGCCGTGCTCGCTAATGATGTGGCGTGGGCGAACGGTATGGACGGCGGCCACGTTCATGGCCGCGAGGCCGTTAGGGAATACTGGACGCGACAGTGGAAAATGGTCAGTCCGCACGTCGAGCCCGTGAGTTTCACCGAAGCTGCGGATAGTTCGATTGTCGTTGAGGTTAAACAGGTAATCCGCGATCTCGAAGGTAAACCTCTGCCAGATCAAACGCACGGGCTGAAGGACAAGACGGTCGGGCACGTCTTTCGCTTGCGGGAAGGTAAGGTCATTCGGTTCGACATCCGGGACGACCTTTAAGCGCCTACCTGTTTCAGAAATGGCTCGGCGATTTACGGAAGTCGCCAGCCTCTTAGAGCAAAATTCAAGATTTCTGTGGCCACCTAACCTTGTGCTCGTGCAAAGCGTGCCAGGTTGGTCCTGATCACGACGTGATGAAAGGGCCTGATCACGTTGAGATAGGTGAGGCCGAAAGCATTGTGGGAGTGCACGACGGTTGTCGCGATGAGCTGCGTGCCGGTTGGAGAATTGCGACGGAGCAGCGATAATCGGAAGTCCAGGTGTCGATCATCCTCACCCAGCACAATCTCGTCGTTGCTTTCCCATTGCACCGGGAAAAAGTCCACGCGTTCGTTGTCGGCCCTGGACGCTCGGACCTCGCCGGAGGTTTTGACGCCAAAGGGCGTCACCATGGCGTCGCGCACCGCGACCAACGCCTTGATCCACGCGGGCGGATCGCCGACTGTCCGGGTCGCCAGCACGCGCATGCTGTACTGTTTCGATGAACTCAAATCGATGCTGTAGCTATCGAGTAGGCTGGCGTTCTCGTACCAGCCTGCAACGACGCTTTCAGGTGGCGGCGTGGTCCGGCGCACCCGCGCTTTGCGTTCTAAACACATGCCGAAAGCTCGATCATGGCAGTCTTTGCGACAGCTGGCCGGCCAATAGCGGTGAGGGAGTACATGCCTTGGATCGTAGCCAGAAAGAGCGCCGGCGATAAAGGCGGTACGCCATCACTTTGAGGCTCCAGGCGACTGGCCACCCATGCAAGATAGCCATCTGCGATGGCACTCGCGACAGCGCGATGCGGCTGCAACCCGCGTGCCGCGCCTGATGCCAAATCGAGCCAAATGTTCATATATCGTCGATGTCTTTTAGAGCCCAGGACCGCCCAGACCTGCTCCAATAGCACGGCGAACGGACGCGGCGACACCATCAAGATTGCTCGTGCCCATGTATGCACGTGAATCGCCACCCTTGTCCTCTTGGAGGCTTGCGTAATCCGGTGCAGAAATCAAGATTTGTGCACCTGAATTGCGGTCCAGCAATTCCGACGGGTTAGCCCGTACGGAAATTAGGTGCAAATTGCTCCGCATGTCGCTTCCTGACCCTTAGCGGACATCGGCGATCGGCCAACGGGTTGAAGAAACAGCAGACAAACAGGCGCGTCGGCCTTGATTAGGTAGGCCGCGAATGACCCAACTCGAACATTGACGTATATCTGCTGCGTCGACAGGCCCATGCCAACCATGGGCGGCCCGATTCTCGCCTGTGGCGCCGCAACCTCGGTAGCTCACCTTTTTACCGGCACTCGCGGAATCATCCGGCGTGGCAGGAGAAAAAAAATCGTCGCAAGAACGCGGTCGACCATTCGTGGAATGACGAGGCTCTTGCCCGCGCGAAAACCGCGCCAACCCGCCCGGGCGGTGTCACGCGCATTTGACCGAGGCGCGAGTTTGACGAGGCGTGTTCGCGCAAGTGGCAACCGATCAACGAGAGGCGTTCGCACCACACCAGGACTGAGACAGGTTACGGTCACGCCGGTGTCGGCGACTTCAGCCGCGAGCGCGGCCGAAAACGACTGCACATAAGCTTTCGAGGCGTGGTAGACGGCCATGTTGGGCGCCGACATGTAGCTCCCGATCGAGCCGAGATTGAGGACGCCGCCACGGCCTCTCGCCACCATGCCGGGAAGAAAGCGCAAGGTCAGTTCGGTCAGCGCGCGGATATTGACATCGACAAGTTGCATCTGCTCGGACCGGCCAAGTTCGGCGGCGGGCCCAGCCAGGCAGATACCGGCATTGTTTACGATAACATCACAGTAAAGGCCGCGCTCCTTTAATGCGTTCTCGATCGTGTCCCCTGCATCGGAATTAGCGAGATCGATTGGCAACGTATGGGCCGATGTTCCACTACTCGTAAGTTCCTCCGCGAGCTTCGCAAGAGCGTCTTGCGAACGAGCGACAAGCATCATGCAGGAGCAATCGGGCGCCGCAATCCGCGCAAGTTCGCGGCCGATGCCTGACGATGCGCCTGTCACGACGATCGCTGGCTTGAGCTTGGCTTCTGACCGTGCGACCAGCGGCAGGGTGCCGGGGGCCGGCTGCTGAATGGATCCGGCCGACAATCGCAGGATTGCCCGGCCAGGCAGAACGACGAGAATTGCGGCGATGATTCGATTGATTAACCGTGGAATGACGAGGCGTTTCCCAGCGCGAAAGCCGCGCCAAGCCGCCTTGGCTGTTTCGGAAGCATTTGATCGCGGTATGATCTTGAAAAGCCGCGTGCGCTTAATTGAAAGTTGATCAAAGAATGGCGTTCGCACCATGCCCGGGCAAAGACACGTGATGCTCACGCCGGAACCAGCAACCTCGGACGCGAGCGCCGATGAGAACGATCTCACATAAGTCTTGGTGGCATTATAAACAGCCATGTTCGGCCCGGCTGCGTAGCTCGCGATCGAGCTGACATTGATAACCCCACCACGGCCTCTCGCCACCATGCCGGGAAGAAAGCGCAATGTCAGCTCGGTCAGCGCGCGAAGATTGATATCGACAAGCCTCATATGTTCGGACCTGTCGATCTCTATCGCCAGACCGACCAAACCAACACCCGCGTTATTCACGAGGACGTCACAATAAAGGCCGCGCTCCTTTAATGCGTTCTCGATGATTTCACCTGCATTGGGAGTCAAGAGATCGATCGAAAGTGCATGGGCCTGCGTCCCGCTGCTCGTGAGTTCTGCCGCAAAACTCTCAAGCGCGTCGTGTGATCGATCAACCAGCAACATGAAAGCGCCGTCACGAGCGGCCTGCCGTGCCAACTCACGTCCAATTCCTGACGCAGCGCCTGTTACGACGATAGCTGGAGTCATCGGTTTCTTTCACGTGTTCTGCGCGGTATGATTGTCAATATTGGACCAAAATGCGTACGAATTACAATGATGCGAGCGCGAAACGAGCGCGCAACGGACAGCGCTGAGAAGATCGTCCAGGATTTACGACTTTAACATAGGTGTGTTTTTTGCGAATCCGCGAGAAACGAATATTCAGTTATTTCGCGCATTGACCCCATTAGCAGTCATGCAGAGCACAGATAAGGGTCAGCTTGACGCTAAAGGGTCAGCAATTCGAAACGGCAGATGGAGTGGCGTTACTCGAAAGCAAAGATGCGCTTCCAGTCGTTATTTATGTCGACGACAGTCCATTTATTCAGCACGTCGGCAGCCAAGGCCTGTCGAGCCGACGATCGCATCGTCCCTCCCTCGTCTCTGCGCGGCAAAAGCACGCCGCGACATGGACCCCCAGCTGCTGTGTCCGCATTCTGAAATGAGTTGCGAAAAGCCGCTCAAAAGATTGATCTGTCCATGTTGGTTGCTGCGACGCAATTTCGGTTAATGACCCATCTCAGACCTGGGTTGACGATGGCAGAATGTCTGCCGTTGGGGCTAAAGTCATCACGCCCGTACGTGTCGCGTCGGAGCGCATGGCGGAGGGGGACCAGCATGGCAGCGCGCGGATCAGGTGGACTGCTCCTTTGCCTGGGTCTCCTGCTTGCGATGCCGGTGCTGGCCGCCACGCCGGCCGACCGGGGCGAGTGCGCCGCCAGCGCCGACAAGCCCGACGTCGGGGGCGCGGCC
>WNGJ01002918.1_pt1 | contig 17487 bp, 12 predicted proteins | sample 5400611 | NCBI WGS metagenome assembly WNGJ01 (sample SAMN13153375, study PRJNA577476) | soil metagenome | isolation source: 40 cm soil or saprolite under Garry oak tree replicate 1 | place: USA:California | collected 2016-06-15 | reverse complement strand
TTAGAAGGCTGCTGCTCTATCCACCTGAGCTACGGGCGCGCGCAGGTTGCTCCACAACCTAACACGCGCCGGCTGTCGGTCGAAACCTAGGCGACGATCAGGGCTGGGCCGAGCGCGGGCCGTGCCTGGCCGCGCACACGGTCGCACGCGACGCGACGGGTGAGGGCGGCGAGCCAGCGGCCCACGCTGCCGCGCGCGGCGTCGAACGACGCCGCGCTGCGCCACACCTCGCGCAACACGGCGGCCACGGCGACGTCGGCGGCTTCCCCATCAAATAGAAAGCTGTAGGCGAGGGCGTAGAGAGTGAGTCCGTAGCGCGCGTCGAGCTCGGCGAGGGCAGTCTTGTCGCTCAGTGCGGCGACGCGGTGCACCAGCAGCGCGTCGGGCGCGACGGTCTCGGACGTGGGCATGGAGCTTTGCGGGCGCATCACACTCCTCCGGATCACGCGGGCCGACGGGCCGCACCGCACCGCCGTGCCCGCGTACCAACATTAAAGAGGCCCTGCAAGACCAGCGGTCACACTCGGGACTGCGGCGACCTCGCGACGCGTGACACCGCTCACAACGACCGCGGTTCGATCGTCACCTTTCCAAGGGGCGCCAGGGTACCTTATCGTAGGGTCGAGAGAGGAGACCATCATGCGCATCGCTCGCGTGCTCGCAACCGTGGTGCTGTTCGGCGCCCTGCCCGCCTTCCAAGGCAGTGACCGACCGGAGGTCGATCCCCCGAGCCGCGTGGGGAGGCTCAGCTACCTCGGCGGCTCGGTGTCGTTCCGCCCGGGCGATGCGGACGACTGGGCGGCCGCCACGGTCAACTACCCGCTGCACGGGGGCGACCACTTGTGGACCGACGCCGACGCGCGCGCGGAGATCACCCTCGGCTCGACCGCCCTGCGGCTCGCGCCATACACCGCGTTCGGGTTCCTCGCGCTCGACGACCACACGACCCAGGTGCGCCTGTCGCAGGGCTCGCTCAGCGTGCGGCTGCGCAATCTCGACGAAGAGGACAGCTTCGAGATCGACACGCCCAACGGCGCCGTGTCCTTGCTCCGCCCTGGCAGCTATCGCGTGGACGTGGACTCGACCGGGGACACGGCCACGGTGACGGTGCGGCGCGGTGAAGCCGAAGTCACCGCCGCCGGCTCGGGGTTCACGGTGAAGCGCGACCAGGCCGCCGTCGTCTCCGGCACCGATTCGCCAAGTTACGACATTCGCGACGCCCGGCCGCCCAACGACTGGGAGGAGTGGGGCGCCTCCCGCGACCGTCGCTGGGACGACTCGCGCTCGGCGCGCTACGTGTCCCGCGAGACGATCGGCTTCGAGGACCTGGACGAGCACGGCGACTGGCGTGACACCCCCGACTACGGGCCCGTGTGGGTGCCGCATCCCGTGATGGCGGGGTGGGCGCCGTACCGCTACGGCCACTGGGCCTGGGTCGAGCCGTGGGGCTGGACCTGGATCGACGATGCGTCGTGGGGCTTCGCGCCCTTCCACTATGGCCGCTGGGTGTACTGGGACGGCAGCTGGGTCTGGGTCCCGGGTCACGTCGTGGCGCGGCCGGTGTATGCGCCCGCCCTCGTCGTGTTCGTGGGCGGCCGGAACTGGAGCCTTGCCATCACGTCCGGCGGCGTGGCTGGGGTCGCGTGGTTCCCGCTCGCGCCCGAGGAGCCGTACGTGCCCGCCTACCACGTGAGCAACACCTACATCCGCAACGTCAACGTGACGAACGTGAACGTCACGAACATCAACGTGACGAACATCAACGTCACGAACATCAATTACCGCAACCGGGCCGCGCCCGGCGCGGTGACCGTCGTGTCGCAGCAGACCTTCGTGCAGTCGCGGCCAGTCGGGCGCAGCGTTCTCGTGGTGCCGCGGGAGCGGATCGAGCAGGCGACGGTGATCGGCACGACAGCAGAGGTGGCGCCCGGCCGACGCAGCGTGCTGGCGCAGCCTGAGATCGTGACGGTGCGACGGCCCCCCGCCGCGGTGACGACTCGCACGGTCGTGGTGCGCCGCACGCCTCCGCCGCCGCCCGTGCCGTTCGCCGCGCGCCAGCAGGCGCTGCGGGCTCAGCCTGGTCGCCCGCTCGACGCTGCCGCGCTCACCTCGCTGCGCGCGCGTTCACCGGCCGCGCGCCCCAATCTGCTCGTGCGACCGGCGGTCCCGGCCGCGGCCGCAGCCGGTCCGGCGCCGACGCTGCGGCCGGCGCGCGAAGGAGTTCCGCCGGCCCACGCGGTTCCGCCGCCCACCGTGGCAGCTCCGCAACTCGAGAAGCGCCCCCCCGCGGTGCCTGCGGCCGACCGGCCTGCGCCGCCCGCCGCTGCCCCGGAGCAGCATCCGGGCCGCGCGGAGCGCCCGAAGCCGGTGACCCCGCCCACCCCGCCCACCCCGCCCGCGGAACGCCCCGAGCGCCCCGGACGCGCCGAGCACCCAGCGCCAACCGTGGCACCCGCCGAGCGGTCCGGGCGCGCCGAGCACCCGGCACCGGCGGCCCCAGCCGCAGAGCGGCCAGGAAAAGCGGAACGCCCGGCGCCCGCGGCGGCACCGGCTCCCGCGCCAACGCCCGCACCCGCCGCGCGGCCCGAGCCTGCGGGGCGGCTGCAACCGCAGGGGGAGCGCCGCCCCCCCCCGGCCGCCAAGCAGCGGCCGGACAAGGACCGCAAGGCCGAGAAAGACACTGCCAAGGAGAAGAAGCCCAAGGAGGACAAGCCCGACCGGCACGAGTGACCATTAGATTGGAAGCCGGGCTATGGAAACCAAACTGAAGGACGCGCTCCCCGTCTCGCCCGAGCGCGCGCTGCGGGTGTTCACGACGCCTCCCGCGACCCCATCGAGCCCGCAGCGCAACGCCGGGATTCCGCTCGACCTCGATCTCGTGCGCGCCCTGCGGATCAACCGCTCCGCCGTCGAGCGCCGCGCCGCGACGCTTCCCGCCCGCCGCACCGTGAAGAAGGAATGGCAGGCCGCCTGGCTGCTGCGGGCGATCAGCTGCATGGACCTGACGACGCTGCAGGGCGACGACACGCCGACCAACGTGCTGCGGCTGTGTGCCAAGGCCCAGCACCCGGTGCGTCGCGACCTGCTCGAAGCGCTGGGCGTCGCCGATCTCGGCATCACGGTCGGCGCGGTGTGTGTGTACCACGCCTTCGTGCCGATCGCGGTCCAGGCGCTCGCCGGCTCCGGTATCCCGGTGGCCGCGGTCTCCACCGGGTTCCCCGCGGGACTCAATCCCCTGCCCCAGCGGATCGACGAGATCAAGGCGTCGGCAGCGGCGGGCGCGGACGAGATCGACGTCGTGATCACGCGGGCGCACGCGCTCGCGGGCCGGTGGGAGGCGCTGTACGACGAGATACGGGCGTTCCGCGAGGCCTGCGGCCCGGCCTTGATGAAGGTCATCCTTGGCACCGGTGACCTGGCGACGTTCGCGAACGTGGCGCGCGCCAGCCAGGTCGCGATGATGGCGGGCGCCGACTTCATCAAGACGTCTACCGGCAAAGAGGCGGTGAACGCGACGCTCCCCGTCGGCGTCGTGATGGCGCGCCAGATCCGAGACTATCGCGAGCGGACGGGGTGCGCGGTCGGGTTCAAGCCGGCGGGCGGCATCCGCAAGGCGAAGGAGGCGCTCGAATGGCTCATCCTCATGAAGGAAGAGCTGGGCGATCGCTGGCTCCGCGCCGACCTGTTCCGCCTCGGCGCGTCGGCGCTGCTCACCGACATCGAGCGCCAGCTCGAGCACTTCGTGACGGGGCGGTACTCGGCGGCGCACCGCCATCCGATGGTATGACGACGGTCTCCGAGCTGTTCGAAACGATGGCGTACGGGCCCGCGCCCGAGAGCGACAAGCCGGCGCTCGAGTGGATCGCCCATCACGGCAGCGACTTCGGGCTGTTCGTGGGCGGCCAGTGGACCAAGGGGAAGAACGGCGACGGGTTCGACGTCATCAACCCGGCCACGACCGCGAAACTGGCGCGGGTGACGCAGGCAGGCCCGGCCGACGTGGACGCCGCGGTGGGAGCCGCCCGCAAGGCGCTCGCCGGTTGGTCCGGTCTCTCCGGGCACGCCCGCGCGCGACATCTGTACGCCCTCGCGCGCGAGGTACAGAAGCAGGCGCGGCTGCTCGCCGTGCTCGAGAGCCTCGACAACGGCAAGTCGATACGCGAGACGCGGGACCTCGACATCCCGCTCGTCGCGCGCCACTTCTACCACCACGCAGGCTGGGCCCAGCTGCTCGACTCCGAGTTCGCGGGCTACGGGCCGGTGGGGGTCGTGGGACAGATCATCCCGTGGAACTTCCCGCTGCTGATGGTGGCGTGGAAGGTCGCGCCGGCGCTGGCCGCGGGAAACACCGTCGTCCTGAAGCCCGCCGAATTCACGCCGCTCACCGCCCTCTGTCTCGCCGAGATCGCGCACGCCGCAGGGCTGCCGCCGGGCGTGCTCAACGTCTTGACGGGCGACGGCAAGACGGGTGAGCTGATGGTCAAGCATCCCGACATCGACAAGATCGCTTTCACGGGTTCGACCGAAGTGGGCCGCGTCATCCGCAAAGCGACCGCCGGGTCCGGGAAGCGGCTGTCGCTCGAGCTGGGCGGGAAGAGCCCGTTCATCGTGTTCGACGACGCGGACCTCGACAGCGTGGTCGAGGGCGTGGTGGACGCGATCTGGTTCAACCAAGGTCAAGTCTGTTGCGCGGGATCGCGGCTTTTGGTACACGAGGGAGTAGCCGAGGGGCTGGTCACGAAGCTGCGGGCGCGGATGGAGCAGCTCCGGGTCGGCCCGCCGCTCGACAAGGCCGTGGACATGGGCGCGATCGTGGCGCCGGTGCAGCTCGAGCGCATCCGCGGACTGGTGAGTCAGGGCGTGGAAGAAGGCGCGACGATGTGGCAGCCGTCGTGGGCGTGCCCCACAGAGGGGTACTTCTACCCCCCGACGCTGTTCACCAACGTGTCGCCCGCCGCCACGATCGCCCAGGTCGAGATCTTCGGGCCCGTGCTGGTCGCGATGACGTTCCGCACGCCAGCCGAGGCCGTGGAGCTGGCCAACAACACGCCCTATGGGCTCGCCGCGAGCGTGTGGACGGAGAACATCAACCTGGCACTCGACGTCGCCCCGAAGATCAAGGCGGGCGTGGTCTGGATCAACTGCACCAACCTGTTCGACGCGGCGTCGGGGTTCGGCGGATATCGGGAATCGGGCTTCGGGCGGGAAGGCGGGAAAGAGGGGATGTGGGAGTACCTGAAGCCGGAATGGGAAACGCGGAAGGCGGAACGCGGAACGCGGAACAAAAGGCGTGCGCCGGTCCCGCGTTCCGACTTGCGCGCTCCGCGTTCCCAGGCGCTCCCTCCGATCGACCGGACCTACAAGATGTTCATCGGGGGCGTGCAGGCGCGCCCCGACGCGCCGTACGCGCGCCGCATCGTCGCCCCCGACGGGCAGTCGCTCGGCGAAGTGGGTGAGGGAAATCGCAAGGACATCCGGAACGCCGTCGAGGCGGCCCACGCTGCGGCCGCGTGGGCGCACACGAGCGGCCACAACCGCGGCCAGATCCTCTTTTACATCGCGGAGAACCTCGCCGCGCGCGCGGAGGAGTTCGGGGCGCGCATCGCCGCCATGATCGGCAGCGACGCCGCCACCGGGCGCCGTGAGGTCGATGCGGCGATCGCTCGCCTGTTCAGCTACGCCGCCTGGGCGGACAAGTACGACGGCGCGGTGCACCAAGTGCCGATCCGCGGCGTGACGCTCGCGATGAACGAGGCCGTAGGCGTCCTGGGCATCGCCTGCCCCGAGGAATACCCGCTGCTCGGGTTCGTGTCGCTCGTGGCGCCGGCGATCGCCGCCGGCAACACGGTCGTGGCGATCCCGTCCGAAGCACACCCGCTTGCGGCCACCGAGCTGTACACCGTGCTCGAAGCGTCGGACGTGCCGGGCGGCGTCGTCAACATCGTGACTGGCGCGAAGGACGCGCTGGTGAAGGTGCTCGCCGAGCACGACGACGTGGACGGCGTGTGGTACTTCGGGACCCAGGCCGCCGCGGCGGAAGTGGAACGGGCGTCGGCGGGGAACATGAAGCGGACATGGGCCGAGTGGCACGCACGGAACTGGATGGACGGTGTGCAGGGCGAAGGGCGGGAATTCCTGAGGGAAGCGACTCAGGTCAAGAACATTTGGATACCGTACGGTGAGTAAGACAGAGGGGCCAGGAGTGCAACTCCTGGCCCCTCTGCTCGTCTCACGCCGCGAGACGCTTGCCGTCAGGCGGCGCCGGTTTCGCTTTCATCACCTTCCAGCGGTTGCAGATCGGGCACCCGACGTAGGTCCGGCCCACCCAGTCCGTTTCGTATTGCGGCACGTGGTGACAGGCCTTCGACGACTGCCGCGACTCCAGCCGGCGTTTCTTCGCGGGCATTGGCGTCCTCCCACTCCTCCGGACGACGCGTTAACGATGCGGGCGGCAGCAAGGTTCCCCGGGGGCACTAGGGGAGCTTGCGCAGGATCAGGTCGATCGCCTCTTGCTCGTGCTTCAGGAAGTGTCCGTCGGCGAACGCGATCAGGGCGCTCGGTCCCCACTCGGGGCTGGTCGGGTGAGCGACGGTTCCCGCGTCCACGTGGAGCGACGGGGCCAGCGCCTGCATCGTCCGGATGACGCGCTCATAGTCGTCCACCACGGCCGCGAACCGGGCGCGCAACGCCGCCAGCTCGCGGGCGAGCCGCAACCGCTCCCGCAGGCACTGCTTGAACCGACTGGTGGGCGTGTCCTGCTGCGGCGGCGTTGTCTTGAGCTCGGTAGCCATTGGGCGCGACCTGTGTTGCGTCGAGGGGTCCTACATACTGAAGAATGCGCGATGGCGCCGTCAAGCGTGGCGTGAGCGCAACGGGCACCGTTACGATGGCGCGCGCTCGCCTTTCCTTGCCATTTCCCCAATCCGGGTGACGAGCGCCTTCCCGTCGAACGGTTTCGCGACGACCTGCGCGCCGAGCCGGCGCGCTCCATCGGACACGACGTCGCCCCCATGCGCGCTCAGTATGATCGCCGGCACGTCACGGAGCTCCGGCCGGCGGCGCGCCTCTTCGAGGAACGCTATGCCGTTCATGCCGGCCATTTGGACGTCGGTGACGATCACAGTCGGCCGGCGGTTGCGCGCGAACGCGAGGCCGGCGGCGGCGTCGCTCACGCCGAAGCACGCGTAGCCGGCCCGGCGCAGCAGCTTGGACATGCCGTCGCGCACCGCTGGGTCGTCGTCGACCAGCAGCACTACCGGTGGCCGCGGCGCTGCGAGCAGGCGTCGAGCCGGGCCGATCAGCGCTTGCGGGTCCGCCGGAACGCATCCTTCGGCATCGTAGTCGAGGGCCGTATCCGACGCGTCGGCGTCGGACACGACCAGCACGTGCGTGTCGAACGTCGCGGCACCCCGGCGGACCTGCTGGACGAAGTCCAGCCCGTGCATGTCCGGCAGTTCCAGCGCCGCGAGGATCAGGTCGACCGGCTGCTGTTCCAGCGACGCGAGTGCTTCCGCACCGGTCGCGACTGGCGAGACGCTCCAGCCTTCGGCTGCGAGCCGCGTCGCGGTCAGGCGCCGCCAGTCCGCGTCGCCGTGCACGAGGAGCACCCTCGCTTCTTGCGGCAGCGGCGCCGCGGCGGGGACCGGCAGCGAGGCGAGCTGGTGCGGCGCGGCGAGTGGCAAGCGGACGAAGAACCGCGCGCCGCTGCCGACCTCGCTCTCCACCCACACCTCGCCGCCGAGCGCTTGGACAATGCGCTGAGTGATGGTAAGGCCCAGCCCGGCGCCGCCGTGTTCCCGCGTCGTCGAGCTGTCGAGTTGCGTGAACGGCTCGAAGATGGCGGCGAGCTTGTCGGTCGGGATCCCCGGCCCCCGGTCCGAGATCTGGGCCACGGCACAGCCCTCCTCGCGCCACCACCGCACCTCCACCTGGCCGCCGCGGGGTGAGAACTTGATCGCGTTCGCGAGGAGGTTGACGAACACCTGCAGCACGCGATCGCGCACGCCCAGCACGACCTGCGGCTCCGCGGGAGGCCGCGGAGTGAGCATCACCCCCTGCTCGCCCGCGAACGCCGCCACCGTCTCCAGCCCGGCCGCGACGCTTTCCTCGAGCGACACGGGCTCGAGCCGGAACTCCATACGCCCAGCCTCGAGGCGCGAGAGGTCGAGCAGATCGTTCACCAACCGGATCAGCCGGTCGGCGTTTCGGAGGGCGATCTCGAGCAGCTCTCGCGGCGCGGACTCGAGCGGCCCCGCGGCTCCGGCGAGCAAGAGGGACAACGACGTCTTCACCGACGTCATCGGGGTGCGGAGCTCGTGGCTGACCACGGAGACGAACTCGGACTTCGCGCGCTCCACTGCCACTTCGTGGGTCACGTTCCGGTATAGTACGATATGCCCGAGCGGCGCGCCGCCGCGGTCCCGCACAGGTGCTATTACGCGCTGGTAGACCGCGCGCTGGGGGAACGCGAGGTCCACCCGGTCGTGCAGCGTCGCCTCGCCCGCCAGGGCCTCCCCCTGAGCGGCGAGCGCGGCTGGATCGACGAAGGACCCCGCGAAGAAGCGCCGCAGGCTGTCCAGGCTCGCGCCCAGCACCGCCTCCCGGGGAATGCCCACCAGCGTGGCCATCTCGGCGTTCGCGTAGGCGATCCGGTGATCGGGCCCGACGAGCATGATCGCGGCGTCGCTCGCATCGATCAGCGCCTCCAGCTGGTTCCGCTGGGCCTGCACGGCCGCATGCTCCCGCGCCAGGGCCTCGCGCTGCTGCGCGATCGTGCTCAGCAGCTTGGAGTAGTACAACGAGGTCTCGATCTGGCGGCCCAGGACGACCGCCCAGTCGAGGTCCTCCTCCGTGTAATGGCCCTCGTTTTCGTGCCCGAAATTCAGCGCGCCGATCACGCGGTCACCGACGTGCAACGGCACGATCATCGCCGAGACGCGCTTCCCCTCCTGCAGCAGGATACCCTCAGTGCCCGGCAGCGAGTCCACGCGGATGGGCCGCCCCGCGCGAATCGCCTCACCCGTCACGCCCCGCTCAACGGGGAACACCGCTTCCCCCGGGACGAACCCGCCGCGCGCCCGGTCGTACAGCGTATGGACGTAGTAGTGCAGCGCCGCTTCGTCGATGAGTACCACGCTGGCCCGCCGGAAGTCGAGCACCCGCTGGACCTTCTGAATCGCGCCCTGGAAGATCTCGCGCATATCCACAGCGGCGTTGATCAGGGACGACAGCTCCCCGACGACCGCCAGGCGGGCCGCCGCCGAGCGGGCCGTGCCCGACTGCAGGGTGGCGCGGTATTCGCGCGCGGCGAGGTCGAGCTCCCCGACGGCCGCGGCCGCGGCGCTCCATTCCTCCGGCAACGACACCCCGCGCTCCAGCCAGCTGCGCGCCAGGTCCTCCAGATCGCTCGCCACGTGCGCCAAGCCCTCTGCCCCGAAGCTCGCGGCCGTCCCCGTGAGCGAGTGCGCGGCGCGGTACAGCGCTTGCGCGTCCTCGCTGCGAAAGCCGCGCTCGAGCCGGTGCAGCGCCGCGCGCAGCGTCTCGATGCGCGCCACCAGCCCGGCCGCGAACTCGGCCCGCACCGCAGCGAGGGGATCGACGCTCGTCAGGGGCAGAACTCCCGGACCTGGCGCGCCAGCTCTTCCGGCTGGAACGGCTTGAGGACCACGCCCGCCGCCCCGGTCTCCGCCAAGCGCGCCTGGTTCAGATCGCGGCGGGCGGTGAGCAGCACGATCGGCACGCTGGCCGTCGCCGGGTCCGCCTTCAGCCGCCGGCACACTTCGTACCCGTCCATCTCTGGCATCATGACGTCCACGAGGATCACGTCCAGCGTCGTCGCACTGCGGGCCAGCTCGATGCCGGCGGCGCCCGACCCAGCCGTCACCACCTCCCAGCCGGCAGTGAACTCGAGCGTCCGCCGCACGAGCCGGAGCAGGTCGGGGTCATCATCGATGATCAGCGCGCGGAAGGCGTCGACCATAGGTCCTGGCTGCGCGCGGGGATGTCGCCAATATTAGCTGGCGCACGAGAAAATATTGGAATCATGAACCCCAAAGTCTACATCCTCGACGACGATCTGGTGCACGCCAAGCTGGTGGCCGCGAACCTGGGCCCAGGGCGGTTGCGGACCCAGGTGTTCGACCGCCCGGACGCACTGCTGGCGCGCCATGCAGAGGAGCCCGCCGACGCGGTCATCACCGACCTCGTCATGCCGGACCTCGACGGTGTCGAGGTAACCCGACGGTTGCGCAGCGCCGACCGCCACCTCCCCATTTTCGTGCTGACGGGGCACGCCGACGTCGCCACCGCCATCGAGGCGCTCAAGGCCGGGGCCACCGAGTACCTCACGAAGCCCGTCAACATCGACGAGTTGACCACGCTCTTGACCCGCGCGCTCGCCGAGCGTCCGCTGCTTGAGGAAGGGGCCTCGCTCGAGCAGGCCCGCGGCAGGGAGTACTCGGTCCAGGCGATCCTCGGCCAGCACCCCAAGATCGAGGAAGTCCGCGCGTTCGTGCGCCACATGGCGGCCATCCCCCGACCGACCGTGCTCCTCCTCGGCGAGAGCGGCACCGGGAAGAATCTGGTAGCGCGCGCCATGCACTATTCCACCCCACAGGCCGTGGGGCGGTTCGTGGAGATCAATTGCTCCGCGCTGCCCGCCAACCTGCTCGAAGCCGAGTTATTCGGCTACAAGAAAGGGGCCTTCACCGACGCGCGCGAACCCAAGCGCGGGCTCATCGAAGTGGCGGACGGCGGCACGCTGTTCCTCGACGAGATCGCAGACCTCGACCCGGAGTTGCAGGCGAAGCTACTCAACTTCCTCGAGAGCCGACGCTTCCGCCGGCTCGGCGGCACCGACGAAATCGAGGTAGCGCTGCGCCTCGTGACGGCGACGAACCGCGACCTGGGGGCGCAGGTCAAGGCGGGCCGGTTCCGAGCCGATCTCTACTATCGGATCACGGTAGCCGCCGTGACCCTGCCGCCGCTGCGCGAGATCAAGAGCGACCTGCCGCTCCTCGCCGCTCACTTCCGCGACACGTTCAACCGCGAGTTCAAGAAGCGGGTCGAGTCGATCGACACCGCAGCACTCGCGGCCCTCCACGCCTGGGATTGGCCGGGGAATGTGCGGGAACTGCGCAACGTGATCGAGCGGGCCATGATCTTCAGCGACGAACCCACCCTCAAGAGCGCCAACCTGCCACCGCTCGGGCAGCTCGACCGCGGGACGCGCGCCCAGTCTCGGCCCGACCATTTCCAGCTGCCGCGGGGGCTGTCGCTCGCCGAGGCCGAGCGCGAATACATTCGCCACACCCTGGAAGACACGGGCGGCGACATCCAGCGGGCGGCGGAGATCTTGGGCATCTCCCGCAAGAACCTGTGGGAGAAGCGTAAGAAGTACGGTCTCCTGGCCGAGGCGCCGCGCCCCGAACCCGGGTCGTGATACCTCGTCGGTTACCATTTGGTAACGGCACGGCGCGTGCCTCTTCTGGCTACAATCACCTAAGCGGCTGTGAGAGAAGGAGCTGGCGTCAACCCCAAGGCGGGTACGCGCCTTGCGACGGCAGGGGACGGCGCTCCCTCCCCGGCAGCTGAGGGAGCGTATCGCACCGCCTACGACGAGGGTGGATTGCTCGAGGTGAGACGCAACGCCGCAGTCCCAGCCTTTTTCCTGCGAACCGGGTTCCGCGCAGCCCCTCGAGGCGTGCGCCGGGACCTCGTGGCTGCCCTGCTCGTGTTGCTCGCCCTACTGACGCTCGCCTCGCGGGGCGCGGCGCAAACGTTCACCTGGACCGGCGCCCAGAATCCGAACTGGAAGACCAATGCCAACTGGTTAGGCGGCGCCGCTCCTACGGGAAATGGAGGGGAGAATCTGGTGTTCCCGAGCGGCGCTTCGAATCTCTCGACCAACAATAACATCAACAACTCCAAGTTCAATTTTATAACGATTTCGGGTAGCGGGTACACCCTTGGCGGCGGCGCCATCACGCTTGGCGCCGGGGGCCTGGCCGACAGCAGTATCGCGGGAACGAATACCGTCAACCTCGCCACGACATTCGCGGCGACCCGGACCGTGACGGTCAGCAATGCCGGAACGACGCTCACGATCAGCGGCGTCATCAGCGGCGCGGGCGGCTTGACCAAGGCCGGTGCAGGTACGGTCACGCTCGGCGCCGCGAACACCTACACCGGAGTGACGACGATCAACGCGGGCACGATCGCCGTCGCGGCGGATGCGGGCCTGGGTACCGCTCCGGCTGTGGCCACCCCCGGGAAACTCACCTTTGGGGGCGGCACGCTGCGGACCACTGCCAGCTTCACCCTCGCTGCCAACCGCGGGATCGCGTTGACCGGGGCGGGGACGATTTCCACCAACCCGGGCACGACGTTGACCTATGGCGGCATCATCGCCGGCGCCAGCCCACTGACCAAGGCCGGCACGGGGACGCTGATCGTGTCGGGCGCCAACACCTACACCGGGGCGACCGCCATCAGTGCGGGCACCCTGCAGCTGGGCGCGACCAATGCGGTGCCCTCGGGCAGCGCGGTGACGGTGTCGGGCGGGGCGATCTTCGACCTGCGCGGGTTCAGCGACGCGATCGGCTCCCTGGCCGGCGCTGGCACGGTGACCAGCGGCGCGGCCGGGGCGGTGGTGCTGACGGCCGGCGGCAACAACAGCTCAACAACGTTCTCGGGTGTCATGCAGAACGGCAGCGGCATCGTGGCACTGACCAAGACCGGGACCGGCACGCTGACGTTGTCGGGCGCCAACACGTACAGCGGGGCGACTACGGTCAGCGCAGGCGTGCTCGACGTGCAGAACAACACGGCCCTGGGCGCTACGGCGGGAGCGACGACGGTAGCCGGCGGGGCCGCGCTGCAACTAGATGGGAGCGGGCTCGTCGTCGCGGAGCCGGTCACGCTGAACGGGACCGGCATCGCCGGCGGCGGCGCGCTGCGCCAGCTGGCTAACACCAACACGTGGTCCGGGGCGATCACGTTGGGCAGCGCGGCGCGCGTGAACGCCGACGCGGGTACGCTCACCGTGTCGGGCGGCATCACCAACGGCGGCTTCCTGTTGACCGTCGGCGGCGCCGGCAACACCACCATCAGCACCACGGTGATCAGTGGTACCGGAGGTCTGACCAAGGATGGGACGGGTACCGTCACCCTGAGCGCCAGCAACACCTATACCGGGACCACGACCGTCAGCGCCGGGACCTTGCTGGTGAACGGCTCGCAAAGCTCCAGCACCGTGAGCTTGAACGGGGGCACGCTGGGCGGCACGGGCACCGTGGGAGCGATCACGTCCACGACCTCGGGCGGGACGGTTTCGCCCGGACAGGGAGGCCCGGGGATCCTCAATAGCGGCAGCGTGAATTGGAGCAGCGGCAGCCCGGGTCTCGTCGTTCAGCTCAACGGCACGGCGCCTGGCACCGGCTACGATCAGCTCAACGTGACCGGGAGCGTGAACCTGGGCAGCGCCACCTTGAGCGGCACCCTGGGTTTCTCGCCTCCAAACGGTACAAGCTTCACGATCATCAACAACGACGGGGGCGACGCTGTCATCGGGACGTTCGCGGGATTGCCGGAAGGGTCCACCGTCGTGCTGAGCGGGCAGAGCCTCCAGATCAGCTACGTTGGCGGCACCGGCAATGACGTGGTCCTGAGCGTGGTGGCGCCGAACTTGACGGTGAACAACGCTGTCGCGCCGTCGGCCAGCCCACCCCCCGGCACCGATCTGACGTACACAGTGACCGTGACGAACAATGGGAGCGGCAACGCCACGAGCGTGGTGGTCGTGGACACGCTCGCCGCCACGCTCCAGTTCAAGGTGGGTAGCGTCGTGAATACCCTGCCTCCCGGCGTGTCGGTGCTGGTCGCTTACTCGAGCGATGGTGGCGCGACGTGGACGTATGTCCCGGCGAGCGGTGCGTGCAGCGCGCCGACTAACTACGACCGTTGCGTAAATCGCATCCGTTGGAGCCTGCAGAACCCGTTGAGTTCCTCCGCGCCGAACAACACGGGCACGCTCAAGTTCGTCGCGCAGATTCGCTGAAGCGCGGCCCGGCCGGGTTTCCGGTTACCCTGCTCGTTACCGAGCGGTAACGGCGCTCCCAGCCTGCGAGACCCCTCGTCTCTCCGCCGAAGGTCGTAACGCACTTTGCTACATCATGTTAAGCAGTGGCGCGGCAATGGGCATGGTACCTGCCCCTGCCGAGCCGCGAAAGGAGCGTGCGCGCCGATGGTTCTACGCTGTCCCCGTTGTTCAACGCTGAAGTTCTTCGGCCGTCCCCAGGTCCTCGGGGAGCTCGTGGTGTGCCCGAAGTGCGACATGGTCTTCCGGTGGGGCGATGCCCGTCCCGGCAAGGCCGACGCCGATGGCACCACAGGAGACACAGGGGACGCGAACCGGTCCGACGGAAAGCGAGGCAAGCGATGACTCACAAAGAGATGTCAACCATGACGCTGCTGCGATTGCTGGTGGTTGGGATGGTGTGCGGCACCCTGATCGCGCCGCGGTCCGCGGCCGCTCAAGCCCAGGCCCCCAAGGCACTCGTGATCTCCGCGCACAACGTGACCGCGGAGACCGCGGGCGCCCGGGAGGCCGGCGCGGTCGCAAAGCCGGGCGATGTGATCCGCTACGCCCTGGTCTTCACGAACGTGACGGCCGGGCCCGTGAAGAACATCCAGTTCGTCGACCCGATCCCGCAGGGGACGGTCTACGTGCTCGGCTCGGCCGCGGCGGATCACCCCGTGCGGGTCGAGTACTCGATCGACGGCGGCAAGAGCTATTCGGCTCGACCGGTGATCGCCGTGGTCCAAGGCGGCAAGTCGGTGGAGCAGCCTGCGCCACGGGAGCGGTACACGCACGTCCGTTGGACGGTGCTCGGATCCCTGGCGTCGGGAGCGAAGGTGATGGCCGAGTTTCGCACTCAGATCAGTGAAGCCCCAAGCGTGGCGAAGTAGGCATCGGGGCAATGCAATCGACCGATAGGAGGAATCAGATGTACGCGCACCTGAAGTGGACTCACAGCCTCGTGCTCGCCGCGCTGGCCCTGGTGGCCGTCGCGGGCCGGGCGCTGGCGCAGACGCCGGAAGGCACGGTCATCACGAACACGGCGACCGCGACCTACACGGACGCGAACAACAACGCCTACAGCGCGGTCTCGGGCTCCGTGTCAGTGACGGTCGGATTCAAGGCCGGCGTGACCGTGACTGCCAACACCCCCACGCCGAGCTCCGCCTCGCCCAGCACCGCGGACACGATGACGTTCACGGTGGCGAACGCGGGGAACGGCACGGACAGCATGACGATCTCCGAGAACATCTCCGTCGCGGGGGTGATCACGGTGACGGGGTACCGCTACGGCGGCACGACCTACGGAACGCTCGCGGCCCTCAATACTGCGCTCTCGAGCGTGGGGATCGCCCAGGGTGGCTCGATCACGCTCAAGATCGTCTACAACGTGGCGAGCGGCCAAGGTGGCGTGAGCACGGTTTACACGCTCACCGCCAACTCGCGGCGTACACCCGCGACCTCCGGCAGCGCCTTCAGCACCATCACGCCGGCGACCACGTACGGCGTGGCGACGACGCCCGACGGAGGCCAGAACGTGCAGCAGCTCCCGGGGAGCGGCTACTCGTTCACGTTCACCGTCCAGAACAACGGCAACGGGAACGACAACGTCGACCTGCTCGCCACGAGCCCGGGCTCGCCGGTCATCACGATCGTTTCGGTGAACGGCGTCGCCGGCGACAGCACGCGCATCACGCTGGCGCCCGCGGCGTCGCAGACCATCGCCGTCGTGTACAACGTGGCGAACGTGGCCGGCGGCTCGAAGGATACGCTGTACCTGCGCGGCCGGTCGGTGGGGCAGCCGGCGACGTTCGACGACGGCTTCATGGACCTGACCGTCATCAAGCCGAACCTGACGCTCGCGAAAGCGGCGTTCCTGGACGACGGGGTCACGCCCGTCTCGGGTAGCGTCGTCCCGGGGCAGATCATCCGCTACCGGTTCACCGTGACCAATAACGGCGGCACCTCCGCATCCAGCGTGCAGGTGACCGACGCGTTGCCGGCGCAGGTGACCTACGTCTCGACGAGCTCGAGCACCGGTTGGAGCATCGCGGTGAGCGGGCAGAACGTGACCGGGAATTACACGGGCACGGGCGGCGTTCTGGCGGCGAGCGCCAGCGCCACGTTCGAGCTGCGCGTCAGCATCAACTAGGGGCTGACGCCTATGCGGCTCGGTACCCACGCAGTGGGGAGGGGGCGGTACGTCCGCCGCGGCCATCCGGTCGCGGGGGGGGCGGTCGCCTTCCTCTTTGCTGTGGGGTTGCTCGCCGCACCGGCCCTCGAAGCCCAGGGAACGCAAGCGGGCACCCAGTTCTCCAACTGGGCGACCCTGACCTTCACTTCCGCAGGGACGGGCTACGCCGTCGCGTCCGACACGGTTGCGATCCTGGTGGGACAGGTGGCCGGGGTGAGTCTGCAGCCGCCGCGTGTCAACAGCGGCGCGCCGGGCACCGCCGTCGTGTTCGCGCATACCCTCACGAACACGGGGAATGGTCCCGACTCCTTCCCCGTCGCCGCCGTCTCGGCCCGCGGATGGCCGGTGACCCTGTATCGCGACTGGAACGGGGACGGCCTGCTCGACGCGGGCGACTCGCTGCTCACGGGGCCGGTCCCCCTGGGATACGGCGCGGCAGCGTCCCTCATCGCGCAGGTGGCCATCCCGGCCGGCGCCAGCCCCGGCGTGAGCGACACCGTCACCGTGACCGCGACGAGCCGGTTCAACCCCGCCGTGAGCAGCTCCGTGCAGGATCGGCTCGACGTGTCGGCGAGCGGGGCGGTCACCATCGGCCTCACCAAGCAGGTGGATCGGCTGACGGCGGTCGCGGCCGACGTGCTCACCTACACCCTCGCCTACGCGGCCTCGGGAAGTGGCACAGATTCGAGCGTTACGCTCGCGGACACAATCCCGGCGGGTGCGTCCTACGTCGCCGGATCGATGCGCTGGAACGGCACGCCCCTGACCGACGCCACGGGCGACGACGCGGGCTCCTTCGTCGCGGCCGGGAACGGCGAGGTGGTCGTGCTGGTGGGGTCCGTGGCAGGTGGCACCGGCGGGACCGTGACGTTCCAAGCAAAGGTCGATTCCGGTCCGGCCCGCACCGTGACGAACAGCGGGGCCGCGACCTACGTCTGGTCGGGAACCCCTTCCACGGCGTACTCCAACGCCGTGCAGACGACCGTCCTCGTCCCGGCGCTCACCCTGACCAAGGCGCTCGTGAGTCCGACCCAGGCGCAGATCGGACAACAGGTCCTCTACACGCTGCGCTACGGCGACGCCACCAGCGGCGCCCCGGTGTCCAACGTCGTCCTGACCGACACGCTCCCGGCGGGCCTCAATTATGTAAGCGCCACGCCGGCGCCATCCACCGTGGGACCGGTGCTGAGCTGGGCGATCGGTGCCCTGGCGCCCG
>WNGJ01002916.1_pt1 | contig 17489 bp, 12 predicted proteins | sample 5400611 | NCBI WGS metagenome assembly WNGJ01 (sample SAMN13153375, study PRJNA577476) | soil metagenome | isolation source: 40 cm soil or saprolite under Garry oak tree replicate 1 | place: USA:California | collected 2016-06-15 | reverse complement strand
ATGGCAGCTTATATCTCGTGGACCAGCACCGCGCGCACGAACGTGTGATTTACGAGCACCTGCGTAGTAAACATATGGGGGTAAGGGTTGATGCGGAAGACGAGTGGACCGACTCACATCTCCTGCTGGAGCCTGTCGTCGTTGAGTTGAAGCGATCTCAGGCGGAGCTATTTGAGCAGCGCTTACCGGTATTGCGCGACCTGGGATTGGAGTGCGAGCGGTTTGGTGGACGAAGTTTCCTCATCCGTTCAGTGCCCAGCGGCGTTGGGCAGGAACAACTGGCGGGACATCTACCGGAACTGGCTGAGATTGCCTCCGAAGATAGTACAGACTGGGAAGATCACTTGCTAATTGGCCTGGCCTGTCGTTCTGCCCTGCGCCGTGGTCGCGCCCTGGGCATGGATGAACAGCGAGCGCTCTTAACAGCATTATCCGCTGTCTCCGCACCCGCTGTCTGCCCTCACGGCAGCCCGATTCTCCTGCATTACAGCCGCAGGTTTCTCATCGATAAATTTGATTGGTGATAACCCTGCATGGGACAAAATGGTAGGGTAGACGGCTTGCGAGGTATTCTTTCAGACCTTTTCCATCCCTTGACGTCACGACATTTCACAACGATTCTTCGGTGTAAGTGCGGCTGTAGTACTAAAAGAATTCGCTGATTTGAATATAGACTTGCTGAATGTTCTGCGGCGTACCCGTATATTGCTGCGCCCCGGTAGCATTCGCTATTTTTGCTAGCCCATTTGCATCAGCGTCACTACCATAGGCGATGGTGAAAACTTTTACAGCATTACCCGGATTTTCACCGGAAGCAGAAACCTGGCTGACGAGCTGATTCAGGTTAATCTGGCTGAGATTGTCTCTGCCGTCGGTCAGCACCACGACCGCCTTAATATCCTTCGAGGGCATCGCCTGAAGTACATTCACCTGACCAGCAATCGTATCAAAGAGCCGGGTGGAACCACCAGGTATGATATTACTTATCCGATTGAGTACATCCTGGCGGTTAGGGCCAAGCTGTGACACTGGCGTTACCACCTCTGAGGCATCACTGAAGACGGTAAGCCCTAGTTGATCATTATCGCTGAGCAAGTTGACAAATTGCTTCATGCCCTGCTTAGCAGCGTCAATCTTGCTAATGCCGCCAATCAGTTCGCTCATGCTGCCCGAGCGATCGAGAATCAAAATGACGTCGACTTTGCGGCGCTCATCATTCCAGGAGGCTTTGATTGCGCGCACAACATCGGCAGTCGGGATCTGTAGCAGCGTCTTTGGCTGTGTAGTGTCCGCTCCATGAGCGCTATCGATTGGCGCTCCAAGCGAGATATTGAGGTCTGCTGGACGGAACCCGTATTGGAGCGCTTTTCGCTGCTGGGGCGCGTCCAGTAAGAAATTGCGCAAGGCCTGAGCCGCGGCTTTTTTGGCGGGGGTTACCCAGTTAGCCTGTAAAGTGGCAAAAGGATGATCGCTGTAAAACGTGCCCTCCTTCGGATAGATCGAGACAACAGGATACGCCAGGTTCGGGTATTGCTTCCCATTGTTGGCCTCTATGACCGAGCTTTCATACAACACCGCTGCACTCAGGTAGCTCGGTCCCTTGCTGAACATCTTATCTGCGAAAAAGCCCGTGCTATCGCCATAGTGAATTATCGAACTCTCAACGTTGGCGACAAATGCCTGCGTTTTTTGAATGGTCACATCGTTCGTGGTCAGCCCACGCACCTTCCCCGTTGCTGCATAATTTATGGCGATCATCGCATCGAGTCCGGAATTGGAGTAATCTGGATGCGTATGGCCAAACTTGAAGTCTCCAAATTCGGGATGCCCATAGGCTGCCCACCCCTGAGAATTGGTGCTCAGTTTGGCGATATCAGCCCAACCGATGGCTTTATTTGGCCAGCCTAAGGCCTCTGCCATTGGTTTCCACATGGCAATCACGACAGGACTGGTTACAAGCGATGGCGCATCATTTGCACTGATCGAGACAATGTCACTTCCATTCTTCTCCTGCCACGTAGCATTGATAAGTGTCAGCCAGACGCTGCCAGCGGGGCTCCAGATATCCGGATGAATCGTGCCATCGACAATCTCCTGCATCGATTGACCTGACCCGATCGGAGTCGCATTCACAGTGATCGGCCCATCACAGGCGGCAAAGTTGTGGCTGTTGAAATCTGCCACTACATCGTTGATCCATTGCTGCTTTTCACTGCCATAGTACATCGTTAGCTTTACTGGGTTCGACGTATGTGATAAACACTGTATAGGCGGCCCTGGCGGTGTTTGAACAGGCTTCGCGGTCTGATTGTTGTTGTTGGTGTTGTTGTTCGTAGTCTGGCCACTGGCACAAGCCGAAAGTACTACCAGCAGGAGCAAACACCATGCAGTAAAAAGCTTCAGTGTACTATGGCGTACCCGGTACGGGGACGTTCTCATCTTTTCCAATCCTTTCCTCTTTGCCCGAATGCTGAACCGGCGACTCTCTCAACTCGGAGAGGTCGAGGCATCACGATAGCGGTCGCTCCATTGTTTCATCAGCTCAGCGATTACATCGCCACCTGGCGCTTGAGCAAGTGGCTGAATCTGCCCTTCGATTTGAATGTCGGGCGACTGACCTACAAAAGGATTACCTGCCACTTTATCAGTAATGTGCACATTGGGATTTGTTGGTCGGAAGCCACTGACCAGTGCCCGTCGTTGCTGAGTCTCAGCCAACAAGAAATCGCGGAATGCTTTAGCTGCCGCCTGCTCTTCAGTATTCACCCAGCTGCCCTGGAAGATGGCAAAGGGATGATCGCTCACGATGTTCAATCCTGGGTAAAACGGCAGTAGAGGCTGGCCTTGACGATCTATTGCCCCTTTTTCTTGTGTGAGCACGAGGTTCTCGTAGGTCGTCGTAATATCGTAGGCCGCGGGCCCTTTCAAGATCACCTCGTTTTCAAGATACGTGCCACTGCTGCGGCCAAACTGGGTTACCGCGCCCTGGACTTCGCTGAAATACTGGAGGAAAGCGGGAGAACGTATTTGCCCAACCGTTAATCCTCGCTGCTCCTTGTAGAATGAGTAAGCCAGCAGCGTGATACTGAGTAGACCGCTATTGGATTGATCGGGGCGTGTCTGGCCAAACTTGACCACGCCCCAGTCGGTCGGTCCTCCGATATCCGCCCAACCTTGCTTCAAGTTGAGAGCATCGTGTACGCTTGGCCAGTCAATACTGCTATACTTGCGCAATAAGACCTGGGCCCGCTCTTTCCAGACAGCGAAGACCAGCGGGCTAAAGACTAGCGGTGTGGGGAGCAAGTTACCGGAGGAAATGATGATATCCTGGCCGCTATGCGCCTGTCTCCAGGCGGTGCTCAACTGGTTCAACTCAAGAGAACTTGCCGGGCTCCAGGCCGTAGGCCGGATAGCCTCACTTAGAATATTCTGCTGCGCATCTACCGAGCCGCGAGGGTCCAACGCGAGATGAACGGCTTTCCCGTTGACGAGTGTATTGCTCCTGTTAAATGCATCTACCGCGGCATTCATCCAATCAGCTTTTTCCGTGCTGTAGGTGAAGTTAATGTCAATGGTGCCTGCCGCTGCTTTCGGAGGGGACTGGGGCTGACTGGCTGTAGAGCGGGAGAAGAGATACAATCCCACCCCCCCTGCTGCTACGACTGCTGCCGCAGCAATTCCTCCTAGTAACAGGCGCCGCGAGATACGCGGTTGGCTAGCAGCCGGTGTGGGTGGAGCTGCCACAGGCGGGATTGATGGGGGAATTACTGCAGCCGGTGATCCCCTGCTTCTCTGTGCAGCAGGCGTTGGATGCGAAGACGGTGGAGTGGGCCCGCGTGGCGTCGTTGGATATGTGGACAGTGGCTGAGAAATAGTGAAACCGGGTAAAGGTCCACTTGAAGGCAATCCCGGGCTATTCGGTGGTACTACGCCGCTCGCAAAAATGGCCTGGTACATCTCGGCGGCAGATTGATAGCGATCTTGTGGCTCATTCTCCATCGCCTTGAGCACGATGGCTTCGGTGGTCGGAGAAATCGCAGGATTCAGCTTGCGCGGAGGTTCGAATGCCTGTGGATTCACTCTGCGTGTGGGTGCATCGACTGGCGTTTCCTTGGTCAGCAGATCATAGAGCGTCGCTCCCAACGCATAGATGTCGGAGCGAGCATCGCTCTGTCCCCGGCCATACTGCTCAAGTGGAGCAAAACCTTGCGACCCTAGTAAGGTGGTGTCTTTTGTAAGGGAGGCTTTGAACACACGCGCAATGCCAAAATCGATCAGCTTGATCTCCCTATCCCTGGTCACCATTACGTTCGAGGGTTTCATATCGCGGAAGATAATCGGGTGAGGCCGCGTATGCAGGTAGTGCAGCACATTACAGAGCTGCAAGGCCCACCCCATAACAACCACCTCATCGAGCGGCCCCCCAGCTTCATCCTGCTTCTTCTCCAATGTCTCACCCTCAATGAATTCCATCACCAGGTAGGCTTTGCTGCTTTCCTCGAAGAAATCGCTGACATTGGGTAGGTTGGGGTGATTGAGTTGTACTAACAGGTCAGCCTCGTGCCGGAAATCTTGCAGAGCCCTGGCCTTCTCGCCAGGGCTCAACTGCGTATCGCTCATCTCTTTAATGGCAACCGCGCGCTGGCTCTGAAAGCGCTCGTCAGCGGCCTTGTAGACTGCGCCAAAGCCTCCTTTGCCCATGAGCTGAAGAATGCGATAGCGTCCACCGAGCAGGCTTCCAGCCACCAACGCCCCCGTTGTACGACGGCTGCCGGCAGAGCCTGCGGTGGCTGCGGTCGTTGATCCGCTGGGAAGTGGGCCAACAGGACCGCCCGTGAGTTCATATCCACAATTAGTGCAAAATTGTTCAGATGCAGAGTTGACCGCGCCACAATTGTTACAGATACGTTTGGCTCCTGCCTGTCCCATATATCTCTTTTGCGGTAGCGCACTGGCAAGCGCCGTTATGCGCACCTACCTCCTTCTGTGTTTGAAGAATTTTTTTGCGATTTGCCGGTCAAGGCCTGGTTCTCTTGAGATGATCACTTCTTGAGTACCTCTAATCTCTGGCTGGCGCGTTTGTATATTCAGCGGGAGCGAAAGCAACCAGCACCGTCAAATCCTCAGTAATTGAGTGAAAGCGGTGTTCAACATTCGCGCCAACAAACACCACGGAACCTGCTTCAACAGCGCGGTCCTCATTCTCGACACGAATAAATCCGCGCCCGCTGATCACGTAATATATTTCATCTTCGGTATGGGGCGACTGTCCATCAATCGCCCCAGCTACCAGCAAATACAGTCCAACACTGATGGGAGGTTTGCGAATAAATTCAAGATAGCGGTCATCTCTCTTCCTGCTCTCGGCAACAAGATGGGCAAGATCAAACGCCTCCATGGTAACTCCTTCTATCTTCTTAATAAACGCGCCAAAAGCTCTGCCACGAGAAAGAAAACAATTTCAATCGCCAGCAATACAGCCAGTGCAAAATCAAAATGCGTGGCAATTGACGAGGTGGCAAGTAATGTCGCCTCGTTGAAGACGAGCACATTGGATAGCCAGAGCAGGATGATCACCAGCGTGGTAAGAATGATCATCCCTATCACGAAGTGATGTGCTCCTCCCCAGTCCGGGCGACTGGGCCAGAGTTCGGAGGTAATAGTGAGAATCAAGTAAGGAGCGAAGAGTAGTGTCCACCACGGCCAGCCAGGGCGAAAGAACTGCAGGTGAAAATCCCAGATATTATACCCGGTGGCCACCCAGTAGAGGAAAGAAAACATGGCAATGCCGCCAAAGAGCGGGGCGATGCCGCTTAATCCGTCACCCACATAGCTCATAAAGCGGCCTTCAGCCCGTGTGTATTGCACTTCACCGAGTTGCAGTGCCTGCCTTTGCACAACGCTATTGCCTCGCCCTCGCTGTTCCACTTTTTTAATATGGAACAGGGTTACACTGGTAATACGGAATCCCCAGGGTGCGAACAGTATCACCACAATAGCGTGACTCAGTTCGTGCACAATGACCCCTGGAGCGTTCATCCAGAACCAGATGAGCAGGCCTTTGTTGCCCATCAGCAGGTAACCAATCTCGTCAACGCGCGACCGCAGTTCACGCCGTATCACCCGCAGCAAGATGAAAAGGGCAAAAACTCCGGCGATGATCAGCCATGGGGCATATGGTTTTATTTGCGCCATTTGTGAAGGGTCCATAACCGTACCTTGAACTCCCTCTTTTTTTCTTACGGTTTTGTCGATAGCGTTTCCGTCTCAGCCGCTGTCTCTCCCTCTATTTTTCCACTGACCGTTCCAGGGGGATATTGTATAGCATGCTTCCGCTCGTAGTAAAGTCCCCAGATACCGAAAGCTAGCTCACAAATAGACATCAGGTAGAGAACGCGATCAAGTCCAAAGAGGTCGGCAAAACCGCCGATAAATAGGATGATGGGAATAGCAAAGGCATTGTACAGCATAAGTTGTAGAGCGATGACACGTCCTTTGATCCAGTCTGGCGATTGTTCCTGCAAAGCGGTTTGCGCGGGGATATTGATAAAAGCGAGGGCGACTCCCGCGACGGCCATGACTAGCGCGACACTGATCAGTACGAGCGGGTTGGCGTTCCAGCCATTTGGCTCAATCGCCCTTGCTGCCAGGGTCAGGAGAGGCAGCAGGAGCGTCACCAGCGTAAGGGCAATGCATCCGATGAAGATTGCACGCGATTTGCCCAGGCGTGTCATGATACGCGGCATGAGCACCGAACCGCCTACCAGGCCGATGCCTGCCGGTGCAAAGATAAATGCCATCTTATTCGCCGGAAGAAAGAGTAATTTTGTCACGATTGGTGTGGCAAGTTCGCCAATAACCAGCAGCAGCACTCCTGCGAATGAGAGCTGGACGACCGCCAGGAAGAGTCTTTTGTTGCGCCGCACAAATACCCAGCCCTGGTACATTTCCGTCCACATGTTGCCTACGACTTCAAGGTTTTGCGTGGTTCTGCGACCCTGGGCACCTTGTGTACCCTGGGGATTACGCATACCATGTTGTTCTTGTCTGAAATCTCCACGTGGAATCAATGCTATCAGTCCGGCGCAGGCAGCGTAGAGGACAGCTATAATCAAATATAAACTTTCCACCGGCTGGATTACCAGTGAAGCTATCTTGATGGGCGGCAGCAAGCTCAACACAATGGGAGCAAGCAGGATAAAGCCCAGCGCCTGCGAGAGCATGAATGTGACATTGAAGAGTGAGAGTGCGGGCACCAGCTCTTCTTCACTCACCAGCATTGGGATAGATGCTCCTTCCGCAGGCGTAAAGAATTGGCCAATGCTTGAGATCAGCAATGTCAGCAGGTATATCGGGATAAGCTGATGGCGATCAAGCAAGAGCGAGAGAACGAAGACGATGGTGGCGATAGCGCGCAGGCAATTACTGATCCAGAGTACGCGGCGTTTATTCATGCGATCAACATAGACGCCGGCAGGTGCACCCAGGATCAACGCGGGAATACTAAAACAGATAATGGCGAGACCAACGAGTGTCGTTGAGCCTGTCACCTCCTCAATCAGTACCAGCAAGGCATAGTTCGAGGCGTTAAAGCAGGTCATGGAGATTAACTGTGCCAGCCACAGGTAGAGAAAACTTCTCTTGCGCAATAGGGTCAGATACCCATCGTGTGGAGCGCTTACAGCCATGTACAATTCCTCAATATGACCGAGAATAGCCGGATATGGTTCAATCCGTATCAAACTCAGTATCCGTTTTTGTTGCCCGCGGCAGCATTTGCTTGGTGCGTCGCTCGACCTCTGAACGCGGTAATAGAACGCGGCGCCCGCATTTTTCGCAGCTTAAACCAATGTCGGCCCCCAGCCGCACTACGACCCAGTCGTAGTTCCCGCACGGGTGCGGCTTGCGCAGGCGTAATCGATCTCCTAGCTCAAGATGCATCGGTGCCATTTACGTGTTTGCCTTCCATTTCTTGCCGGTAGAGTCCATGTTGCGCGATATAGTGCTCAACCGCTTCTGGTGTTTGATATTTTATCGGCCTACCTTCTGCCACGCGCCGGCGTAAGTCTGTCCCCGATATCTCGAATTGCGGTGCCGGTACCGTCAGCAATCGTTGCTTCAGTCCAGGTAATCGATCTTCCATTCGATCTCGATATCCCTCTTCTTCCACATATCCAGGACGATGCACGGCGACCAGGTGGGTTACCTGCTCCAGAACCCCTTTTGGATTATACCATGTCAGTAATTCTTCAAAGCTGTCCCAGCCAATCACAAAGTAGATGGCGGTATGTACTCCCCATTGCTGGCGTAAAAGCCTGAGCGTATCCGCCGTATACGACGGCCCCGGGCGCTCCAGGTCGACTGTAGAGATTGAAAAGTGTGGGTTAGAAGCTATCGCGAGTTCCAGCATGGCAAGTCGCAACCTGGCTTCTGTCACCTTCTCCCCTGTTTTATGTGGCGGCCGTCCTGTCGGTACAAAAACCATTTCGGCCAGCTTACATACGGTGCGTACTTCTTCAGCTATGACAAGATGTCCGTAATGAATCGGATCAAATGTGCCCCCGAGCAAGCCGATGCTCCGTACGTCCTGCTGTGATTTATAGCTTTGCAATGAAAATTTTCTCCCCCTGGGAACGCGCTAGTACAGTTGACTTATTAAAATGCGCTTGTTGATTCCACCAATGACAGGGCTGCATCGGGGAGCACCGTACGCAGAGTATACATTACCTCGGAAGTACCGGCAAACTGACTGTCCTCTACCCAGAAACTCGCCATAATAACCACCTGCGTCTCCGTATAGCTGCTCACAATCGCCGTCGGTTCCACTTTCTCTTTGACAAGAGTCATTTCTTTCAGCGTCTTGACGATCAGGGCGAGCGTTTCCTCCCTGGCAAACGCTTCTACTGGCAGAGTCACGTTGATGGAAACCCGCCTCTCGGCATAGAAGGATTTGTTGATCACGATGCCGCCAAAGATCAGGGCGTTGGGAACCGTTATCTGTTCACCACTGGAAATACGCAGCTTGGTTGCGCGCAGCTCAATATTTTCTACTATCCCGGTGTGCAGTGGCTCATTCGCGGCGTTGCCAATGGTGATCGAATCGCTAATGTGGAAGGGACGCTCTACCAGTATATAGAAACCCGCGACCAGGTTCTTTAAAATGTCCTGGAAAGCGATCGTAAACGTCACAGTCAATGCGCCGAAGACTGTGACAGGAAAATCTATTGCCACCCCCCATATAGCGAATACCCAGAACACATCGATAATCATAATACCAATGAAGGCGATGCGCCCAATTAAGACGCGTAGATTGATATCGAGGCGATTGTTATTCAAACTATGAATGGTGAGCTTCATTACAGTGCGCCCTACTGCTACCCCCACAAAAATCGCGAACGCTGTCAAGAACAATCGCCCGACATGATTCATGATAGTTGGCAACGGACTATTTAAATAGCCCGGGCTATATAAAATGAGCAGAAAATCAATTAATAGAGCACTTTGTCGGACAGAAAAGTACGTAAATACGCCCACAATCAGTGGAATTACGAAGACGACGGCACCCAGTACCTGCACAATCCAGTTGTCAAGGACAGTCTTCTTGAGACGACTTACCAGGAAATGCCGCAGCGTCAGGCCGATAGCAATCGCGCACACCGCGATTAACAACATAAGAATGATATCCACTGTGCTCATAATGCTGCTATTCCTTCCCTGTCGTATACCTTGCACCGTGCAGACCATCGACAACCGGCCCCTTTGCGCCCTTCTTCCGCTGGCTGGACATCAAATTTGGCCAATAAGTCCACTAATGTACAGATAGGCAAGCCAACAACATTCAGATAACAGCCATTGATGCGCTCTGTGAGCTGAAAATCCGGGTGCTGGATTCCGTAAGCTCCTGCTTTATCCAGTGGATCTCCGGTGGCAATGTATGCCGCGATGAACTTTTCGCTAAAAGGACGCATCAGCACCGGCGTTCTGCAACTTGCGCTATATACTTCCGGCTCGCCTTTCATCATCCTGCTCACAGCAACGCCGGTCACCACGTGATGCCAGCGTCCCCGCAAAGAGAGCAACAGTTCACGTGCTTGTGCTCTATCGCGTGGTTTGCCCAGCACTTCACCATGAAGCAATACCGTCGTATCCGCCGTAATCACAATGTGGTTCGCTGCTTCGGCCAGGGACAGTGCCCCCAGCGCTTTATGTTCAGCGAGCCACAGTGCCAGCCCGTCGGTAGGTCCCCTGTAGCGCTCTTGCGTCGCATCTTCGTCGACAGGTGAAACGCACACCGAGTAAGATAAGCCAAGCAGGGAAAGCAACTGCCTGCGTCGCGGCGAGGCAGAGGCCAGTAACAGGGGCAAAGCTGTCGTCATATATTATTTGCGCTCCAAAATGGCGATGCACTCGATATGTGCCGTCTGCGGAAACATATCGAGCGGTTGCACCGATTGTAGATGATAGGCTGGCTGCAGATGGCAGAGTATATGCAGATCTCGCGCCAGCGTTGCCGGGTCGCACGAGACATACACTATCCTGGAAATGGGATGTTCTACCAGGGCATCCAGCACGACCTTCTGGCAGCCGGCCCGTGGCGGATCAATGACCAGTCCATCGATCTCCGCGGCCAGCTTCGGCAGCACATCCTCCACTTTCCCCTTGAGGATCTCGACGTTGCTCACCTCGCGCAGATTCCACTGGGCATCCTTGATTGCGCTCGCCGACTCCTCGATAGCGATGACCTTCTCAACATGCCTGGCCAGCGCTAATGCAAAAGTGCCTACCCCGCAGTAGGCATCCACGACCAACTGTGATGGCCCCAATCCTTGTACCACCATCTCTACCATTTTTTCAGCCTGGGCTGTATTGGTCTGGAAGAATGAGCTTGGCCGAATGCGATATATTTCGCCCGCGAGCCTCTCTTCAAACGTATCGCTACGGATATCAAGGCCACATGCCACCAGTTTTTCCAAAACCTCTGCTTTCGGGTACGGTTGTATAAGCATTTGACCCGTGGCGCTCCCGCAGCGTATCAAAACCTGCGGCCGCTCGTTGGGTACCTGGCTGAAAACTTGCAGCGCGCGATTGATCTGTTCACTGGCAAGAGGGCAACTGGTCAGCGGCAGTACACGATGCGTGCCCCTGGCAGTCAGACCAGGTTCTCCTTTGCGGTTCACCGAGAAGCGCATGTGGTTGCGGTATTGCCAGGGATCATCACATGCCACCGGTTCAAGCAGTGGTGGACATGCAAATCCGCCTGTGTCGCGCAGCAATTGCTCCACGACAGAGCGTTTCCAGGCAAGTTGCGCCGCGTACTCCATATGTTGCAACTGGCAGCCGCCGCAAACGCCGAAGACAGGGCAGCGTGCCTGGCTTCGTTGCGGTGCAGCCTCGTCTATCTCCGTAATCCATACGCGCGGCGGGCGTGGCATGCTAGCCTTCCAGCGGCGATTGCGCTTTCCCGGGCGCCGTTCCCCTCCCCGTGCTGGCGCTTCGACTGCAATCGTCACCCGCTCCCCCGGCAGCCCGGCGGGAACGCGCAGTATCTGCCTCTGCTCTCTCCCATCACGATCAAGCACAGCAATGTCAGCCGTTGCGTCCCCCTCGCGCGTCAGTTCGCCCAGGGTCACCGTATAATATGTGATACACCGTTCTTCTATCATCGCTTCCTGAATTTTTTTATATTGCTATGAAATGCTGGTTGAAGCTTACTAATCGTCAGTATTTGACGGAACATCTGTACCGTTTCATCATCGGGGTCGATGCTCTCAGCTTTTTTCATCCATTCCTCGGCGCGGACGTAGTCTTTACTCTCGATATAGTTTGATACAAGCAGCAGCTGTAAGTCTACCGTGTCGGGATTGGCCGCTGCGCCATCTTCTAAGACCCTACGCGCCATGGATACCTGGTTCTCATTCACATAGGCCGTGGATAGGTCGGCGTAGGCATTTAAATTATCAGGCTCTAATTCAATAGCCTGCTTGAAGTTGGCTATAGCCTCTTGAGTATACTCTAGCTTTTGATAAGCACGGCCAATATTGTATCGTGCATTTGGATAGGAGGGATTCATTGCTACGAGGCGTTGATAATGGCTCAGTGAAGCTTCGTACATTTTTCTATCCATCGCTATATGGCCCAGTTCACTTTCGATGTCCTCCAACAGCTTCTCATCCTTCGTCATCGCCTGCGCTTTACGCAATTCAAGCTCAGCCTCTTCAAGTTTATCGTCACCTCCAATATCATGCAGCACGTCAGCCAGTGTCAAAAGGGCGTTAACACTATCCTCTATGGTCAATGACTTACGCAATATTTCCTCTGCCAACAGCAGGAGGCGTTCTCCACGTACTGCATCGTCTTCTTCGTAATATTTCTCGCTGACTTTTAGCTGGTGTGAGCCAATTTGCCGCCATGCCTCTGCCTGTTCTTCAGGGTAATATCGTGCTATCCCCTCAAGGTACACAATGGAGCGCTCATGATCTCCAAAGAGTGCTGCTCGGCTGACGGCATCAAGATATGCCTTTTTGTCGAGTGGATCCTGTGCGATCAGCGCATCGTCGTAATTTGTAACCTCCATTATATGAAAGAGAACTTCATCAACGTATTCCAATGCATCAGGGTCCGTGGAGGGATGCTTCTTTGTGATTTTTTGGATCTCCTGATTATGCTGCTCAATGCGTTTCCGAAGCTCAGCCGCAGGAATGCTTTGCGCGTTCTTTCCTTCATCAACCATGTCATCTATACGCCAACCACCTGGCTCTTCTACAAGCTTGAAACACACCCAGAACCAGTGGCGTCCCGTTTCTTCGTAGAGCACAGTTTCCTGGGGTAATTCTGGTAATATGTCCTTCTCAGCAGTATCCTCCAGTACGATTGACCAGCCAGCGTCAATCTCTTTATACGTCTGTGCGGCGTTTCGACTGAATGTACTGGGCAGCCAGATACCAGATTTCCTGGCTTGTCGCTCCTTGACAAAACCTGGTCTCAGGTAGTCTGGCTGTGCGTCCTCCGCCCACTCCTCGCGCCGTTCGACCCATTCTTCTTCTGTCAGCCCTTCCCGCAGCCTGCTCCCATCGGCAAGCAGGTTATAGGCCATAGGGTAATCTTCATCTACCCAGGCTTCGACAAAACTGGTGACAACTTGTAATGGTGGTAAGTCGGGGTCGATCTCTACCGCTTCCTCGTCCTCGTCCTCCTCGTCCTCTTCAAGTTCTTCCTCCACAATATCCGGATTTTCCAGCACCAGTTTGTTTATCAGTGATATTGAAAGACGGAAGTCTTTGTGGGTGGGAGTGCCATGTTTTTTGTTCACCGTCAGAGCCTCTTCAATCAAACGGCGTCCCTTTGCGAGAGAGCAATCGAGAGTCTCTTCTTCTGTTTTTATCTGCTCAATCAGACTATCTGCAATTCGCTTACTCTCTATTCTTGTATAGAAGTCTTTGACCCCATCGTGCCAGAATTCGAGCAGAAATCCCAGGATGCGCACATCTTTATAATCCTTTCCCTGCTCCCACATCAGCATCAATTGTACCTGGCCTGAATCACGAGTATCGCTGAGGATACCCTTCCAGAAGCGAGGAGGGTTTCCCGCTTCCTCCATATTCATCGCCGATCGGATAGCTTCAAAAGGGGAGGTCCGCTCAACGGGCGGCTCCCACTGTGGGTATATTCTGGCCTCTTCCAGTCGAATCAGTGAGCGTCGTGCCTCCTTGCGAATGCTTTTTTCTGGACTAAGTTGGTTGATCGCAATCAAGACATCGGCCGCGTCACTGTGACGTTCTTTGGATAGTGCCAGAAGCAATGCCACCTGTGCTGCTTCTGGTAAACCTGTAATAGTCGACAGTGCCGCTTCCGCCTCTTGCTGGTTCTTGCTTGAACGCAGTTCCCCGGCTAATGTATGGAATTGCTCAAGTACCTCTTGTGCCTGAGCCTCATCTGCTTGTGAAACAGTAACTTTCTGTACTTTCTTCTTACTCATATCCACAGTCCTCCTGACTCTTCTGGCATGCTTTTGTTCCTTCCAGCCTGCCACTTCATTTCTTCAAGCGCCTGTTCAACTCATCGCGTAAGCTCTGTACAATCTCGAGCTTCGCGTCAATCTCTTCCGCTTCAACTAATGTCGACTGCGCCCGCCGCAGGTCTCCAGTCTCCATATAGATCGATGCAAGCAGCGCGAGTAAATGGGCAGACCTCGGAATGTTGCGCAGGCCGCGTTCCACGATCTCACGCGCTTTCTCTGGTTCGCGTTCGTTCATATAGATAGCGCAAAGCTCGGAATAGGGGCGCATATCCAGCGGTTCGCGCTCGATGGCCTGTAAGTACGTTCCCCTGGCCTCCGCAAAGCGTTGCAGATTCCGTTGCATCAAACCTATTTGGAACCACACGCCCTCAAAGTTCGGATCGATTTCCGCGGCTCGCTGGTAATGCCGCAGAGCCTCCTCGAGATTATCCCGCCGGACCGAGATACTCGCCAGGTCGTTCTCAATCATCGCCTCTTCTTCGCTGACGGCCGCCAAATCTTTGGCCCGGTACAACTGCTCCTCTGCCTCATCCAGCCGATCATCGTGTTTCATCAGCAGTTCGGCCAGGACCGCGTGCCCCGAGATATCGTCTAGCAGGGTGAGGGCTTCGCGAATGCTCGCCTCGGCGAGTGTATCAAAATGCATGGCTCGCTCATTCAACCCTCTCTCACCGTAATATTCACTAAGGCCACTTTGTGTGATCGCCAGTTGCCGCAAGAGTTCGCCCCGCTGTTCCACAAAGTTGCGCGTCAAACGCTCCAGGTAGACGATTGCTCGCTCTATCGCACCGAGACTGATCGCGCGAGTATAGGCATCTCCGTAATACATCCGTTCAAGCGGCAGGTGAACGATCAGCGCATCATCGTAAAAGATCGTTTGCGTCATGCGCCAGATCAGCTCTTGCGTCAGTTCTCGTTTCTCGTACTCACCCGGATTCTGCTGGATAACCTCGTTGATACGCCGATCATGCTCATCGATGCGCTGCTGTAGCTCCTCCGTCGACATGCTCTGCGCTTTGGCGCCCTCGTCGGTCATCTGCCGAATACGCCATCCGTCCTGTTCGCGTTCCAGCGTGTAGCTCGTCCAGAACCAGTGGCGACCCGTCTCTTTGTAGACCGCGGTTCCCATCGGCATCTCTTGTAGCGTACCGCTTAGCTGCGTATCGCTCAGCTCCAGCGACCAGCTCATCTCAACCTCTTTGCGCGTGCTTGAGCCTCTTCCACTTACCGAGGAAGGCAGCCACAGGAGCGGTGCGCTTACTTCGCGTTCCCGGATATAACTCAGTTGGAAGCGGGTGGGCCGTGCTTCATTTGCCCAGGCGTGATGCCGCTCAATCCACTCATCTCGATCAAGACCCTCGCGTATGCGACTATCTCTTGCCAGTAAATCATAGTTCAACCCAAAGTCGCCCAACGACCAGGCTGTCACAAAGGTGGCAACCACCTCGTCGCTCTCTAATTTGGGATTAATGAAGGTCAATCCGCGATCCTCTCCTACGTCCTCGGCATCGGTGACCAGTTGTTTGAAAATGGGGAGGTAATGCCGGTACTCTTTATGTGGTGTTGTCCCCCGCCATGCATTCACCGCGAGCGCCTCTTCAACTAAACGGCGCCCTTCTGCCAGCGTGCAATCCGCCAATAGAATATCCGGCAACTGTGTCCGCATATGCTGAATCTGAGCCTCCACGCCGCGTTTATTGGTCAGATCTTGAATAAATTCCTTCAGGCCCTGTTCCCAGAAGTCCAATAGAAAGATAAACATGCGGGCTTCACTATAATCGATCCCCTGTTCCCAGCAAAGGATAAGCTGTACCTCGCCCTCCTCGCGTGACTGTGTGACATAGCCTTTCCAGAAGCGCGGCGGGTGAGCAAGGGGCAGGCCGACGACCGGCGTACGCACCACCGGCGGCTTCCATTGCGGATACACTTTTGCTGCTTCCAGCCGCAGCAGGGAGCGGCGTGCCTCTTTGCGAATACTTTTATTTGGGCTAAGCTCATTGAGGGCAATCATAATGTCTGCTGCATCGCTCGTACGTTCCTTCGAGAGGGCCTTGAGGAACGCGACCTGTGAGGTTTCTGCCAGCCTGTTGATATCTGTCAAAACTGCTTCCGCATCTTCCTTTTTCGTGCTTGTGTGCAGTTCATTGGCTATCTGGTGAAATTGCTCAAGTACATGCTCTAATTGCGCATGCTCTTCCTGCGAAACAGGGGAATTGCTTTCTTTCTTTTGGGTCATAATCTCAATTTTTTCCTCGTTACGACGCTGTTCTTCATTTGTCGCTGTCGATTGTATCACGAAGAGGAAAAAGAGTCGAGATATCAATCAAAAAGAACCTCTTTACAGCCGAAAAGAAGTCCTGTAATGGAAAATCGGCGCGCTGTACGAGGTAGGCCGAAAGCCGACCATTGCAGGTATCGCTGGTGCGGGCCTCTGGGAGTGGCTAGAGGCAAACTCGATGCCGAGAATTTTCTGCTCTACTGGCCGCGCTTTCTCTCGAGTGTTCGCCCTGGCCACCATCAGGATGAACAGTGGATACGCCGCGCAATAAAAGTACGAGGCCAGGCTGCGCCAGGCGAAGAACAGTGGCAATACCGCCAGTAACATCGCCGCTTCGGGAATCCTTTTACAGATGCGCCAGTACCACACCAGCGAAGCCAGCATCGCTATTCCTTCCAGTACCGTATACTCCCTCTTGGAGAGGAAAGGTAGCAGGTGCGTCACGCTGAGATTGACGATGCCAACACCCATGGGGAACATTGGATCGGCCACAGGCGCCAGTATTCCTGCCAGCCACGCCTGGGGATTCCAGAGAATAAAGGGAAGGTTGATTGCAAGACCAATGCTTCCCGCGATAGCAAGCCGGTAAACGCATTCTTTCCAACCGTAGTGGCGCAAAACCATAATCATGTAGAACGGAATAAAGAACCACGCGATCTGCTTGCTTGCCAGCGCCAGGCCAAGCAAGATCGCCGAGCTCCAGCGCTTGTCGCGCAAAAGCCAGACCAGCACGATCAGCAGCGTATAGAAAATATCCAGGTTGGCCCCAGCCGTAGATGACCACATAGAGACGTTTGCCACCCCCAGCAGCAGTACCCACAGGCGCATCTCTGGCCGCGCGATCTTCACCGCTAATCCCATCAGTAACAGGTAGCTCAGCAGGTAGAATGGCAGCACATTCATATCGTGAAAGAAAACGAAAGGCACCAGCGTCAGGAAGGACAGCGCGGGATAACTCACCTTCGACTCAAACTCGGGCGCGCTGCCGGCCTTCAAGTCCGTGTCGAGCACGCTCTGGAAATCGACCATCGTGGGATAATCAACCTTGTTGGCGAACTGTCCTCTCTGCAGTGGTGTCGTCCAATTGGGCTGGATCGAGAAATGTCTCGCCAGGTCGAGCATATTCGAATCGGTATACGGATTTCGTCCCTCTAAGAGCAACTGCGCCGCGTTTGTATCAAGCGATGTCCCGTC
>WNGJ01002912.1_pt1 | contig 17502 bp, 18 predicted proteins | sample 5400611 | NCBI WGS metagenome assembly WNGJ01 (sample SAMN13153375, study PRJNA577476) | soil metagenome | isolation source: 40 cm soil or saprolite under Garry oak tree replicate 1 | place: USA:California | collected 2016-06-15 | reverse complement strand
TTACCAGCAGCACTGCGCCGGTGGTCATCGATGCGAGGTACGTCATGATGGCGACAACGGCGACCAGCGCGCGGCCGGCGATCGAACCGCGCGGCACGATCGGCGACAGATTGCGCGCCCTCGCGGATACCGCCGGACGCTCCTGTCCGAGATCCACCAGCAGGCCGCGCTCGTCACCCATTCTATTCATAGATATGCAGCCGTCCGTTATGCAGCACCATCCGCCGCGCCTCATACTGATCCATCAAGTTGATGTCGTGGGTCGCGATGATGACCGCGGTGCCGGACTTGTTCAATTCGATGAACAGCCGCAACAACCGCCGTCCCAGCGTCGGGTCGACGTTGCCGGTCGGCTCATCCGCCAGCAACAGCAGCGGTCGAGAAATCACGGCGCGTGCGATCGCCGCGCGCTGCTTCTCGCCGCCCGACAGCACCGGCGGCAGGGCATCCATTCGCTCGCCAAGACCAACCCATTTCAAGAGATCGATAACCTCCTTGCGATAGCTCGATTCCTCGCGGCCGATCACCCGGAAGGGCAGCGCCACGTTCTCATAGGTAGTCATGTGATCGAGCAGGCGAAAGTCCTGCAGCACGATGCCGATCCGCTTGCGCAGATCGGCGACTTCATCCTTGCCGAGCAGCGATACGTCCCGGCCGAACAGATTGACCAGGCCGCGGGTCGGCCGCAGCGACAGAAACAGCAGCCTCAGCAACGAGGTCTTGCCGGCGCCGGACGGCCCAGTGAGAAACTGGAAGGAGTGAGCGGGAATCTGGAAATTGAGGTCGCGCAAAATCTCCGGGCCAAGCCCGTAACGCAATCCGACATTTTCGAACCGAACCAAGCTCAGCTCCGTTCGATGTGGGGCACGGCCGGAGACCCGAAACCGGAGGCCCGGAGTTCACTGGTGTCGCCGCAGCTGCGAACCCGACAAAATGGTTGTGCTTCGGTTATGGTTTCCGATTCGTTAACGGTCGCCTTGTAGCATCTTGGCAGCGTCATTGTGGAGATTGGCTCCATGCACATCATTTGTCCCCATTGTACAACGTCCTATGCCATTGATTTGGCTACATTGGGCGCGGCTGGCCGTACCGTGCGCTGCTCCCGCTGCAAAGAGGTTTGGCTGGCGCGGCCGGAGGATGCAACCGAGGTTGCGGCCCTGGCGCCTGCGATGGCGGGAGCCGGCGGGCCATCCGGACCTTTGGACGCCGCCGCGGAATGGGACGCCCTCGCCCGCGAAGAAGATGACGCAGATACCCCCGTCGTCGACAGCCCCTCGATATCGGCCGATTGGCCGGCCTCGGCCGACGGCTCGCAGGCTGGCGATTGGCCGTCGATAACCCGGGACGATGCCTCGGACGCCGGAACCAGGCGTCCGCGCTTGTTGTGGCTCCGGAATCTGCTGAAACCGCCGGCATTGCAGCAAGCCTCGGGCAAATCATTCGTCAGCCTGCCGACCGCCTGCGCCGCGATGGGCGCGCTGGGGTTGGCGCTGATCATCTGGCGCGTCGACGTGGTGCGGCTGCTGCCGCAGACCGCCACATTCTACGGGATGGTCGGCCTCGACGTTAATTTGCGCGGGCTGGTGTTCAAGGACGTCAAGGTCACCACGGAGACCGTGGAGGGCAAGCCGGTGCTGGTGATCGAGGGCGTGATATCAAGCGAAATCCGTAAACCGGTCGAACTGCCACGGCTGCGCTTCAGCGTCCGCGACGCGCAGGGCGCCGAGGTCTATGCCTGGAACGCCGTGCTGGAGCAGTCGGTGCTGAAACCCGGCGAAAGGGCCTGGTTCAAGTCGCGGCTGGCAGCGCCCCCTCCCGAAGGGCGCAATATCGATGTACGCTTCTTCAGCAAGCGGGATCTCGCCGGCGGCAGCGCATGAACGGGACCGCAGTGTCCTGGTCACGAAAGATGGTCGCTCGATGCCGCGCGTGCTGATTGCCGACGATGAAGACTCGATGCGCACGCTGGCGGCGCGCGCTATCGCCATGGACGGTCACGAGACCGTCATCGCGGAAGACGGCGCCGAAGCGCTGGAGATCCTCGCCCGCGAACAGGGCGCATTCGATCTCCTTCTCACCGATATCCAGATGCCTGTAATGGACGGGATCGCGCTGGCGCTGGCGGTGGCCCGCGATTTTCCCGATCTGACGATCTTGTTGATGACGGGCTTCGCGGCTCAGCGCGAGCGCGCCTCGGGCCTCAATGCCATCGTGCATGACGTTATCACCAAGCCGTTTTCAGTGGCCGATATCCGCACCGCTGTGGCGGACGCGCTGGCGGCGCGGAAGGGTTAGCGCATCAAATCCGTTCGTCATTGCCGGGCCTAGTAATCTGCCTTGCGCAGACCACGTAAACTTGTCTGCGCTCCCGGCAATCCCCTTCGAAAGACTCGCATGAAGATGATGGATACGCGGGTCAGGCCTGCGCATGACAAGCTCCGGCGACGACCCCGCTCTGCCCAATTGAACCGCTAATAATCCTTCAGCAGCCGCTCGATGTAATCGAGTTCGATCTGCGGGCGCTGCGGATCGGCGAGGCGGCGGCGAAGTTCTTCCAGAATCCGGCGCACCCGCTGCACGTCGATTTCGCCGGGAATCTTCACCGTCAGATCGTCGCCGAATTCGCGTCCGTGCAGCGGCCGTCCGAGCGGATCGTTGCCGTTGGCGCCGCTCTGTTGCCTGCCTGCGCGATTGCCCGGGCTGTCGCCCTGGCCCTCGCCGTCGCCCTGCTGCATCGCCTCGGCCAGGCTCTGGGCGCCTTTGCGCAGCGCTTCGAGCGCGCGGCCTTGCGAATCCACGGCGCCGTCGGCGTTACCTTCCCCCAGCCTGCCGCTGGCGTCGCCCATCGCGGAATCGGCTTCGCCAAGACCGTCCTCACCGTCGCCTTGGTCGCCTTGCTGACCCTGTTGACCTTGCTGCCCTTGTTGACCTTGCTGGCCCTGCTCGCCGCGTTGTCCCTTTTCGCCACGCTGGCCCTTTTCGCCGTGCTGACCCTGTCCCATGCCGCGCTTGGCAAGCTCTTCCTGCAATCTCTTGAGCCGGTCGCGCAGGCCCTGCTGGTCCTGCTGCAGGTCGCTCATGCTTTGATCGCCCTGCTTGCCGCGCATGCGGTCGCGCCGCGAATCCTGGCCCTGCTTGAAGGTCTTGTCGCGCAATTGCTGCTGCTTGCGGATCATATCGCCGAGTTCGTTCAGCGCCTGCTCCATCTCGCTGTCGCCGGACTGGCCGGGCTGCGCCATTTGCAGGTTCTCCAGCATTTGCTGGAGTTGTTCGAGCAATTGCTTGGCCGCGTCCTTGTCGCCGGAGCGCGACATGCGCTCCATGCGATCGATCATGTTCTTGAGGTCCTGCTGGCTCAGCATCCTGGTATTGGGATCGAGCGGCCGCGCCAGTTGCTGCGGATTGTTGCGCTGCTGTTCGGCAAGCTGACGGATGAAATTGTCCAGCGCCGCGCGGAGGTTCTCGGTGAGCTTCTTGATCTCTTCGTCGCTAGCGCCGCGTTCAAGCGCCTGCTTGAGCGCTTCCTGCGCGGCGCGCAACGCCTTGTCCACATCGGTGATGTTGCCATCCTCGATGGTAACGGCGAGCGCCCAAAGGCTGGCGACGACCTCGCGCATCGCATCGTCGGTACGGGCAGCCTCCAGCTGCCTTGCGACGCTGTACAGCCCGAGATACTGGCCGGCCTCGGGCATGAACAAGTCAGGCGCGATCATCAGCGCATCCAGCGCTGCGAACACCTGCGTGTTCTGATTGGCGTCGAGCGCCAGAATGCGGCGCTGCTCGATCAGTGCCCGCGCCAGGGGTTTCGTGAACAGCCGCTCCGGAAGCCGCATGTTGAACGGCTCGCTGCGGCCCTCATTGCCGGCCTCGTCCTTTGCCGTCAACGTCAGCGTGACATCTGCCCCGGCGTACGGATCTTCGCTGAGATCCTTGACGGTCTGCCCGACGCCATTGCGCGTCCGCGCATTGGGCAGCACCAGCGGAAACTGTGGCGCCTCGAACAGCGGCCGCGGCTCCGCGGTGGCGTTCGGCGTATCGCCGGGGCGGGCGACGAATCGCGCGCGCGCTTCGGTGACGCCGTAATCATCCTCGATCTTGTAGGACAGTTGCAGCGAGCCGCGGGCCTGGCGCTCGGGATCCTTTGCAAGCGAAATGGTCGGAGCGCGGTCGGGCGTGGCGCTGAATTTCCACTGCGGCTGACCGGAGGGCGCGCGGACATGGACCGTACCATCGCCCAATATCGTGAAATGCCGCTCGTTGGTGCCCTTGGGCGCCTGCTCGGTCGGCACCGCTTCGGTCACGTTACCTCCGGCAACCACGTCGAGCGTGCCGCCGCTGGAGCGCACGATCAGCGTGCTGCCGGCGGGAACCGGCAACGGCCCCGCTGCCGGTAAGGCGGCTTCCTTGTTCGCCGCAGACAGGATGATCGGAGGCTTGCCGGTGTAGAGCGGCGGCGTTACCCAGGCGTCGACCCTGATATTGGCCGGCGACAGCACGCCGTTCCAATCGAATGCCGCCTCGGTACGCAGCAAGCGTTCGTCGCCGGCGGCCACATAGGCTGCGACCATCAGCACGGCGACCAGCGCGCGGAGCGCCCAGGGATCGTGGATCGGAAGCCGCGGCGACGGCAGGCCGGCGCGGATGCGCTTGATCGACGCCAGGGTACGCTCGCGCTGCGCCTGCCACAGCGCCAGCGCGACCGGATCCTGCGAGGCCAGCGTATCGGTGAGCGCGGTGGCCGGGCGATGGCGGATGCCAGTGCCGTGGTCGAGCCGGCTCAAGCCCTCTTCGCGGCTCGGCCAGCGAAACCGGAGCAGCGGGAATAGCGCTCCCAGCGCCAAAAACACGAACAGGCCAAGCCCGATGGCACGTGCGACAAACGGCAGCGCCAGCCACAATCCGGCCCAGGACACCACCAGAAACAGTCCGGCGACACTGAGCAGCCGCGCCAGGTGCGGCCAAGTGCGCTCCCAGGCGATCGCATATTTGGCCCGCCGCAAGGCCTGCGCGAGCCGCAGCCGTGCAACGGTATCCGAATCGCGCGCTGGCTCTGACGGGTTTGGGGTAGCGCCGCTCAATAAACTCTCCAGATATTCGCCGGCATACTAGCTTAGCACAACGGCGGCAGTGAGGCACCCGTACTGCAGCGGGAACCCACACCTCTGACTACGCATAACACGAAGGCGTGACTGCCGGGCGGCGACCCCGTAACGTCTGCCGCGGAAACCATCAAAGGCAGCTCAAGGAAGCGCCAAGGAAGAACCAGGGAAACACCACGGATCAGAAAACCCACGATAACGTGCCGGAACTTCAACGTGCTGGAACTTCGCAAAGCGGTGCCGGGCGAAGCTTATCGCGCCAAAATATTCACTGCATCTGACAAAGGCTGAGGCGCATCGTCATGGACATCGGATTCATCGGCCTCGGGAAGATGGGCTTCCCCATGGCCCGCCGCCTGATCGAGGTCAAGCATCAACTCGTGGTATTCGATCAGCGCAAGGAGGCGGTGGACAGGCTGGTGGCGCTAGGTGCGCAGGCCGCATCGTCGCCGAAGGACATTGCCGACCGCACCGAGACGGTGCTGGCGAGCCTGCCGTCGCTGCAGGCCTCGCTCGAGGTCGCGACCGGAGAGAGCGGCGTGATCGAGGGCAAGCGGGTCAAGCGGTTCGTCGATCTCTCCACCGTCGGATCGCACATGGCGGCGCGGATTCACGATTTGCTGGCGAACAAAAATATCGCGCAGCTCGACAGTCCCGTGAGCGGCGGCGTCGGCGGCGCCGAGAAAGGCACGCTTGCTGTCATGGTCTCGGGTCCCAAAGCGGATTTCGAGGCGGTGAAGTCCGCGCTCGACGTCATCGGCAGGGTATTCTTCATCGGCGAGAAGCCCGGCTCGGCGCAGACCATGAAGCTTGCGAACAACCTGCTGTCGGCGACTGCCGTCGCGGCGACGTCCGAGGCCGTGGTGATGGGCGTCAAGTCCGGCCTCGATCCGAGCGTGATGATCGACGTGATCAACTCAGGGTCGGGTTTGAACACCGCGAGCCGCGACAAGTTTCCGCGCTCGATCCTGCCGCGCACTTTCGATTTCGGCTTTGCGACAGGACTGATGGTGAAGGACGTGCGGCTTTGTCTTGAAGAGATGAGGGCGCTGGGACTATCGATGGAAGTTGCCGAGGCGGTCGCACGTCTGTGGGAGGTGGTGATCCGCGAAATGGGCGCGGAGTCCGACTTCACCTCGGCGATCAAGCCGATCGAAAAAGCCGCGGGCGTGGTGGTGGGAAAAAGCAACGGTTAGCTGGTCGTCCCGGCGAAAGCATCAGCCACCGGCGTTTGTGCGCCAGGACGACGCTGCGTTGCTCACAACCACGGCGCGGGCTTGTCCATCGCGATCAGCGCATCGACGTCGACGCGCGGCCGCACCACCGCGTATTGATCATCCTTGACCAGCACTTCCGGCACCAGCGCGCGGGTGTTGTAGGTGCCGGACTGCACCGCGCCGTATGCACCGGCCGTCATCACCGCCACGAGATCGCCGGGCTTGGGCTCGGCCATGGTGCGCCCCAGCGCGAGATAATCGCCGCTCTCGCACACCGGTCCGACCACATCGGCGACGATCGCTGTTGCGGCGGGTCCGGCCAGCCGCACCGGCAGGATATCGTGATAGGCCTCATACAGCGTCGGCCGGATCAGGTCGTTCATCGCCGCATCGATGATGACAAAATTCTTGGCGTCGCCATGCTTCACATAGATCACGCGCGAAACCAAAATGCCGGCATTGCCGACGATCAGCCGTCCGGGCTCGAACATCAGCGTGCAATCGAGGCCGCGCGTCGCGCGCTTGACGATCGCGGCATAGGCGGCCGGCGCCGGCGGCGTCGGTATATCCGGATGATAGGGGATGCCGAGACCGCCGCCGAAGTCGATATGCGAAATGGCGTGGCCGTCGGCACGCAGCACCCGAACGAAGTCCACCAGCAGGTTGAACGCGGCTTCCAGCGGCCCGAGATCGGTGACCTGGCTGCCGATATGCATGTCGACGCCGGTGACCTGGATCCCCGGCCGCTTGGCCGCGTGGGCATAGACGGCGCGGGCGCGATCGAGCGGCACGCCGAACTTGTTCTCGGACCTGCCGGTGGAGATTTTCGCGTGCGAGCCGGAATCGACATCGGGATTGACCCGCACCGAGATCCGCGCGGTCCGCCCCTGCTCGCTGGCGAGCCGCGACAGCAATTCAAGTTCTGGTTCGGATTCGACGTTGACGCAGAGAATGTCCGCAGCCAGCGCCGCGCGCAGCTCGGCTTCGGTCTTGCCGATTCCTGAAAATAGGATCTTTTGCGGCGGAATGCCCGCCGCCAGCGCGCGCTTCAACTCGCCGCCCGAAACCACGTCGGCGCCGGCGCCGAGCTTCGCCAGCGTGCGCAGCACCGATTGATTGGAATTGGCCTTCATGGCGTAACAGACCAGCGCTTTCTGATCGGCGAAGGCGTCGCTGAACACCCGGTAATGGCGCTCCAGGGTCGCGGTCGAATAGCAATAGAACGGCGTACCGACCGCATCCGCCAGATCGGATAAATTGACGGCCTCGGCGTGAAGCACGCCGTTGCGATAGTCGAAGTGGTTCATGGCGAGCTCAGTCGTTCAGGAGCGGATCGAGAACGAATGGTTTCTTGCGGCCTTTGGGCGCGGTGGGCGGCGCATCGGTTCCGTAGGACGGATTGAATACGCTCGGCTTGCTCGCGGCCCGCTCCGCCTCGGCATCGGCGGTCTCGGCAGCGGTCGCCTGCGCCGATGCGTTCGGCGGGAGGTCAAGTCCGCCCTTGCGTCCGCAGCCGCCGAGCGCGAGCACGGCCGCGCTGAGCAGGACGATGGCCCATCGCGAAGACGTCGGACTGTCAGTACGATTCACAGCAAAATCCCCAATGCGGCGGCACCATACAAAGATTGCTCCGTTCTGGCGAGACCCGGACAATCATGAAATAACAGCGAATTATTGAGCTCAGCCCAATTTTCGCTCTTTTTGCAGTCGCTTCAGCCACCCCTTGGCCTGCGCGAGCACGTTCTTCGGCGCGGTTCCGCCATAACTGTTGCGACTTTTCACCGACGCATCCACCGAAAGCACCGCCGTCACCTCGGCCGTGATCTTGGGCTCGACCGCCTGCATATCCTGCAAAGACAGCTCATGTAACGGCACGCCGGCTTTCGACGCCTTGGCGACGATTCGCCCGGTGACGTGATGGGCGTCGCGGAATGGCATTTTCAGCGTCCGCACCAGCCAGTCGGCAAGATCGGTGGCGGTGGCATAGCCCTCGCCGGCGGCGGCTCGCATCCGCGCCTCGTCCGGCACGAGGTCGGTGACCATTCCGGTCATCGCCCGGATCGCCAGCGACAGCGCGCCGAACGCCTCTATCGCGCCCTGCTTGTCCTCCTGCATGTCCTTTTGATAGGCCAGCGGCAGGCCCTTCATGACGATCAGCAACGCGGTGAGCGCGCCGATCACCCGACCGGTCTTGGCGCGGACCAGTTCGGCGGCATCGGGGTTGCGCTTCTGCGGCATGATCGACGAGCCGGTGGTGAATTTGTCGCTCAACCGGACCAGGCCGACCAGCGGCGAGGTCCAGATCACGATTTCCTCGGCGAATCGCGACAAATGCACCGAAGCGATCGCCGCCGCCGACAGGGTTTCGAGCACGAAGTCGCGGTCCGACACCGCGTCGAGTGAATTGGCCATCGGCCGGTCGAAGCCGAGCGATTTTGAGGTTAAGTCGCGATCGATCGGGAACGAGGTGCCGGCCAGCGCCGCGGCCCCGAGCGGCGATTCGTTGAGGCGTTTGCGCGCGTCCGCGAAGCGGCCGCGGTCGCGCGCCGCCATCTCGACATAGGCCAGGAGATGATGCCCGAACGTCACCGGCTGCGCCGTCTGCAGATGGGTGAAGCCGGGCATGACCGTGCCGGCATGTTCGAGCGCCCGCTCCACCAGCGCGTGCTGAAACGCGGCCAGCGCGGCATCGATCTCGTCGATCGTATCGCGGACATAGAGCCGGAAATCGGTCGCCACCTGATCGTTGCGCGAACGCGCGGTGTGCAGCCGGCCCGCGGCCGGCCCGATCAATTCGCCAAGCCGGCTCTCGACATTCATGTGAATGTCCTCGAGCGCGCGCTTGAAACTGAACGTGCCGTTGCCGATTTCTGACAAAATCGTGTCTAGACCTTTACCGATATTTTTAGCATCGGTTACGGTGATGATGCCCTGCGCAGCGAGCATGGCGGCATGGGCCTTGGACGCAGCGATGTCCTGGGCGTACAGGTGACGATCGACGTCGATGGAGACATTGATTTCCTCCATGATCGCATCGGGGCTTTCACCGAACCGGCCGCCCCACATCTTGTTGCTCATGACTTGTTGCTCATGACCTATTATTTATGACTTGCCATTCATCGTCACGCTGGCAAACGAATGTGCTGCGCCATGGCCGGCTGATGCCGACCGTAATACAGGCCCTGCATAGCCGTATCTGATACAGGATGACAAACGATATGCCCGAACGCCCCTCGTCTCGCCGGGCCGCCATGCGCCGGATTCCGTTCGCCATCGGGGCGGTGCTGATCGGGGCGGTGATTGGATTTGCCGTTGTATACGGGATTGGCGGGCTGAACCGCAATGCGAGCGGCGACCCCGCCTGCCGTCCCGCAGTCGATCTGGCGCGCAAGCTCGCGCCGCTGGCGCACGGCGAAGTCGCCGCGCTGACCATGGCGACCGCCCCGTTGCGGCTGCCGGACCTTGCCTTCGAGGACGCCGACGGAAAGCCCCGAAAACTGTCCGAATGGCGCGGACGGACGGTGCTGGTCAACCTGTGGGCCACTTGGTGCGTGCCCTGCCGCAAGGAGATGCCTGCACTGGACAGCCTGCAAACCAAGCTGGGGGGCAGGGATTTCGAGGTGGTCGCCGTCAACATCGATACCCGCGATCCCGAAAAGCCGAAGAATTTCCTGAAAGACGCCAATCTGACCCGGCTCGATTATTTCAGCGACCAAAAGGCCAAGGTTTTTCAAGATCTTAAGGCCGTAGGTCGGGCGCTGGGAATGCCGACTTCGGTGCTGGTCGATGGCGCGGGCTGCGAGATCGCCACCATTGCCGGACCTGCGGAATGGGCCAGCGACGACGCCGTCAAGCTGATCACAGCGGCGATGAAACCGGTGGCTGCTGGCTTTTAAAGCCTTTTCGACCGAAAACCCGCCACAGACGCGATCCGGATGGATAGCGGTTCGCGTGAAGAAAGCGCGCCATAACAAGAGTTATGTCGAAATATCGAGGTTGCCGCCGACGCCGGCGCCGACATTGGCGAGCGACGACGCACCCTGTCCGCCCGCACCCAACAGGGTCAGCACCGCGGATTTCTCTGCATCCGCGTTCGATTTCATGATCGTGGCTGCGATCTGCGTCTGCGTGCCGCCCGCCTTCATGGCGAGAAGGTTGCTGACCATACTCATCATATCCATAGGGCAACACTCCAACGCGGGGCACACTACCCCGAAGGTGGTTAATGAATGCTGGAGACTGTGAGCGTGGAAAAAACGTACCCGGCGGCAACGAATCCAAGTCGTCATGCGTGGGTAAAAGCGCGTCTTCGCGCTGGATGACCCGCGTATCCATCAATCTTCCCGAACCAGCTTCTCGAAGCGGATGGGTTGCCGGGTCAAGCCCGGCAACGACAACGCCTAGCGCGTCGGGACCGGCTTGTCGCCGCGATAGTCGTAGAAGCCGCGCTGGGTCTTGCGGCCGAGCCATCCGGCCTCGACATATTTCACCAGAAGCGGACACGGCCGGTACTTGGAGTCCGCGAGGCCCTCGTGCAGCACCTGCATGATCGACAAACATGTGTCGAGGCCGATGAAATCGGCGAGCTCCAGCGGTCCCATCGGATGGTGCGCGCCGAGCTTCATCGCGGCATCGATTGCCTCGACGTTTCCGACCCCCTCATACAGCGTATAGATCGCCTCGTTGATCATCGGCAGCAGGATGCGGTTGACGATGAACGCCGGAAAGTCCTCCGACACCGCGATGTGCTTGCCGAGCCGGGTGACGAATTCCTTGGCGGCCTCGAAGGTCGAATCGTCGGTGGCAATGCCGCGGATCAACTCAACCAGTTCCATCAGCGGCACCGGATTCATGAAGTGAATGCCGATGAAGCGCTCCGGCCGGTCAGTGGAAGCGGCCAGCCGCGTGATCGAGATCGACGAGGTGTTGGAGGCGACCATGGCCTCCGGCTTCAGCACCGCGCAGACATCGTGAAAAATCTTGCGCTTGACCTCTTCCTTCTCGACCGCGGTCTCGATCACCATATCGCAATCGGCGAGCCCATCGATGGTCTCGGCGGAAGCGATCCGATTCAGCGCCTGCTTGCGGGCATCCTCGGTGATGATTTTCTTGACGACCTGGCGTGATAGATTGCCGTTGATGGTGGCCATGGCCGACTTCAGGCGATCGGTGGAGACATCGTTAAGCACCACTTCGAACCCGGCCAGGGCCGCCACATGGGCGATGCCGTTGCCCATCTGGCCCGAGCCGATCACGCCGACCTTCTTGATCATAGCCATCTTGTCATCTCACCCCGGCGACGCGCGATCCGCGCGCCTGCCCATCCCTTGTATAGCACCGGTCGAAGTCCCTCACCCGGTTGTTTCAATCATCGTTACTTTCCGAGCTTGCCGAGCGCCTCGGTTAATTCGGGAACCGCCTGATAGAGGTCCGCGACCAGACCGTAATCGGCGACCTGGAAGATCGGCGCGTCTTCGTCCTTGTTGATCGCGACGATCACCTTGGAATCCTTCATACCGGCAAGATGCTGAATGGCACCTGAAATGCCGATGGCAACATAGAGTTCCGGCGCGACCACCTTGCCGGTCTGGCCGACCTGCCAATCGTTCGGTGCATAACCTGCATCGACCGCGGCGCGCGAGGCGCCGACGCCGGCGCCGAGCTTGTCGGCGAGCGGCTCGATATATTTGGCGAAGTTCTCGCGGCTCTGCATGGCGCGGCCGCCGGAGACGATGATCTTGGCCGACGTCAGTTCGGGACGATCGCTCTTGGCGACCTCTTCGCCAATAAAACTGGAGAGCCCGGGATCGGCCGCCGAGGCGGCATTCTCCACCGGGGCGCTGCCGCCGTCGCCGGCTGCGGCGAAGGTGGAGGTCCGCACGGTGATGACCTTTTTGGCGTCTTTCGACTTCACGGTCTGGATCGCATTGCCGGCATAGATCGGCCGTTCGAAGGTATCGGGCGAAACCACCTTGATGATTTCGGACACCTGCATGACGTCGAGCAGGGCAGCGACGCGCGGCATCACGTTTTTGAAGCGCGAGGTCGCGGGCGCGACGAAGGCGTCATAGGCCGGCGCCAGCGCCACGATCAGGGCCGCCAGCGGCTCGGCAAGATCATGCGCATAGGTATCGCCTTCGGCAACCAGCACCTTCTTGACCCCAGCCAGCCTGGCCGCAGCCTCGGCCGCGACCTTGGTGCCCTCGCCGCCGCCGGCAACCAGGATATGGACCTCGGCGCCCAGCTGGGTGGCCGCGGTCAGCGCCTTGTTGGTGGAGTCCTTCAGGACGGCGTGTTCGTGTTCGGCAATCAACAGCGTGGTCATCAGAGAACCCCGGCTTCGTTCTTCAGCTTCGACACCAGCTCAGTGACGTCCTTGACCTTGACGCCTCCCTTGCGGCCGGGTGGCTCCGAGGTTTTGAGGATCTCAAGATGCGCGGTGAGATCGACGCCGTAATCGGACGCGCTCTTGTCGGCAATCGGCTTCTTCTTCGCCTTCATGATGTTCGGCAGACTGGCGTAGCGTGGTTCGTTCAACCGCAGATCGGTAGTTACGATGGCCGGTCCCTTCAGTTTCACCGTCTGCAGCCCGCCATCGACTTCGCGCGTCACCTTGAAATCGGATCCATCGACTTCGAGCTTGGAGGCAAAGGTAGCCTGCGACCATCCAAGCAGCGCGGCCAGCATCTGGCCGGTCTGATTGGAGTCATCGTCGATGGCCTGCTTGCCGAGAATGACAAGGCCGGGCTTCTCTTCGTCGACGACGGCTTTAAGGATCTTGGCCACCGCCAGCGGTTCGACATTGCCTTCCGCCTTGACCAGGATACCGCGATCGGCGCCCATCGCCAGACCGGTCCGGATTGTTTCCGAGGCTTGCGCCGGCCCGATCGAAACCACCACCACCTCGGTCGCCTTGCCGGCCTCTTTCAGGCGCAGGGCTTCCTCGACGGCGATTTCATCGAACGGATTCATCGACATCTTGACGTTGGACAGTTCGACGCCCGATCCGTCGCTCTTGACGCGAACCTTGACGTTGTAATCGACCACCCGCTTTACCGGCACCAGAACCTTCATCGACCCTCTTTCACTTGAATTTTGGGTATTGATCACTTGGGCGCGGAACCTAAAGGTCCCGCCAACCCCGGTCAACGCGCGAAGCCCAAAAATCGCCTCCCGGCATAGGCGGTTAACGATTCTGGCCGGGCACCCACAACACGTCCCCGGCGCCGTTATCATTCACCGCGCGGCTGGCGACGAACAGGAAATCCGACAGCCGATTCATATACTGAATCGCGGCATCGTTGACAGGCTCATCGGGCTTCGCCGCGAGTTCCACCATGATACGTTCCGCCCGGCGGCAAATGGTGCGCGCGAGATGCAGATGCGCCGCGGCGGGGGTGCCTCCGGGCAATATGAACGAGGTCAATGGCGCCAACCGCGCATTCAAGCCATCGATGTCGCGCTCAAGGCGTTCCACCTGGCTCGACAGCATCCTCAAGCGTTCGGTCTTGCCCTCGCGCTGGGGCACCGCAAGGTCGGCGCCGAGATCGAACAGATCGTTCTGAATCAGCCCCAGCATGGCATCGAGATCGCGCGCATCGGCGAGGTGTAGCCGGACGATGCCGATGGCGGCGTTGGTCTCGTCGACGGTTCCATAGGCGGCAATGCGCAGATCGTGTTTTGGGCGGCGTTCCCCGCTGCCCAGCGCCGTGGTGCCGTCATCGCCGGTTCGGGTGTAGATTTGATTGAGGACGACCATTGTCTATCTCTTTCAGCGGCCCATCGCCCAGACCGCGAGCATGGTGATGACGATCGCGACGAATTGCAGCAACACCCGCAACCGCATCAGTTTCTGGGACCGGTCGGGCGATCCGCCCCGCATCATGTTGAGAAGCCCCAGCAGCAGCACCAAGGCGACGGCTGCAACTGCGACAGGAAGAATGATTGAACTCAGGAACGATGCCATCGGCCGTTCATAACACCGCAAAACGTGCTCCGCCATCGCTCGCGAGCCGGAGGTAACGATCTGGCTTTTAGCTCAATAATATCAGAAGGTAGACAGGTTCGCCTGTTGAGCCGTCTTCCCCCAGATCAAGGTGTAATGTTGAGGCAGCTTCGCTACGTCTATCTGGTCGTCGAGGATGCGTTCTACACGTTTCTTGCCGACGACGGCTGGGCGATCGCCAGCCATATCGCCCTGTCGACGCTGATGGCGCTGTTCCCGTTTCTGATCGTGCTGACGTCTCTGGCCGGCTTTTTCGGTTCCAAGGAACTCGCCGATCAGGCGGCGGGGCTGTTGCTGCAGGTCTGGCCGCAACAGGTCGCCGACTCGCTCTCGGGGGAAGTCCACGACGTGCTGACGACGACCCGCGGCGACGTGCTGACTGTTGGCGCGGTGCTCGCGGTGTATTTTGCCTCGAACGGCGTCGAAGCCCTGCGCGTCGCGCTCAACCGCGCCTACTCCGTGATCGAGCCGCGGCGCTGGTACTGGCTGCGGCTGGAATCGATCGGCTATACCCTGATCGCGGCATTCACCGCGCTGGCAATGGCCTTCCTGATCGTGCTCGGCCCTCTGATCCTGGAGGCGGCCCGACGCCACATTCCGCTGGTTGTGGCAACCAACGAGAATTTCCTCAACCTTTCGCGCTACGGCATCACCATCACAGCGCTGGTCGTGGCGCTGTTCATCCTGCACGCCTGGCTTCCCGCCGGTCGCCGCGGGTTTCTGCAGATCCTGCCGGGCATCATCTTCACCATGGTGGCGTCGCTGATATCGGGCATCGTGTTCGGCCAGTATCTCGCGCGCTTCGCCAATAACTACGTCACGATGTATGCCGGTCTTGCCTCGGTGATCATCGCGCTGGTGTTTCTGTATTTCATCGCCGCCATCTTCGTATTTGGCGGCGAACTGAATGCCGCGATCATCAAGTCGCGGCTGCCGCACGGCGTGTCGCTTCAAGCAGCGCAGTCGCTAGCGCCCTTGGACTCACAGGCTTGACCAGAAACGCATCGGCGCCGGCCTCGCGCGACGCGGCTTCGTCATCGCCGCGGCCGGACACTCCAATGATCGCAATACGGCCCAGCGGTGCGCTCAGGCTGCGAATCCGCCTGATGGCCTCGATGCCGTCGATGCCCGGCAGCACCATGTCCATCAGCACCGCGTCGAACCCTCCTTGCGCGATCCGCTCGGCGGCGGCTTCGCCTCGCCCGATGAACTCCGCCTGATGACCGAGTTCGGTAAGGACCGCATTGAGCACAACGCGGCCGAACGGATTGTCCTCGACGCTCAGTACCCGCAGCGCCCGCACCTGATCGGACAACGCGTTGGCTTCGGTGCCGTTACCGGCCACTTTCGGGGCTTTCGCGCGGGTCAACGTCACCGTCAGCGTGAAGGTGGCTCCTCCACCCCGCCGAGGCGAAACCACGATGTCGCCCCCCATGCCGCGCGCGAGCTGCTTCACCGACGACAATCCGAGCCCGGCGCCGCCGAAGCGTGAGGCGATGCTGACATTGGCCTGCGAGAACGGACGGAACAGGCGCTTGATCTCATTGAGCGTCAGACCGATGCCGCTGTCGGAAATCGCAAACGCGACGCCCACCTTGCCTTTGGCGCCCCGCATCGGCTTGACCGTCAGCGCCACGCCGCCGGTTTCCGTGAACTTCACGGCGTTATCGATCAGGTTTTCCAGCGCGGCACGAAGCCGGACGGGATCCCCGATCACGGCTGCCGGAAGTTTCTCCGAAATATCGACCGACGATTGCAGACCCTTTGCGGCTGCCCGGCCGGCCAGCGAGTCCCCGGCGTTGCGTGCCAGCGCCCGCAAATCGAAGAAGTCCTGCCGCATCCCGGCCGCGGAATTCCCGTTTCGCGCGGCATCGACGAACAGCGTCGCGAGGCTGGCGAGATGCTCCGCGCCGGCCTTGATGGTATCGACCCAGCGCCGCTCGCGCTCGTCGAGATCGGACGTCGCCAGCAGATTGCTGATGGCCAGAATTCCGGTGAGCGGCGTGCGGACCTCGTGCGCGAACGCTGCCAGCGCCGCTTCAACCATGCCGGGTGCCGCAATCGCGGCGCCGCGCTTGCCGGCTTTGCGCGCGGCAACCTTCGAAGCACGCTTTTTCAGCGGCCGCCTTTTGGGTGGCCGCACCGTGCGCGGTGAGCGCGATTTTGGCGCCATGAATCCCCTGAACCTTCGGCGTTCCCAGCATGCCATGGCTGGGCTGCGAGAGTCACGTCGAAGGCGCGTTTTCCACTTGCGGCAACCCCCGGGGCAATCACGGGGGACCGGCGAGGCGGCGGATGTCGGCCGGCGTCGCACCGCCGGCGCGGAGTTCGCGCAAACCCGTGGCCATGGTCGACTTCGAGAGTTTTCGCCCCTCACCATCGAGAACGAGGCGGTGGTGCCGGTAGGCCGGCTGCGGGAGGCCGAGCGTTTGCTGCAGCAGCCGATGCACGCTGGTCGACCAGAACAGGTCCTTCCCCCGCACCACCTCCGTTACGCCTTGCAGGGCGTCGTCGATCACCACCGAAAGGTGGTAGCTGGTCGGCGTTTCCCGGCGCGCCAGGATGACGTCGCCCCAGGCCTTCGGCCGGGCGGTGACCATGCCGGTTTCGCCGTCGGGACCTTCGCCGCGCTCGATCCAGCCGAGACCGCCGGCGCGCGCGCATGCCGCCGCCATGTCGAGCCGCAGCACATGGGGCGCGCCTGATTCAAGCAAGCGCGCGCGCTCGTCGGCCGTGAGCGATTTCGCCGCACGGGGATAGAGCGGCGCGCCGTCGGGATCGCGCGGCCAGGGCGCCGCGGCCTCGCGTTGCGCCACCAGCTTTGCAATCTCGGCGCGGCTCTCGAAGCCTGGATAGACCAAACCTTGGACCGAGAGTTTTTCGACCGCCTCGCGGTAATCGGAAAGATGTTCCGACTGCCGCCGCACCGGAAGTTCCCATGCGATGCCGAGCCAGGCGAGGTCTTCATAGATCGCGGCCTCGAATTCCGGCCTGCAGCGAGTCGGGTCGATATCCTCGATCCGCAGCAAGAAGCGCCCGCCGGTCCGGCGCGCCAAATCGAAATTCAGCAACGCGGAATAAGCGTGGCCGAGATGCAGATAACCGTTGGGGCTCGGCGCAAAGCGGAAGACGGACGGCGGCATTGATCTCTTTCGCGGAACATGGTGACTCTACGTTGCCA
>WNGJ01039707.1_pt1 | contig 17504 bp, 22 predicted proteins | sample 5400611 | NCBI WGS metagenome assembly WNGJ01 (sample SAMN13153375, study PRJNA577476) | soil metagenome | isolation source: 40 cm soil or saprolite under Garry oak tree replicate 1 | place: USA:California | collected 2016-06-15 | reverse complement strand
CCGCGATCGCGGAGGCCGCGCTGGCCGGTCCCTGGCGCGCCACGCTCGAGCCGCTGCTGCGGCCGGCGCCGGTGGCCGATCCCGACTTCTACTACGGCGTGCTCGCTCCCCACGCGGCCTCGCTCGACATCTGGGAGACCGAGTACCTCCAGGTGCTCGAGGGGGCGGACCCGGTCAAGGAATGGACCAAGGGGACCTGGCTCAAGCCGCTACTGGACGCGCTCGCCGAGCCCGAGCGCGGGCGCTTCGAGGCGGCCTACGCCGCGCTGGTGGCACGGGCGTACCCGCGGCGATCGGACGGGAGCACCCTGTTTCCGTTCCGCCGCCTCTTCATCGTGGCCCGGGCGCGCTAGGGCCCGCGCGACATGAAGATCGACCGGATCGACGTCTACTGGCTGAAGCTGCCGCTGGCCTTCGTCTGGAAGACCTCCTACGCCGACCAGTCCTTCACCGACACCATCCTGGTGCGCATGGAAGGCGGCGGCCATCACGCCTGGGGCGAGAGCTGCCCGCCGTACATCCCGGCCTACTCCGCCGACCACACCCTCGCCGTCTTCCACACCCTGCGCGAGCACATGGCCCCTCGGATCGTGGGGCAGGACATCGAGACCGCGCAGGATCTCCTGGACCGGCTGGCCTTCATCAAGGGCAACCAGTTCGCGCGGGCCGCGCTCGACATCACCTGGTGGGTGCTCGACGCCAAGCGCCGCGGTCTGCCCCTGCACCGCGCCCTGGGCGGCACCGCCGACCGCGTGGCGGTCGGGGCCGACTTCGGGATCCAGGACTCGCTCGACCTCCTCCTGGCGAAGGTCCAGGGTGCGGTCGACGCGGGCTTCCCGCGGGTGAAGCTCAAGTTCCGCCCGGGGTGGGATCTCTTAATGGTGGAGGCGGTGCGCGGGACCTTCCCGGACCTGACCATCCACATCGACTGCAACGCGGCCTACTCGCCGGCCGACACCCCGCTCTTCCGCTCGCTCGACCGCTTCAAGCTCGCCATGATCGAGCAGCCGCTGGCCGACGACGGCATGAGCCTGGTCAACCACGCGGCCCTGCAGCGGCAGATCGGGACGCCGGTCTGTCTCGACGAGAGCGTCCAGAGCCTGGCCCACGTGGAGGCGGCTATCGCGCTCAAGAGCTGCCGGGTGGTGAACATCAAGATGGCCCGCGTCGGCGGGCTCACCGAGTCCCGGCTGATCCAGTCGCGGTGCGCCGAGGACGGCATCCCGTGCTGGGTGGGCGGCATGCTCGAGAGCGCGGTGGGCGGGGCCATCTGCGCCGAGCTGGCCACCCTGGCCAACTTCACGTACCCGGGCGACATCTTCCCCTCGTCCTACTTCTACGCCGACGACCTGGGCAAGCCCGAGATCGTGCTGAGCGGCCCCGGTGAGGTGGCCACCTCCCGGGTCCCCGGCATCGCGCAAGAGCCCGACCCTTCGCTGCTCGCGCGGTGGACCGCCGCGCACGCCACGTTCGGCAGCACCCCCACCCGGTAAGCGGCCCTCCCCCGCCCCGTCACACACTCTTCACGCCCGTGCCATCCGGGCGTCGCGCGCCAGGACTATGGTTTCGTCAACAACTGGAGGCCGGTCATGAACCTACGCGCGAGGGCGGTAGCGATCGCCAATCAGTTCGAGGGCCGGTGCACCTGCTCGACGATGGACGGCGGCGTGGAGTGCCGCTGGTGCCAGGTCTTTCGCGAGCTGCTCCGGACCCACCCGCTGGAGCCGCGGGCGACCCGGTCCGCGGCGACGCCCTCGACCAGCCTGTCGGCGCCCTGACCGCCGCGGCCTAGGCGAGCCGCTGGCGCGGCTGGCGGCTCGACTGCAGGTGCCGCTGCAGGAACGGGATGAGCTTCTGCCACGCGTCGCGCGCGGGCCCCTCCCGGTAGGTGACCGAGTTGCTGAAGTTGAGGAAGGCGTGCCCGGCGCCGTCGTAGCGGTGGAACTCGTGGGCCTTGCGGTACTTGTCGAGCTGGGTCGAGAGCCGGTCCACGTCGGCCGGCGAGGGATTGGCGTCCTCGTTGCCGAAGAACCCCACGATCGGGCAGTGCACGTAGGGCGTGAGATCGAAAGGCGTGGGCCCGTCGCCCCACGCCTTCATGATGTTGCCGCCGTAGAACACGCCCGCCGCCTTGAAGACCGGCTTGGAGGCCGCCATGAGGTATGCGACGCGGCCGCCCATGCAGAAGCCGATGATCCCCACGTCGCCGAGCTGGGTGTCCTTGAGCCGGCGCGCGTAGTTGACCGCGGCGCTGACGTCGTTGACCACCTCCGGATCCCGCAGCCGGCCGATGCGGGTCATCATGTCGCCGCCGTCCTCGGGCTGCCGGTGGTAGAGGTCAGGCGCGATGGCCAGGTAGCCGTGCTGCTCCGACAAGGTCTCGACGCGATCCTGGATGAACCGGTCGACCCCGGGGCCGTGCTGGATGACGATGACCGCGGGGAATGCCCGTCCGAGGCTCGGCATGCCCACGTACAGGCGCATCGGCGAGCCGTCGACGTCGATCTGATCCCACTGCGCCATGCCGCGCCTCCTCCGACGAACGCCCGTGAGAAAAACGGCCCGGCGGCGGAACCGGTGAACCGCCTGCCGGGCCTCGGTTTCTCGCGCGCAGGATCACGATCCTGCGGCATGTCCCGACGATGGGCCGGGATCTCGTAGTGCCCTAGCTAGCTTCGCGCGTCATCAGGCCGGAGCCACGCCCGATGACGCGCCGTACGAGCCGGGTGGCGTGTTATCCATCCTGATCCCTCCTGTCTGGTGCACGGCACGACGGGAGGCGGCGCCTCACCTTCCGTCGCCCTCCAGCAAACCGCTCCCCGCCCCTCGTTGTCAAGCGGCAGTGCGTCGTGCGCTGGCGGAGGGCCCTCGCCGGGCGTACACTCCGGCCATGCGTCGCCTGCTCGTCGCCACGCTGGTCGCGATCCTGGTCGCCGCGCTCGCCCCGATGGGCGCCGCGGCCCAGGAGGTCCGCGTCGGGATCCGGACGGAGGACCCCTCCACACCGCCCACCGGCGGCCCTCCGGCGCCTCGACCCCGGCCGCATCGGCCCCGGTCCTTCTTCTTCCCCTGCTGCGTGGACACGGCGTACCTTCCGGCGCAGCCGCCGGAGCCCACCCCGCCGCCGATCCTGTACGTGCTCCCGTCTCCTCCGGCCCTGATCTACATCGCCCCGCCGCGAGTCGAGCCCGCTCCCGAGGTCCAACTGCCGACCGGCCGCTGGGAGCGGCACGGCAATGGCAAGGAATACCCGTATACGTGGGTGTGGGTGGGGATCACGGGCAGCCCGCCGCTCGCCGCCGGGCTCAGCCGCTGACCACGCAGCCGTAGCGCCGGTTGCTCCGGCCGATCCCGCTGGCCTAACGACCTCGCGCGGAGCGGCCGGCGCAGATTTCATCGCCGGCGCCTCTGCTCGCCGGTTGGCATTTTCGGCGGCATCGCCTCGGGCACGGGCGGGTCTCTCGGACCCAACGTCAAGCGCTGCGGCCCGCTCTGCGGCAGCGGGAAGTACTCCTCGCTCGACACGATCTGGGTGGGCACGGGCCCGGGGAAGGCGTGGGTCTCGGCGGGGCGCAGCCGATGCATCTCGTCCCGGCTCAGCAGTCTCATGTCAGGGAGCCGGCAGGCGACCGACCAGCGTCTCGAGCGCCAGGCCGATGCCGAGCAGGCGCCGGTCGCTGCCCGCGGGGCCGTCGAGCGCGAACCCGATCGCCAGGCCGTCCGGGCTGCGTCCGATCGGCACGCTCAGACCGGGGATGCCCGCGTTGCTGCCCGGATCGGTGTTCTGGATGAAGGTGGGGAATGTCGGGACCTGGGTCCCGTTGAGCAGGGTCGTGGCGTCGTCTCCGACCGGCGCGGCGGGCAGCGGGGTGGTGGGAAACACGAGCGCCGCGATGTTCTGCTTGCGGAAGACCTCCGCGTAGAGCCGCTGCAGCAGCGGCCGCGCGGCGAGCGCTTCCAGGTAGGTCTTCTCGGGGATCGCGTCCTTGGCGCCGGGAGCGATCGCGCTCGCGAAGAGGCCCTTCACGTCCGGGCTCGCGATGCGGTCCGCCAGCCCCTTGAGGTCGAGGGCGGGGCGGAACCGCTTGAGGTAGCGGGTGAGATCCGCCCGGGCCTCGTAGAGCGCGACCGGGAAGCTGATCTTGCCGTTGAGGTCGACCAGGCCCGGCATGTCGACCTCGACGATCTCCACTCCCGCGGCCTGCAGCCGGTCGAGGGTCGCCTCGGTGATCCGCTCGGTCTCGGGGTCGAGGTTCCGGAAGAAGAGGGCCCGGCAGACGCCCAGACGGAGGCCCTTGAGCGGCGCGGCGGCGACGCGATCGCGCGCGCCGGTGATGATGGTATCGAGCAACACCAGGTCGGCGACCTCGCGGGCCATCGGCCCCGCGGTGTCACGCGTGTGGGCGATCGGGGTGATGCCCTCCTGGGAGTAGCGCCCGAGCGTCGGCCGGAGGCCCGCGATGCCGTTGAGGGCGGCCGGAATGCGTACCGAGCCGCCGGTGTCGCTGCCGAGGCCCGCCGCGGCCATGCGCGCCGCGATGGCGTTGGCGGTACCGCCCGAGGAGCCGCCCGCGATCCGGCTCGGATCGTAGGCGTTGCGCGCCGGCCCGAAGGCCGCGTTGTTGCTCGTGACGCCGAAGGCCAGCTCGTGCATGTTGGTCTTGCCGAGCACGATGGCGCCGGCCCGGATCAGCTTCTCGGCCACCGGGGCATTGCGGGTCGGGACGAAGTCGCGCAGCGCCGGGGTGCCCGCCGAGTTCGGCAGGCCGGCCACGTGGATGTTGTCCTTCACCACGATCGGCACGCCGTGCAGCGGGCCCGCGAACGTCTTGCGGGCCGCGAGGGAGTCCGCCTTGTGCGCGGAGGCGATCGCCCGATCGCGATCGAAGGCGATGAATGCGTTGAGGTCGCGCTTCCGCTCGATCACGTCGATGAGGGCCCGCACCAGGTCCTCGCTCTTGAGCGTGCCGGCCCGGATGCGCGCGGCCGCCTCGGAGGCCAGCACCGGGTCATCTCCTGGAGCATGCGCGGCCACGGCGAGACCGAGAGCCCGGCGGATCCGGCCCAGTATTCCGCGGACCTCACGGTGGGAGACATGCGCGCGCTGCTGGGCCACCTGGGAGTCGAGCGCGCGGTGATCGGCGGCCTCTCCCTGGGCGGCTACGTGTCGCTCGCCTTCTACCTGGCGCATCCCGAGATGGTCCGCGCGCTCGTCATCTGCGACTCCGGCCCCGGGTACCGCAGCGCGGACGCGCGGGCCGCCTGGAACCAGCGCGCCCAGGAGCGCGCCGCCGCGCTCGAGGCCCGCGGCCTCGAGGCGCTCGGCAAGAGCCCCGAGGTGCGCGAGTCGGCCACCCTGCACCGCTCGGCCCAGGGGCTGGCCCATGCCGCCCGCGGAATGCTGGCCCAGGAGGGCTCGCGGGTGATCGACGGGCTCGCCGGGGTCGCGGTGCCGACGCTGATCATCGTGGGCGATCAGGACCAGCCCTTCCTGGCTCCCTGCGAGTACATGGCCAAGAAGATCCCCGGGGCGAGGCTCGAGGTCATCCGGGGCGCCGGACACTCCTCGAACCTCGACCAGCCGGAGGCCTTCAACCGCGTGCTGCTCGACTTCCTCGATTCGCTACCCTGATCTCGCCCGCTACTGCACGGGGGAGAAGGCGGACGGGAGCATGATCTTGTTGGCCATCGTCAGCAGGGTGTCGCTGCCGCCGGGGGGCGGCCACACCCCCATCTCCCGCGCCTTGTTCCGGATCGCGGTCCGTTCGTCGAGGCTCTTGTAGGCCCAGATGTGGATGAAGCGGTTGGCCTCGCCGTGCTCGACGTGGCCGGCCAGCGCGACCGGCGACATCTTGACCCGCTCCTCGATCTTCGACTCCCAGCGCTTGATCAGGTCCGGCAGCGTGCCCGCCTTCATCGCGTAGTAGCGCATCTCGAAGTAGGGGCCCATCTTGCCGGGCTTGAGGTCTGGCAGGAACGCGAACGGCACCACGATCTCCGACTGCATGGTCTCGATGAACTCGGCGATCTTGGACGGCCAGCTGCCCGCCTTGACCGCGTCGGCCCGGAGACGGTTGCGCTCGCTGATGTTCTCGTACGGCCACACGTGGATGATCTCGTTGAGCGGCCCGATCTCGGTGTGCCAGAACGCGGCCAGCGGGGAGATCTTCTTGCGGTTCTCGTAGGCCTCCCCGAAGCGCTTCTCGACCTCGGGCAGGCTGCCGACCTTGACGCGGTACGTGCGGATCTCGTAGATCATGCGCGACTCCTTTGGGTTGGTAGTACTGGGCCGTCCATCCTCCGTCGATGACCCTCTAGCCGATCAGGCCGCGAGCATACCGGAATCCGGCCACGGGGATCAATTGCTCTTACCGTTCGACTGACCCGATCCGTGACCAAATCCGTGACGCGCCCTTGCGTGCCTGATCTGCGCTCGGCTCCGACCCCACTCGACCCACTCGCATGGGGGCCCGGCCCCCGATCTGGGGGGCACCCAGTCAGACAAATAAAAATTTGATCCGTTGAGCGCCCCGCCCGAAAGGACGCCTCACGCCCCGCGGGAATGGCACCGGGGAGAGTGTGGAGGTAGCGAGGTGACCGCTCCGAGCTTGACCCTGGCTTGACCCTCCTCCCAGGACCCCGTAGGATCGCCCCGGCCCCGTACTGGCCCCTACTCCAGCTCAGGAGGCGACGATGCGTGGCGTGCATTCCTGGTGGCCCTTGCGACGGTCTCTCTCGTCATCAGTGCCTACGCCCCTAGCCCGGCCGCGGACGACAAGAAGCTCACTCCCCACCAAGGGAAGATGAAGTCCTGCAACGCTGAGGCGGGAGACAAGAAGGGTGACGAGCGGAAGGCGTTCATGTCCAGCTGTCTCAAGGCTGGCGCCCCTGCGGCGCCCATGACTCAGCAGGACAAGATGAAGAAGTGCAACGCGGATGCATCGGCCAAGTCACTCAAGGGCGATGAGCGGGAGGGGTTCATGAGCGAGTGCCTGAAGGCCGACAAAAAGATGTAGCGAACGCGTCCCAACGATTCGGAATGGACCGACGAACGTTCATCGTCACCGTGGCTGGCGGCCTCCTCGCCGCGCCGCTCGCCGCCGAGGGACAGCAAGTTGGAAGGGTCTACCGAATCGGCTATCTCACCGTGCCCTCTCGGGCGACGGCGCAGGGTGTGGCCGACCAATTCCAGCACGGGCTGCGTGACCTAGGCTGGATCGAGGGCCAGAACGTCGTCGTCAACTATCGCTTCGCGGATAGCAACGTGGACCGTCTACCCGATCTCGCAGCCGAACTGGTGCGGCTCGGGGCCGACGTTATCGTCGCGGGAGCAAACGCGGCGGTGATAGCAGCGAAGAACGCGGCCACGACGACACCTATCGTCATGTTCCTGACCATCGATCCCGTCGACGCTGGCCTGGTGGCCAGCCTGGCGCGGCCGGGCCGGAATGTCACGGGGCTCACCCTCACGGCTGGGCCGGAGATTTACGGAAAGCAAGTGCAGCTGCTCAAGGACGCCTTCCCACGCATTGCTCGGGTCGGCATTCTCTTGAATCGGGCCACTGCAACCTATGCACATGCGTTGCGAGAGATAGAGATTGCGATTCGTGCGTTGAGGATGGAGTGGCAGGTCATAGCGGTCCGAGATCCGAGCGAGCTCGAGAGCGCCTTCGCCGCGTTATCCGCGGCCCGGCTGGACGCGATCTTCGTTCCCCTGGATTCGATGTTCTATCAGCATCGAGTTCGGCTCGCGGAGCTCGCGGCGAAGAGTCGGCTTCCCGCGATGTGGGGGCTGCGGGAACACGCCGAGGCTGGTGGTCTCTTGGCCTACTCCACTGACCTCGGAGACTTGGCCCGCCGTGCCGCTACCTTTGTGGACAAGATCCTCAAAGGCGCCAAGCCCGCCGACCTGCCAGTTGAGCAGCCGACGAAGTTTGAGCTTATCATCAACCTCAAGACCGCCAAGGCCCTCGGCCTGACGATCCCGCCGTCGCTGCTGCAACGGGCAGATCAGGTGATCGAGTAGAGGCGAAAGGAGGCGAGCATGAACAATCCAATGCCGGCATGGACCGTACTCGGGCTCGGCGTGCTGCTTGTCCTCGTTTCACTGTTCGCTGATCCGTTGGGCCTGGGGAGTCATCCTGGCTTCGGGTGGAAACAGTGGCTTGTACTGATCATTGGTGCTGCGGTGATCATGATAGGAGTCTATCTGCTCCCCCGGGGGAAGGGGTCTCCGTAGGAACTGCCCGCACTGGGGGTTCACGGCACGCCCGGCATCCGCCCGAGGGGGATGAGCCGCCCTCTTGAGGCTGCCCCTTCGGGCTCTAGCTCTTGGGTCCAACCGGCCAGCCATAGCTGAGCCCCCATTTCCCACACCCGCATGGCCCGGCCGAGAAGACCTGCCTTGTTGCCAGTACGTCCATCGCGGCTCGGATTAACTCGGACTCCCGTTGGAGATCCCTGGCGATACATCGGTCGCAATGGGCGTGGCCTTGGCGATCTCGTAGCCACTGCCGCACTTCGCTCTCGATCACGTCATCTGCCACAGTGGCATCCCCTCGGGCGGTCAGACAGTAAGGAGATGGCTACGCCGGCCTGTTCCGCTCGAACTCCCAGGCCGCGAAGCACCGAATGTGGACGTGGAACTTGTCGAGTCCTGGGTTGTCCCCGTCGTGGGCGAATTGGATCTCGAACTCAAGCTCGGCCTTTGTCACGGGCCGTCCACAGACCTCGCATTCGGCTCCGACCCCAGGACCACCCCAAGTCCGATCAGGTGCGCGACTCGGCAGCTTGCCGTTCTGGATCACTGCTCTCGCTTGCTCGCGTAGACTTGGCTCGTCTGGCATGGCTGGCTCGTGAATCGGGTTCTGCGAGGGAGGACGGAGCCACATGCCAAGGGGCGTGACGCCAAGGGTGCGTCAGCCATAGGCCCGGTGGAAGGCAGTTGGACTGTACCACGAACGCTAGCCTGGCCACCCGCGCTCTATCTACGGCTCGTGCTTGATCGCCCTCAACCCCGCCCGCACTGCTGACGAATTGCCAGATGGTGTCCCTCTGGGCCCATCCCCATTTCTCTGTCTGCTAGACGATGACGCGCTGATCACCAAGGTGAGCATTGAAACGTTCGGGCTCCTGACTCCTCCAGGCGCAGGGGAGGACGCGGACTACGTGGAGTTGGACATCGGAGTGGACGTCGTGCCCGTCACGCCGATGTGGGCGACGCTGGACTGGCTGTTCCCGTGACCCGGGCCCAAGGGCAAGTGAGGTCCATGCGGAAATGGGGCGTGGTGCTGGCTGTCGTATGGTTCCTGTGGGGCCAAGACGAACGATTCTGGTCCTACGGGCTACTCAACTTCCTCTTGGGACCACCTCGCGGGTATCCCTACATAGTCGGCGAGTTTCCGGGTCAGACTGACTGCTCGGTTGGCATCCTCAAGTACATCCAAATCCAAACCGACATGTGGAAGCTTCCTGAGATGCAGGCGGACATCAAGAAGTTCGGCGGGCTCCGCTCGGCGGCGTCCTACGCCTGCGTGCCCGCTCCGTTCAATCCGGAGCGGATTGAGCCTGGTGGGGCCTGGAAATAGGGGCTCTCACGCCCCGGGCGGGCTAGTCGGACTAGTTACGCTTGGGCGGCTGTTTCCGCCGCCAGCCAAATCCCCAATAGGCCACTTCGTACCGCGCTCGCCATTTGGCTTCCTGCTGGGCGAGCGCCCGATGGCCCATCCCGCCAAAGAAAGTGACGAGCAAGAGGCCGGTGAGCAACCCGACGCTCCAGACGACTCCGGCAACGGCGACGTGCCCGTAGTAGGACAGCGGGGCATCTGCTGGCGACCAGCCAATGACCTGCCAGGCGTCGGAGACTCCAGTCGTCAGCCAGTACCAAAGCTCGCGGGGGGTCATGTCTCGACTCTAGCCTGGCTGGAATTTCCGGCGGGCCTTCTGCCCATTGGCTTGCCAGTCAAGCGGATAGCACTCACCGGGGCGGCTTGCTCCGCTCGAACTCCCAGGCCGCGAAGCACCGAATGTGGACGTGGAACTTGTCCAGTCCCGGATTATCACCGTCGCGCGCGAACTGAATCTCGAACTCAAGCTCGGCTTTCGTGACGGGCTGTCCACAGACCGAGCATTCGGCCCCCACACCAGGACCGCCCCAGGTCCGGTCAGGTGAGCGGGCGGGCAACTTGCCGCCCTGGATCGCGGCTCTGGCTTGCTCGCGTAGGCGGGGCTCGTCTGGCATGGTCGGCTCGGGCCCTACCCCACTGGGCTACGCCGCACCCCGACCGCGCCGCACGCGCAGCGGCCCGGCAGATACCCCCGTCGCCTGCTGAGGGCGGTGAGCGCGGCAGCGATGATGGCCCGATTCGAAGCCTGACCGGCGGTATGCGCTGCGAGACACGCGCAGCAGAACGCGACCCCGTGCCGGTCGCGGAGCCACTGTCGCACCGCGCTCTCTGTCAGGCTGTCAGCCGGAGGGCTCGACTGCGCCATCGGTTCTACTCTAGCGCCGTCGGATTTTTTCCGGGCCACGCCTTTACAGCCACTCCGCTCCGACGGGGAGGGCCCTCTAGTGGCTGCCCGTTCGGGCTCTACTTACGCTCGCGGCTCAATCCGCCTCGGACAAGCCGTTAGACTAGCCGGACGCTCTTGCCTTGCTCGGCTAGCCAATCGCGGACCATCGCCCAGGTCTGTGGTTCGCGTTCCTGCCACGCACGAACGGCACTGGCGGGCACCACGAGGTCGGCTCGTTGATCCCGCAGCATGACCTCAACGAATCGGGCCAGATCAGTCTTTGATCCTCGCAACTGGGCAAGCAGTTCGTCGGCAGTCATGGTCACCTCGCGGTCCTAGTCGGCCTGGACGGGCATGATGCCGTCGACCAGACGCCGCCCATCGACGACCGTGTAGACCACCCGGACTAAGGTGCCGACCGGCGGGGCGCAGGTCTCCCCATCGCGCAGGGACATTGCCCGGCCGCCGACCACGATGCACCCTGGGCTGGTCTCAGCCAGACGGGCGACAATGCTCCCGTGGGCGCGGTGGTGGCTCTGCTGTCCGTGGAGCTTGGCCCACTCTTGTCGTTGCTGGGCTCGATAGTGGGCCTCGGCCCGTTGTCTGGCCTCGACCAGCCAGACGATGCTTACGACGAACACGAGCCCTGCCAGCAAGACGAGGAGGTTCTCCACGTGCCCCTCCCCAGGGGCCCCGTGCCTTCTCCTCAGCGGGGGCGATAGTCTAACCGCCCGCGTCCGGCAGGGCAAGCCGTTCGTCTGCACTGCCTCAAGTGAGGTCCCGTCCCGGATAGCTTGCCGGGCAAGCCGCCCCGGGGCTATCGTGCCCCGTGCCCGCAAGCGGACCAGGCGCCTCCACCCAGCCGTCCTCGCGTGGCTTAAGCAACAGGCGGTCAAGGGCGGCAAGAGCCGAACCCCCGGGCCGTGAAGCGCCACCGCCGCACCAGAGGTTGTGATAGTCTCCCCGTCCCATGCCGGCCGTGCTCAACACCTTGGTGGCCTTCGTCGCGGAGCACCAGCGGTGCGGGGACTCCGTCCCGAAACTTCGGCGACCTGGCCGGGCTGCGGCATCTGCCTGGCGTCGAACCTGAATTCCGAGGCGTCGCCACTCGTACCGAGCGGCCTATCGCGGTCGCAGCCAGCCTGGACGGTCCGTTTTGCCTCATCGAAGGCTATACACGGTGTGCGTCCTTGCCGCGGGATCACCGCGCCGGGCTGGCCTCGCCTCGACACTGATCGCCAATGGGGAGTCGCTCCCGTATATCGCGGCCCAGCTAGGCCATCACTCGCCGGCCTTCACGCTGGCCGTCTATGGTCACCTGATGCCCTCGGCGACGGGGCGCGGGGTTGACCGGCTGGACGATTTGGCGGGTCGACCGTGAGTGAATCCGTGACCGTGTCGGCTAAATTGGCGGGGAGACTACTGGGCCGTCCATCCTCCGTCGATGACCAGCTCGCTGCCCGTCACGAACGCGGCCTCGTCGGAGGCGAGGTAGAGGACGCCGTAGGCGACCTCGTCGGGCTCGCCGTACCGGCCGAGCGGGATGCGCGACACCATGTACTCGTAGTGGCCGGGATCGCCCCGCCGCGCCTCGGTCATGGGCGTCACCACCGGGCCGGGGTGAACCGAGTTGGCCCGGATGCGCTCGCGCGCGTACTGCACCGCGGTGAGCTTGGTCAGCGTGCGCACCGCGCCCTTCGAGGCCTGGTACTGCGGGCTGCTGCGCTCCATGCCGACCATCCCGAGCTGGGAGGAGATGTTGACGATGGAGCCGCCGTCGGCCCGACGCAGCGCGGGGATCGCGGCCTTGGTGCCGAGGAACACTCCCTTGGCGTTGACGTCCATACCGTGGTCCCACGCTTCGACGGTGGTGTCCTCGAGCCGGCTGCCGCCGCCCACCCCCGCATTGTTGACCAGGATGTCGAGCCGCCCGAAGCGGGAGACCGCAGTGGCCACCGCCTGCTCCCAGTGCGTCTCGCTCGTCACGTCGAGGTGCACGTAGACCGCCTGCCCACCTGCGCCGGTGATCGCGGCCTCCACCTGCTTGCCCTCCGCGTCGAGGAGGTCGCCGATGACCACCCGCGCGCCCTCGCGCGCGAAGAGGCGCGCCTCGGCCGCGCCCATGCCGCGGGCGCCGCCGCTGATCAGCGCGACCTTGCCCGCGAGCCTCATCGAGTGCCGAAGAGACGGTCGCCCGCGTCGCCGAGGCCGGGGACGATGTAGCCGTGCTCGTTCAGGTGGCTGTCGATCGCCGCGGTGTAGACCGGCACGTCCGGGTGCGCGCGGTGGAAGGACGCCAGACCCTCCGGGCAGGTCAGCAGGCACACGAAGCGGATCGATCGCGGGCGGGTGGCCCGCACGCGGCTCACCGCGGCGATTGCCGAGTTCCCGGTCGCGAGCATCGGATCGAGCACCACCACGTCGCGCTCCGCCATCTCGTGCGGCAGCTTGAAGTAGTACTCGACGGCCTGGAGCGTGGTCGGGTCGCGGTAGAGCCCCACGTGGCCCACCCGCGCGCTCGGCAGGATGCGCAGCATGCCGTCGAGGAGGCCGTTGCCCGCGCGCAGGATCGAGACCAGCACGATCTTCTTGCCGTCCAGGAGCCGGATGGTGGTGGCGGCCACCGGGGTCTCCGCCGCCACCTCGTGGGTGGGCAGGTCGCGGGTCACCTCGTAGGCGAGCAGCATGCTGATCTCGGCGAGGAGGCTGCGGAACACCGACGTGCCGCATGAGCCCGAGCTTGTGCTGCACGAGCGGATGGCGGATCACGACCACCTCGCCCGTCGTCGACGGGCCCGTCCGCGCCGCCCCGGTGTGCACCGCGAGGGACTAGACCAGCTCGAGCTGGGCGCGGCCCCAGGCCACGTCTTCCGCGCGGGCGGGGCTGAACGCGGCCGGCGCCTCGGCGGGCGCGGTGGGCCCCACCCCCGCCACCGTGGTCCGGTGCATGACCCGGCGATGGCGGGACTCGTCCCACGGCCGCCCGCGGTGGAGCATGCAGCGGTTGTCCCACATCATCAGGTCGCCCACCTGCCAGCGGTGGGTGTAGACCAGCTCGGGCCGGGTGGCCGCCTCGCGCAGCTCGCGCAGGAGCGCGCGGGCCTCCGCGGTGGGCATGCCGACGATCTCGCACGCGTGCGATCCCACGTAGAACGCCTTGCGCCCGTTGACCGGGTTGGCGCGCACCAGGGCCTGGCGCACCGGCGGCACCTGGGCCGCGTGGTCGGGCGGCATCAGCCCGTCGTCCACCAGCCCGCGCGAGTAGACGAAGCTGTGCACCGCGACCTTGTCCTCGAGGAAGGCCTGCATGTCGGCGGGCAGGCGCGCGTGGGCCACCCGCATGCTCGCGAACTGGGTCTCGCCGCCCTCGGGCGGGATCTCGCGGGCGGAGAGCAGCGACGCGTGCGCGGGCACCTTCTTGAAGGAGCTGTCGGTGTGCCACATCTGGTTGCCCGCGTTGTAGACGTTGCGCTTGTCGCCGGTCGGGATCAGCTGGTTCTCGCCGTCCACGTTGGAGAGGTTGGCGATATGGATGGGAGTGCCCTCCCGGCTCGCGATGCTCCGGATGGTGGTCTCGAGCGGGCCGAAGCGCCGGCTGAACGCGATCTGCGCCTCGTCGGAGAGGGACTGCCCGCGGAAGAGCAGCACCGAGTGCTCCTCGAAGGCGGCCACGATCTCCGCGAAGGTCGCGTCGTCCGCGCGCGTGACGTCGAGCCCTACCAGCTCCGCGCCGAACCGGGGATGGAGCGCTCTGGTCGTGGGTGACATGGCCGCCCTCCTCTCAGGGCTCCGATCATATGCGAGCGGTCGGGGGGCCCGCAACCGCTTGCGCCGACCGCGGCGGCGGGTATGCTTCTCTGCCGGGAGGCTCCCCCATGTCCACCGTCGAGTCGCCGGTCACGATCGTCGTCAACCGCCTGGCCCTCGGTCCCACCGCGCCCGGCGCGGGATCGCCCCTCCTCACCCGGGTGGGCGAGGTCGTGGCCCAGATGGGCCCGCCGCCGTGGTCGCGCCGCATCATCGCGGACGAGCGCAACCTGGTGACCCTCATCGCCTCGCCGCCCGGTGGCGGCAACCGGCCGCACTGGCACCGCGAGTTCGACGAGTGGTGGGTGGTGCTGGGCGGGCGCCTGCAGTGGGAGCTCACCGGCGGCGTGGTGGTCAACGCGGTCAAGGACGACATCGTGTGGGTGCCGCGCGGCACCGTGCACCACATCCGGAACGTGGGCGACGATCTCTCGCTGCGCCTCGCGGTGGCGATGCCGCCCGCCTGGCACGTCTACCACCCGTGCGAGCAGTGCGGCTTCGCGGACGACGGCCCGCGCGAGTGGTGCGCCTGACCGGACTCGATCAGGCCGGCTTGCCGGCCCCGGGCAGCCGCCCCGCCACATGGGCGACGAAGTCGGCGAGCGAGCCGCCCGTCCACTCGCGGCTCATCTGCTGCATGACGTAGGAGCCGAGCATCCGGTAGCTCTCGAACTGCGACTCGCTGAAGAACTGGTCGGTGGTCGGCTCGTGCGGGAAGCGGTCGTGGGCCATCGCGTACTCGCACACGTCGGGCGGCTCGGTGCCGCAGAACGCGGGCTTGACGTAGAGCAGCCAGCCGTCGCGGGCCCCTGGGGCGGCTCCCGGCGCGGTCGACGGGTCGGCGATCGAGTAGCGGATGCGGCCGAGCGCCCAGTAGAGGCCGGCCGCCCGCTTGGCCGGATCGGCCGAGCGGGGCAGGATGCCGATGCCGCCCTCGAAGTCGATCGGCACCCCCATGTCGGCGCGGATCTTCCGCACCGCGCCGCCCAGGTCCTGGAACACGCCGCCCTCGTCGCAGCTCGCGTCGCTCACCACGATGAAGTGGCAGCGCCGCAGCACCATCTCGTAGAGCCCGAGGTTCTCGAAGTGCCCGCCGTCCGACAGGTAGACGTAGGGGCCGGTGCTCCCGGTGAGGCCGAACGCCTCCGCCACGATTGGGCGCACCGCCACCCGCGGGCTCGGGAGATAGAAGGTGTGGTTGCCGCGGACGCCCGGGTTCCCGAGCCACCAGCCGAGCCGCACGTTGAAGAGCGTCATCAGGAAGGTGACCAGCGGAGAGGAGTGGTAGCCCATGTTGGGGCTCGCCGCCGCGCCCGAGATGGTGACCGCGGTGCCGAGCGAGATGCCCTCCGTCCCCCCGTAGCAGGCCCGCGGGCCCCCCGCGCCCGCGCGGGTGCGCCGGTACCCCACCATGAGACTTCCCGCGTGCAGGGCGGTCGCGGTGAAGGTGTGCGCCTTGCGCTCTTGCCAGGCGAGGCGCTCGCCGTGCACGAGGTTCAGCGCCATGTTGACCACGTGCAGCAGCTTGCGGCGCGTGGGCGGCGCGCCGGCCGGGGCGCCCGACGAGCGCGGCCACAGCTCATGGAGCCGGAGGTTGTCGTTGTCGTCGAAGCCGGTGAACGGGTTCGCGTGCCGATCGGCGTTGGACGCGCCCAGGTACGCCCGGATCAGCCGGTTGCGGTACATCGCGTGGAGCGAGAACTGGTTGGTGTTGATGAGCCGCGCCATCAGGAGCCCGAGCCCGGTCAGGGCCACCGCCACGCCGGCCACGATCCAGATCGGCGACGACACCAGGACGCCCACGTGATCGAAGGGGCCGTGCGGCCAGTCTCCCCACTGATCGAGCCCGCCGACCGTGCCGCCGCTCCACGTGATGACCGCGCCGAGCAGGCCGGAGATCAGCGTGGACAGCCCGATCGCCAGCACCGCCGTGAACACCAACCCGGCCAGCGGCACCGCCATGGCCATGAGCCGGTCGCTCCCGCTCATCTGGGTGGACGTCCGGTCGCGTGAGGTCAGCTTGGTGAACCATCCCCCCACCACCGCCATCAACCCCGACACCCCGCCGACCGCGGCGAGGGCCCGGCTGATCCAGACGTGGGAGAGGAGCACCGGCCCGAACAGGACGAGCGCGCCGAACACGGTCCACGCGCAGCCCGCGATCAGGAACCATGCGCCGCAGCGCGACCACCACTCGCGATCGTCGTCGTCGGTCCAGCCGCTCAGCAGGCCCACCAGCGCGGTCGCGGCGAGGAGGAACGCGCCCACCACGAACCCGGGAGCCAGCGCGGCATAGAGAATCACGGTGTAGGCCACCCGGCTGAACAGCTTGACGGCCAGCAGCCACGCGATCGCGCCCCCCACCGCGCCCGCGACGACCACGACGAGGAAATCGGCCACGAGGTTGACCAGCCGCCCGCCGAGCCCGGCGTGCGGCGGCTGCCGGTGGCCCCACGGGCTCCGGAGCCAGAATGTGTAGCCGACCCAGGCCAGGAGGTGTACGAGGACGCCGAAGAGCGCGAACTCGAAGAGACCGGGCAGTGGCACCGGGGTCGTGGGGCCAGCCCGGCCCGAGACCGCGGCCCAGTAGATGGTCAGGCAGCCCAGGCCGAGGAGCAGCGGGAGCAGGCAGAAGACGAGGAACTTGCCCTGCCCGCGGCGCGCGGTGGTGCTGCTGGGGATGGTTGCGGCGATGTAGGCCACCGCCCAGGCGAGCAGCACGCCCCCGACCACGAGCAGGGCGGCGGGACTGAAGGACGCGCCCGCGGTGTTGACCCAGAGGAGCAGCGAGAGGTAGAGGCGGGGCAGCATGAGGACCGCGGCGAGCAGCGGCACGAGCACCAGCCAGATCAGGATCATGTTGCGCAAAATGGTGCCGAGGAGGGTCCACGCGTCGGTCGAGAGCAGGCCGGCCCGCGGGCTCAGGTAGTTGCTGAACTCGCGCAGGTGCGAGATCGGCCCGGGCTCGGGATCGAGCTTGGCCCGTGGCGTGAGCGAGGCCAGCTCGCCGGCGACCTTCTGCACGTCGTCGCCGACGCGGTGGATCCAGGCGGTGAGCCAGGCTCCGATGTACCCGCCCCCGGAGACGGTGGAGAGGTAGTGGAACTGGGTCAGGAGCCCGGCGCGGGCGAGGCCTTGGAGCACGCCCAGAGCGAAGGTGGCGCTGCGGATGCCCCCACCCGACA
>WNGJ01007856.1_pt1 | contig 17510 bp, 16 predicted proteins | sample 5400611 | NCBI WGS metagenome assembly WNGJ01 (sample SAMN13153375, study PRJNA577476) | soil metagenome | isolation source: 40 cm soil or saprolite under Garry oak tree replicate 1 | place: USA:California | collected 2016-06-15 | reverse complement strand
GGTCACCCAGGAAACGGTGGCGGACACTCCTTACCAAGTAACCGGGCGGCAGGTCAGGACGGAGGAGCCCCCCTCTGTGTTCCGCGTGCTTGGGGACGGCCTGAAGCGCACTATTGCCCACGTTCAGGACTACTCTCTCCTCTGCCTTGAGTCGATGACCAATATTTTGACGGGGCCGCGGTATCTCCAGGACTTGCTCGCCCAGATGGACGCGATTGGCGTCGGCTCGCTCTCGATCGTGCTCCTGGCGGGTTTCTTCATCGGCGCGGTCATGGTCATGCACACCGGCTCGCAATTTGCGCGTTTCGGCCAGACCGCGTTGACCGGGGACATTGTGGCCGTGGCGCTTGTGCGCGAGCTGGGGCCGACAATTTCGGGCTTACTTGTTGCCGGGCGCTGCGCCTCGGGAATCGCGTCGGAATTGGGTTCTGGGTTCCATGCTGGTCACCGAACAGGTGGACGCCATGCGGGCGATGGGCACGGACCCCAGCCGCAAGCTGGTCACTCCGCGCGTGGTGGCAACCCTCCTGATGCTCCCGTTGCTTACGGCCATGGCCGACTTCATCGGGCTGGTGGGAGGCAGCGTCGTTTCCGTGTTCACATTGCGGCTCGACGCCTACCAATTTTGGACCCGCGCCATCGACGCTCTGGATTTCGCCGACATCATGCAGGGTATGTCGAAGGCGGTTTTCTTCGGATTCATTCTCTCCACCGTCGGATGCTATCAGGGCCTGAATGTTCGCGGCGGAACGCAAGGCGTCGGCCGCGCCACCACTCAAGCGGTCGTTGTGTCTTCCGTGCTGATCCTGGCTTCAGACGTGTTCCTGACTCGCCTGGCCCTGTATCTCTCCGACAAAATCTTCTGAACCGAGCGCAGGCTTGCCGCGCGGTGCCGCCTGCATTTCTTCCAGAAACCCTGCGCGCGCGGCGATTTCTCACTATAATCAAGATGTTCTATGAACCTTTCGGGGGCTGTAGAGCCGGCAATCTCGCTCGAGGATGTGCACATCGGCTTCGAGGAAGGCGATGTGCTCCGCGGCGTTTCCTTTGAAGTCTATCCCCGCGAGACTCTGATCCTGCTCGGCGAGACCGGCACCGGGAAAACCCTCACCCTTAAAATGGCGGCCGGCTTGCTCAAGCCCGCCGCCGGCCGCGTGCGCGTCCTGGGCGAGCCCATCTCCGAAATGCCGGAGAAAGAAATCCTCGATGTGCGGCGGAAGATCGGGTTCGTCTTCCAGGAGGGCGCACTTTTCGATTCGATGACTGTTGCAGAAAACGTCGCCTATCGGCTCGAGGAAGACCACCTTCCGGACGAAGTCATCGAACCGCGCGTGCGGGAAGCGCTGCGTTTTGTCGAATTGGAGGATGCCATCGATCGGCTGCCCTCGGAATTGTCCGGCGGGATGCGGCGGCGCGTGTCCATTGCGCGGGCGCTCATCGACCGGCCGCCGATCGTGCTGTACGACTTCCCAACCGCGGGACTCGATCCCGTCACGTCCCAGACGATCATTACGCTGATCCTGAGCTTGCGGGACTTGTACGGGGTGACGTCGTTGCTGGCCACGCACCGTTTGCAAGACGGTTTCGCCCTGGCGAACTTTCGTTTCAATCCGGAGGTCGGGCGCGTGGTGCCGCTCGCGGCAAATCCAGGTGAGGAAAGGTCGGAAAATGGGGGCGGAACGCGGTTTCTGGTCTATCGGGAAGGAAAGGTTTATTTCGAAGGGGATCAACACCAGATCCTGAAATCGGGGGATCCTTATCTGAATCGCTTTTTGATTTGAACACTATTTGCTATCAGGGAGGAGAGAATGGCACAGCGCAAACAATTGTCCTGGACGGAGCTGCGCGTCGGCCTCTTCGTGCTGGTGGGGCTTCTGGTCCTGGCAGTCGGCATCTTCTACGTGACCGGATACGGCTTCTTGGGGGCGAAGTACCGGCTGTACGGCTACCTGCCGGAAGTGTCCGGCCTGGCCAACGGCGCGCCGGTGCGGCTCGACGGCGTCGAGGTCGGCAACGTGGAGGCTATTCGTATCATGCCGCGCAAGTCCGGCCAGGCTGTCGAGAAGAGGCGCAATGTCGAGGTCCGCATGCGCATTGATCAGCGCTATCAGGACGACATTCTGACCGATTCGACCGCGAGCCTCGTCACCGAGGGATTGCTCGGCAACCGCTATGTGAATATCTCGCGCGGCTATACGGGCGTGCCGATTGCGAATAACGGGGAAGTGAAAGGAACGGAGGAGAAAGCCATCAAAGAAGTGGTCGAGCGCAGCGCCGACGTGATGGCCAATCTGCAGGCGCTGTCCGACGACGTGCGCGAGCTCATCTCTGGAGTGCAACAAGGCCGCGGCACGCTCGGCAAGTTGCTCACCGACGAGCAGGCTTACAACCACTTGAATAACGTCCTGGCGAAGAGCGATCAAATGGTGTCGAACATCCAGGCTGGCCAGGGCTCGCTGGGCAAACTGGTTGCTTCCGAGGAGATCTACCAGAAGGCGAATTCCGCCGTCGGGCGCATGGATACGATGATGGCGGATATCCAGGCGCAAAAGGGTTCACTCGGAAAATTGATTTATGACGAGAGCATCTACAAGAATGCGAAAGACGCGATCGAAAAGAGTGATGCGCTGCTCACCGACGTGCGCGCCGGCAAAGGAACGCTCGGTAAGCTCGTCGTGGATGACGCGCTGTACAAGAATTTGAAAGACACGAGCGCGCATCTCGCGGCTGCCTCGGCCAAATTGAACGAAAACACCACGACGGCGGGCAAGCTGTTTAACGACGCGAAACTGTACGACAATCTGGCGGGGCTTACCGGTGATTTGCGCCTTCTGGTGGGGGATTTCCGGCAGAACCCGAAGAAATTCCTGCACGTGAAGCTGGCCGTTTTTTAAAGCCGCGAGCGATTTCCGCGGGACGCGGCGCATGTGTTGTAATGAGGTTGTAACAATCGCAAGGTAGTCTTCGCGGGAAAGCGCATTCCAGCCCAATCGAATGGAAGCACAAGAGACAGTACAAAAACCGCAACGCACGGAGACCACGAAATCCACGCTGCCGCAGCCCGGGCGCCCCATCCCGAGCCGCGCGTACCCCGGCGCGCTGATCGTCGTGGAGGGGACCGACGGTTCGGGAAAGAGCACGCAGCTCTATCTTCTGAAACGTTGGCTGGAAATCGGCGGCTACCGGTTGCACTTCACCGAATGGAATTCCTCGCCGCTGGTGAAATCGGCCACGCGGCGCGGAAAGCAGCGCCGGCTGCTCACGCCCGTGACCTTTTCCCTTCTCCATGCGGCGGATTTCGCCGACCGCTGCGAGCGGCAGATCATGCCGTTGCTGCAGGGCGACTATCTGGTGCTGGCGGACCGCTACATCTACACTGCATTTGCCCGTGACGCGGCGCGCGGCTGCCCTCCCCGATGGCTGCGCAACCTCTACCGCTTCGCGCCCGTGCCGGACATCACCTTCTATTTTCGCGCGCCGCTCGATGTCGCCGTGGACCGCATTCTCAGCGGCCGACCGAGGTTGAAATACTACGAAGCCGGAATGGACCTGGGACTCTCCTTCGACCGTGCGGAAAGCTTCAAACTGTTCCAGGCGCGGATTCTGGAGGAGTACGACAAGATGGTCGAGAGCGACAATTTTGTCGTGCTTGATGGTACGTTGCCGGTGAACAAGCTGCAGAAGCAGATGCGCGCGATCGTTGCCGAGAAAATCGACTTGAACCGATTCGCGCCGCGCCTTGAGGTAGCCGAATGAGCGCCCCGGAAAGCGAGAAGCAACCAATCGCGCCCGAGCCGGCGCCGGTGTCCGCCACTACACCTGCCCCAGCCCCGGCAGCGCACAAGCCGGCGGCGAGCGATGATGGCGTCGCGCAGACCTTTTTTGGAGAGCCGCTCGTCGGCTTCGATGCGAGCGAAATCACCGGCTCGCTCGTCGTACTTGAAGGGATGGATGGCTCCGGGCGGTCCACGCAGATTGCTCTGCTCCAGGAGTGGCTGGAGTCCGAAGGTTTCGCGGTACAGACCAGCGGGCTGCGCCGGTCCAATCTCGTCGGAAAAGATATCGATGAGCTGCTGGCGAAAAACGCAGTGACGCGGCTGACGCTCGGGCTGATGTACGCGACGGATTTCTTCGACCAGGTGGAGCACCGCATTCTCCCCGCGTTGCGCTCGGGAACCGTAGTGCTTGCGGATCGTTACATTTTCACGCTCATCGCCCGCGGCGTGGTGCGCGGGATCAACCGCGACTATCTGAGCGGCCTGTATGCCATGGCGTTGCGCCCGCACCTCACGTTCTGGCTGAACGTGCGGCCGGAGACGGCGTTTGCGCGCGAGTTCAAGAAGGCGCAAGCCATCAGCTACTGGGAGGCCGGGCGCGACATGTCGCTTTCACACGATCTCTACTGGTCGTTCATCCGCTATCAGACGATGATCCAGCGCGAATTCGAGGTGATGGCCAAGCGCAACAACTTCATCGAGCTGGACGGCGAGGCGAGCGTGCCCGCGGTGAACAAACAACTGCGGCAAAAGATTGGCGAGTCTCTGGGAATTCGCGCGACGAAGTACTCGCCGTCCGCGGCCCTCCAGCATCTCTGGCGGTGAAGCCTGCGTGGCGGAGCCGGTTCACATCGCGGCCATTGACGCCGGCTCGAACGCCATCCGACTCTCCATCGTGCGCGCCTATTCGGCTCTGGACATCGAACCGCTGCACACGGAGCGCTATCCCCTGCGGCTGGGCGAAAGCGTTTTTCTGCGGCATCGCTTCAGCGAAGAGACTCTCGAAAAAGCCGGGAAGGCCTTCCGGCATTTCCGCGCGCTGATGAACGAATTCGGTGTGACGCGCTACCGCGCCGTTGCCACCAGCGCCTCGCGCGAAGCGAAGAATCGCGGTGCGCTCGTCCGCCGAATCTGGAGAAAGACCAGGCTCCGGCTAGAGGTGATCAGCGGCGCGGAAGAGTCCCGGCTGTGCCGGGAAGGCGTGCTCGGCGCGCTCAGTCCGGACGCTCCGCTGCGCTGCATCGTTGATCTCGGCGGCGGGAGCCTGGAGATCGCCTTGCTGCGCGAGCATGCGGTGGAGCAAAGTGCGCAATTGCCGGCGGGAACCGTGCGGCTGATGACCACTCTCGAGATTCGCGGCGTCATCCGGCCGATGCAGGCGGAACAAGTGCGGCGATATGTGCGGGCGCTGCTGGAATCCCGTCTGCCGATGCGGCCGAATCTCGCGGAAACGATCGCCGTGGCATGCGGCGGGAATGCAGAAATGCTGGCAACCCTCGCGCCCGGTCCGCGCGAACACGGCCTGCCTTCTCTGGATTTGCTGCTCCTGCGGGACCGGCTGGACGGAATTCTTCGGCGCGATGTGACCGGCCGGATGAAGGCGTTCGGCGTGCGACGGGATCGCGCCGACGTTATGGGAGTGGCTGCCTTGATCCTGCTGACGCTCGGGCGTTATCTGAATGTGCGCAGGATGATGGTGCCGGGCGTGGGCGTTCGCGAGGGATTGCTGCAAGAGATTGCGCGGGAGGCGTTTTCGCAAAAGGGGCGGCAACGCTACGACGCGCAATCGCGTGAGCTGCTTGCGGGGGTGAAAAGTTTTGCGCGGCGGCTGGCGCCCCTGGCCTTCGACCTTCCGCACGCCGAGCACGTGCGCGAGGTGAGCTTGCTTCTCTTCGATCAGCTTCAGCCGGTGCACCATTTTGCGGCCCAAGCGCGCGCGCTGCTCGAAGCGGGTGCTTTGCTGCACGACGTGGGACATATTGTGAGTCACCGCGCCCACCATAAACACGGCGAATATCTGGTCTTCAACAGCGACATTGCGGGACTCGAAGGGCGCGAGCGCGCGGTCGTCGCCGGCCTGGTGCGGTACCACAATCGAAAATCGGAACCGGCCAGACATCACGCCGCCTACGACACGCTCGGGAACGCCGACCAGAGCTTGGTGCGGCGGCTGGCGTCGCTCGTGCGCATAGCCGAGGCGCTGGACCATTCCCATCGGCAACGCGTAAGCAATTTGAAGGCGGCGTTTCAGCGGGGCGCGGTCGGCTTGCGGGTGATGGCGAAGGGCGACGTGAGCGAGGACTTGCATGCCGCGGACCGCGCGGCAGCACTATTCGAGAAGGAGTTTCAGGTGAAGCTGTACTTTCGCCCCGTGAGCGCGTGAGAAAAGTTGGGGAGGAGCGGGATGGAATTGTATATCGTGCGTCACGGGATCGCGATCGACCGCGAAGATCCGAAATGTCCGGCAGATCCCGAGAGATATTTGACCGAAGAAGGAATCGCAAAGACGAAGCTGGTGGCGAAGGGCGTGGCCGCGTTGGGCGCGACGGCCGATGAGTTCTTCTCCAGCCCGTATGTGCGCGCGATGCAGACGGCCGAGATTTTTGCCGACGCGCTGCATTTTTCCAAGCAGAAAATCGAGAAGACGGAGGCGCTCCTGCCAGGGTGCGACCCACTGCAACTGTTCCGCGAGTTGGCGCGAGAGAAGCAGGCCTCCTCCGTGTTCTGCTTTGGGCATGCGCCGCAGCTCGATGAAGCGGTGGCCTACGCACTGGGGTCGAAGCGCCTCCTGACCGCGCTGAAAAAGGCGGGAGTGGCGATGATCGAATTGAAGCGCGTGTCGCCCCCATCCGGCGTTTTGATTTGGTTGGCGACGCCGAAATTGCTGAAGCGAGCCGGGAAGTGAGCGAGGTCAATCTGAGGCGACGGAAATTTCTTCGGGCTCCGCTACGGATGGCTTCGGCAGAGTAACTATCTTTCCCGCGGACTCGAGGAGCAGAGGTTTCTGCAAAAAAGTTTCGAAGAGATGCTTCTCTTTCGCCAGGCGCACCGACGTGGCCGGGTGGATGGCCAGATTCGGAATCTGAAGCCGCACGGCATCGGCTGAGGGAACGACACGAAGGCCAGCGACGGAATCAACACCACAGCGGCGCAGCGCGCGGGCCAAACGTAATACACCAGCGAGGCCGCAAACATCGTTCCTTTGCTCCTCGGTCAATCGCGCGAATTTGTTGCGCTTTCTTTTTGGCCCGGCGCCGCGATGATAGCGAAGCGTCCAGGCAAGAGTCTCCCACGATTCGCGTGTCCAGCCGGGCGGCTGAGGCAGGCGAAGAAGGATGTCGCGCGCGGCCCTTTGCGGCGATTTGCGGCCGGCGCTTGCACCGATGCCGTGAAGCAAGACGGCGGCGCGCAGAATGCGGCGGAGCGCGGGCTCGCGGAACCGCGGGGCGCAGCCGGAGCGGGCCAGAGCATCAAAAAGGTGCAGCGAGAAGCGGGCGGCCTGGGCGATACGGCGCGGATGCGGGTCCGATGCACGCGCGGTGGCGCGGAGACGAGCCTGGGCAGCGGCTTCCACGTGAGAATTGCGGGGAAGGCCGGCGCGCCATTTCTTCCAGAGGCCGGTGTCGCCCAGAGTGCACTGCCGGTAGTTTGCGATGCGCTGTTTGCGCTCGGCGGCGATTCTGTCCCGCATGGCTTCAGCCGATGCGAGCAGGATTCCGGAGGAGGCCTTTTTCAAGAGCGCGTCGAGCACGGAGAAATCCTGGAGATCGCCGAGGAGATCCTGAACCTGCTTCAGTTCGTCTTCCCAGGATGCGTACACATCCGGAAGCAGATTCTCGACCGTATAGCGGAAGCGTTTGAGGCCGATGCGCAAGGCGTGCCAAGGCTTGGGCTTCTCGATTTGGAGGGCGCGCGTGTGGAGTTCGTGCGCTTCCTCGTAACGCTCGAGGGCGAGGCACTGCGCGGCGAGGCTGCCGGGCGGGACGAGGCGCGCACGGTGGCCAAGCGTGCGGGCGAGGCGCTTCCAAGTTTTCTCGTCAAAGCGTTGGGCGGAGCGGAGGACGCGGCCGCGGGACGCCACTTCGCGTTCCGCGAGAAGCTGGAGGAGCCTTTCGCGCACGGGGTCGCCTTCCCGCGCGAGTTGCTTGACGCGGTCTTGGAGGACTTGCCCTTCGCGCAGCGCGCCGAGGGCGCGGAACAATTTCCGCGGGAGCTTCCGCATTTTGCGCCAGGCAGGATGGAGGTCCACTTCCTGCATGGCGGAGGCAAGCGAGCGGCAGCGGCGAATGGCAACGCGGGCGTCGTGGACGGAATCGGGGTGGGCGTAGGAGCGGACGTGCTCCAGCTCTTTCAGGGCTCGGTCCATCCAAAAGGGAAGACCGAAACGCTCCGGCGGCGCGCCGGCAGGGATGGGGATCACACTGGCCATCGGTACCTCTGAAGCCCCTGGGGAAAGGAGGGCATAGCGTAGCCATTTGCGGCGGAGGAATCCAGTAGGGAGAAGATAGCCTGTGGAAAACTGCTGGTGTTGGAGGATCGAGATTGGGGGATGTATGGACTGGGGCTGTGGAATGCTAACCCCCACACCCCCATGGCGATAGAAAGAGTGCAGAACGAATTGATTCCAAAAGGGTTGCGTTGCGCCCGTTGCGGAAAAGAGTGCGGAACAGTGTGAAATGAAAGAGGTTAGATGAAAAAGTTCCGTGTTTTGCAGGGAATTGACCGCAGAACTGGGCAGACAGGTATTCCGAGATTTTGAAGGAAGCGGGCGGGGACGCATAACTGAGCCGGCGCCGGGGAATGGCGCCCAAGCGATGAGGCCAGTATAGCATAGTTCTATTACTTGTCAATATATATCTTACGCGCGGGAATCGGGCGGGAGGCGGCGCAGCCGGCAGGGCGGGCTTCTCCTTGACAGACTAGGAGACCGGGATTATATTCCTAGCGCATCTAGTGCCGTTCCAAACTCTTTGGAGCTGACTTTTTTGTCCGCAGAGAGGACGCGGCAGGGAGGTTTGGGCACCGGCTATTTGGCTCGCCTGAGGCGAGTTGGAACGGCACTAGGAGAGACGCTTTCGTGGACAAACAACTGCAACTTCTGCAAGGCACGCTCGACATGCTGATCCTGAAGGCCGTTTCCCTCGGGCCATTGCACGGCTACGGCGTGTTGCTGCGCATCCAGCAGATTTCCAAAGAGCGCCTGGAAATCCAGCAAGGCTCTTTGTACCCGGCGCTGTATCGCTTGGAACACCAGGGCTGGATCACCAGCGAATGGGGCGAGTCGGAGAATAAACGCAGGGCCAAGTATTACCAACTGACGGCAGCGGGAAAGCACCGACTACAGACCGAAGCCGAGAAGTGGAACCGCATGGCGGAGGTCATCGGAGGAATCCTGGGTACGAGGCCGGAGGAAGTATGAGGCTTTGGAGGCGCATTCGTTCGTGGGTACGGGCGGTGCTGCGGCGCTCGCGGATAGAGAGCGAGATGGACGCGGAGCTGCGCTTCCACATCGAGGCGTATGCGGAGGATTTGGTGCGGAGCCGCGTGCCCCGCGAGGAAGTGCTGCGGCGGGCGCGGATCGAGTTTGGAGGAATCGAGCGGGCCAAAGAAGAGTGTCGGGAGGCGAGAGGGATGAACTTCCTGGAATCTCTGGCCCAGGATTTGCGCTATGGCCTGCGCATGCTTCGGCAGAATCCGGGGTTTACGGTAGCCTGCGTGCTGGCGATCGCTCTGGGCGTCGGAATCAACGTTGGAATCTTCTCAGTCCTGAACGGCGCCGCGTTGCGTTTACTTCCGATCCCTCGTGCGGAACAGTTGGTCAGCGTGAGCCAGATCTTTCATCGGCGGACTGTTCGCAACACTCACGGCGAAACGAGCATGTTCTCGTACTCGGAATATCTTGACTACCGCGAACACAATCACGTCTTCTCGGGACTTCTGGCTTATGAGCCCTTCCTCGAAGGAACCCTTGCTGGCGGCAAGATACAGCAGCTTTTGGGGACGGCAACTTCATGCAACTATTTCGAGGTTTTGAACGAGCACCCTGCACAGGGACGTGGCTTTGTCGACGCTGATTGCGCTGCTTCGGGCGAAAACGCCGTCGTCGTGGTTAGCGATCAATTGTGGCGGGATACGCTTGGAGGTGACCCAACACTTGTAGGCCAGAGAATCACTTTGAATCGCATGGCATTCACTCTGATTGGCGTCGCTCCTCCGGGATTCACGGGCACAGAGCCGATTCCAAGCGCATTCTGGGTGCCCGTAACCATTCAAAAGGTTCTCGACGCAGGACGCGATCGCCTGGCGGATGACAATATGAGTTGGCTGGCCCTGCTCGGCCGCGTACGGCCAGGCGTTACGATGGAGCAGGTGCGCGCGGACCTTGGTGTTATCGCCGGACGCATCGACCAACTGAATCCTGGCCGCACTACTTCGTTAGCGATCTCGACAGCTACGTTTCTCGGCAGACCAGAAGAGCGGGAAAGCCTAATCCCAGTGGCTTTCGTAATTCTCGCCGCTTTCGGACTCGTGCTGCTGATTGCGTGCGCGAACGTAGCCAATCTTCTGCTTGCACGCGCTTCCGCGCGCCACAAGGAAATCGCGCTGCGGCTATCCATCGGCGCGAGCCGATGGCGTCTCGCGCGGCAATTGTTGACAGAGAGTCTCCTGCTTTCGATGCTCGGAGGAGCGCTGGGATCGCTTTTCGCGTTCTGGTCATTCGCAAGCATCACGCAATTTGTTACTTCTCACCTGCCGCATAAGTTTTCTACTCTCGCGTTGAATGTTGCGCCCGACTTTCGTGTGCTCGCTTACGCCCTGGCGCTGACTCTTGTAACTGGAATCCTGTTCGGTTTGATCCCAGCTTTGCAGAGCTCGCGACTCGACCTCAACACCGCATTGAAAGAAGACGGTGCGAAATCCGGCCCCGGCAAAAAGAGCGGTCGGTTTTTGCGCAACACTTTGGTCGGCGCTCAGGTTGCCGTGTGCATGATCCTGTTGTTGGCGGCTGGATTGCTGCTACGCGGGCTTTACTACGCCCAGACGGTCGATCCCGGTTTTGAGATGAAGGACGTTGCGGCAGCGTTCCTCTATCCCAAAGCGCAGGGTTACGATGAAACTAGAGCGACGGCATTTATGGTCCGCTTGCGAGAGCGCCTCGCGGGCCTTCCTGGCGTAAGCGAAATTGCGCAAGCGGAGTGCGCGCCGCTGAGCCACGACTTTAGCGCCGACTACTTCACGGTTCCAGGCCGGTCCGAAAAGGCTGCGATCGAATACAACCACGTTTCGCCAGAATATTTTTCTGTGGTCGGGGTTCCCATCATGCGGGGTCGCGGCTTTGAGCCGGGTGAGACGCCCGGCGCGCCAGGGATAATCGTGCCTGAATCTACTGCGCGTCGCCTCTGGCCCGGCGAAGATCCTCTGGGCAAAACACTGCGCGAGGACACCGGGCGCGAATATTCGGTTATTGGAGTGACGAAGGACGCACAAGTTTCGCATCTGGGCGACGTCAAGACGCCGTACCTCTATTTTCCGGCCGCGCCACAAGACAACGTGCGCACTTATGTGCTGGTGCGCTTCGCAGGAGACTTCACGGCGATCGCTAAAGGCGTTCGCGACGCGGTGCAATCGCTCGACGCGGACATGCCCGTGGATGTGACCAAACTTGAAGACTACCTCGAAATCTGGCGCGCGCCCTCGCGCATTGTGGCCGCGCTCTCTGGAGCACTTGGGGTCCTGGCCGTGCTTCTCGCTTCGATCGGTGTCTACGCCCGGTAGTCATCGGCGCGCTCGTGGGCGTGGCCGCGTGTGCCGCCGTGTCCAGAGTGCTCTCCAGCATGCTTTTCGGGCTCAGTGCGCGTGACCCTATAGCGTTCATCTTTGTTCCTTTATTCCTGCTGGTTGTTGGCCTGGTTGCGAGCTACATCCCCGCGCGGCGGGCGATGCGGGTGGATCCGATGGTGGCCCTTCGCTATGAGTGAGGGCGTTCCACTGGGGCAGTTTTGGCGGCTCAGGGTAAACGCTGAGGTATGAATGATGGCTGGTGTTGTGGGGGGAGGCGTGCGGGGTGAGCCTTATCGGCAACTTGACGCGAGATCTGCGGTATGGAATTCGCAATGAGTATGGGAAGGGGTTTTCTAGACTGCAAGAAAGTCAAAAAGGGGAGCCACCATAAGTGCCGGAGGCTCCCCCGTATTCTGGATGATCGACCTCTGCAGGGATTTTCTTAGTGGCGACCCTTGTGCTTGCCCTTGGTAAAGCCCTTGCGCTTACCCTTGCTATCGTTCTTATCGTTGTCCTTGCCCTTGCTTGGGGTCTTGTTGGTACTCTTAACCAGGTCGGCACGCGCGTCCCCGCGGTTTAATCCGCCCTTATTGTCGCGGTCCTTACCCTTCTGCGCTGCCGCCGGCATTGCGAGCAAGGAAAGAGCAAGCATCCCTAAGCAGAAGCACTTCAGCTTCTTCACCACGTAGGCCTCCTTGACCCTTGTGTCTGTGGGGACCGATACACACGCGGATTCCCGCTTACGTGGAAGCAAGTCACGCTCCAAGAGGTAAGCGCTTGTCAATTGGGCAGTTATGTCGCTGGGGTCTCGTCGCAGGGCGCTGGCTAGGATTCAAAGAGTAATAGTACTGTGCAAAATCTACTTGGGTGAGGAGCTTCAATGCGGCCTGTCCTCGCGTACAGGTGATTCCTTCGCAGCGGGTGCTCTTCGCCTTCCTCAAATGGCTCATCCCTGTCGTGTAATCTGAAAATGAATCGAGCAGCCGGCGCGCACACGCTTGTGGCTGCTCCTATCCGTAAACGCAAAAGGCAGGAATTCGGGCACGGCGCCGAAGTGAACCCATCCTTGCAAGCGCCTTCAGCCCGAAATCCAATGGGGGAGAAGAGATGAAAGATGCAAAAGTACATAAACGCTATTTGAATTTGTGGTCGTGCTTTTCTCGGAGTGCAGCGCTGCTCTGGGTGCTTGCGCTCTTGGCATGCTCTGCCGCGGTCCATGCGCAAACACCGAGTCCTGCTACTCCAACGTCCGGAGGAAAATCCCAGGAAGGGTTCACGCCTGGCTCGAAGGCAGCACGAGCAGCGACGGGACGGTGATGGATCTGGGTACGGGAGTCGGCTACAACTTTTCGCGCCACTTCGGTGTGGATTTGGGCGTCCCATACTTTTTTGTAGGCACTCCGACTTCGATCAAGCAGAAGAATGCGTCGGCAGTTTCCGGCAATGGTCTCGGCAACGCTGGCGCGGACCTGAAGTGGAATTACCCGGGTCACGCGCTCAACTATGCTTCCACCATCCACCTCAGTGCACCGACCGGCGACAAGAAAAAGGGCTTTAGCGTAGGTCATGCGACATGGAATTGGTCGAACCACTTTGAGCACGGCTGGGGTAACTTCACGCCGTTCGTGGACGGCGGCGTGGGAAACACGATTCCTGACACGCGCTTCTTCCACCGCCCCTTCATGACTTTCGGTTACAACGCTTCTACCGAGGCCGGGATAGAGTTCGATGCCGGCCCGCTCAGCCTGACCGCTTCCGCCTACGACATCGCACCCTGGGGCCCGCAGACCGTCATTAGCAAAGTGTTCCGGTGCAGCTCCGGTGGGACGTGCGTGGCAAGCGGCACGTCCACGGATCGCCGCGGCTACACAACCACCAGCGTTCAGACTGGCGGCGCGAGCCTCACGCGAGACAACGGGTTCAATGCCGGCGTGGAGCTCAAGCCGGTCCGCTTTCTCGATCTGGAGGTTGACTATAGCCGGAGCGTTCCTTTGCGGCTAAACAACTTGTCTTTCGGTATTGGCGTTGACATCGGCTCGCTACTTCGCTCGCGCTGAGGTATGAATGATGGCGAAGGCCATCGCGGGCGGGAAAGGGATTCCTTGCGCGGGGTGCGCGCGAAGCCGCAGTGGTCCTTGAGCCGGAAAAACCATCCCGGGGTACAAAGCTGCGTGCTTCGAACCGATGAATAGCGTCGCCGGTCCTCGTTCGCGCCTAAAAGGGCGCGCCACGCCGAACTTGCCAAGTCATTAGAACTCTGCCAACCTCCTGGACGGTCTAGAGGAAGGAACTTAATCCGCCTTACAAAAAGGAGGGACGCTCCATGATGTCCGATCTTATTACGCGCAGAGGTTTTTCCGTGGGTGTGGCCTCGCTGTTATCGGGACTGGGTCTCGCCGAAACTCGAATCGGAGCCGCCAGAGGTTCGCGGGCCGCCGCATCCGCCGCAAATGACGAGATTTCTCATACGGCCGAATCCATCCATCAGGAAGTCGTTTTCAAGGCGAGCCGAAAGCGCGTCTACGAGGCCCTTACCGACGCCAAGCAATTCACCGACGTGACGAAGTTCAGCCCAGTGAGGGGAGTGGCTTCGACGGCGATCAGCCCGGAAGCGGGAGGCACTTTTTCGTGTTTCGGAGGGCATATTGTGGGGCGAAATGTCGAGCTCGTTCCGAACGAGCGTATCGTGCAAGCCTGGCGCGTGGTGGGCTGGGATCCCGGCGCCTATTCGATCGCGAAGTTCGAGCTCAAGGAAGAGGGTTCTCAAACTAAGCTCCTCTTCGATCACACCGGCTTCCCGAATGGCAAGGCAGAGCACTTGGCGGCTGGATGGAAGGAGAATTATTGGGAGCCGCTGGAGAAATATCTAGCGAGTCGGGGCGGGTAGGCGGCAAACGGTACGAGGCCACGCGGAGAAAAGAGCGAAAGCCGGAAACCGTTTTCATTTTCTAACGTCATAGAGAGCAGCGAGGGCGCGTGAGGGGGTGTGTCTGGCTTGACTTGAGGCCAGCGTTCCTGTATGCACGCGCATATCCCTTCCAGCGAGGAGTCCCACCATGCGGAAATGGATGCAGAGTTTGTTCGTTGCCATTTTGTTTTTGTTTGCTAACACGTGCCTTTGGGCGCAGGCGCCACCGAAGACGGACGCGGAGAAAAAACCCAGCGCGGGCGATCAGAAGGCCGAGCCACCGAAAGACAAGCCCTTTGCCGAGGTCGTGAAAGACGCGCAGGTGATTAAAGGGCTGTTCACCTTTTACCAGACGGAAGAAAAAGTCTTTCTCGAGATTCAGCCGGAGCAGCTCGACAAGATGTACATGCTGTCGTTGACCTGCGAATCGGGGCTGGGCGAGGCGGGCTTCTACGCGGCTGACATGTGCGGAGAAACGCCGATTGTCTTTCACAAGCAAGGGAAGAACGTGCAGATGATCGCGAAGAACACGCGCTTCGTGGCGCAGGACAACTCGCCGATGGCGCGAGCGGTAGCGCATTCGTTCAGCGACTCGATTCTCGGATCAGCAAAACTTGAGAGCTTGCCGCACCCGGAACGAAAAAGCGTGCTGATTGACTTGGGAGCGATCCTGCTGACGGATGTACCCATGATGGGGTACGAATTGGAGGCGACGTTCCGCATCGCGTACCACTACGACCCGAAGAACAGCTACTTCGGGATGCTGAAGGCGTTTGAGCGCAACGTGGAGATTGAGACGGTGAACCATTTTGCGGCCGAACATCCGCCTGTGCCGCCGCTGCTGCCTCCGGGCACGCCGCCTCCTCCGACCCCTCCGCCGCCGCGCAACCTGCCGGATGTACGCAGCATGTTGTTCCACTTCCGATACAGCATTTCCGAATTGCCGCCGGCGGGATACCGCGCGCGGTTGGCGGATGACCGCGTGGGGCATTTCTTCACGCAGGTGCAGGACTTCAACAGCGACCGGAATTTCGAGTCGAGCCGGCGATACATCCATCGGTGGCGGCTGGAGAAGCAAGATCCCTCGGCGGCGCTTTCGCGTCCTAAGCAGCCGATCGTTTTTTGGCTGGAAAATACTGTGCCGGTGGAATACCGCGATGCGATTCGCGAGGGCATTCTGCTGTGGAACAAGGCGTTCGAGCGAATCGGTTTCAAGGACGCGATTGAGGTCAAGCAGCAGCCGGATAACGCGGATTGGGACCCGGCGGACGTGCGCTACAGCACGATCCGGTGGTTCGCGGGCTATCCCGATCCCGGATTTGCACAAGGGCCTTCGCGCGTGAATCCGCTGACGGGGGAGGTCTATGACGCGGACATTCGATTTGACGCAGGGATGACGCGGTTCTTCCGCAGAGAAATTAATGAATACGTGAACCCGGTCGGGATGCCCTGGCTGGACGAGCAGCGGCGGCCATTCCTGGCTCCATGGCACAACGGGCCGACGGAATTCTGCGACATTATGCAGGGGGCGGTGTGGGATGCCGAGTTCGCGTTTGACTTGCTGATGGCCCGGGGAATGGATCCGCAAAGCCCCGAGGCCGAAAAATTCATCCATGATTATCTGGTGGAGATCGCCGCGCACGAGGTCGGCCACACGCTCGGGCTGCGGCACAATTTCCGCGCGAGCACGATCCACACGTTGGAACAGGCGCAGGACGCTGCGCTGACCGAAAAAGAAGGACTGACGGGCTCGGTGATGGACTACATCCCGACGAATATTTCCGCACATGGGCAGAGGCAGGGGCAATACCACCAGACTACGCTCGGCCCTTACGACTACTGGGCCATTGAGTATGCGTATAAGCCGATTGCGGCGTCGACGGCTGACGAGGAATTGCCGGAGTTGGCGAAGATCGCTGCGCGCGCGTCCGAGCCGTTATTGGCTTACGACACGGATGAGGACGCGGGAATCGGCGGCGGACCGTTCGACATGGACCCGGCGGTGAACCGCTTCGATTTCGGGACCGACCCGCTGAAGTTTTACGCGCAGCGCGTGAAGCTGGCGGACGAAATCCGCAGCAACATGGAGCAGAAACTGGAGAAACAGGGCGAGGGATATCAGATTCTGCGCCGGAGCTTCAATGGAGCACTCGGGGAGGAAGGATACGCGCTGTACCTCGCGTCGAAGTATATCGGCGGCGTTTATCACTACCGCTCCCATGTCGGCGACCCGGGGAAGCGGATGCCGTTTGAGCCGGTGCCGGCGGCGAAGCAGAAGGAGGCGCTGGAATTGTTGCGCGAACATCTGTTTTCACCGCGGGCATTCCAGTTTCCGCCGCAACTGCTGAACAAGCTGGCCAGCCCGCGATTCTCCGACTTCAGTAACTTTCTCTCGATGCGGACGCGTTTCGACGTGCCGATTCACGACATGGTGCTCTCGCTACAGAACCAGGTGCTGGACCGGCTCTTTCATCCGCTCGTGCTGGGCCGGATTCTGGATTCGGAGGTGAAGGTGGCGGCGCCGGCGGACGCCTTCAGCCTGGGCCTGCTGTTCAACGGGATTCAGGACTCGATCTGGGCGGAGACGAAGGCGCCCGGTGAATCTTTGAACATCGACAGTTACCGGCGGTCGCTGCAGCGGGCGCACCTGCGGAAGCTAACCGGCATGGTACTGCGCGAAACGGGTGTGCCGGAGGATGCGCAGACGCTGTCCCGGCAGGGCCTGGTTGCGCTGCGGGCGCAGTTGCAAAGCGCGCTGGGCAAGCCGGGGATCAAGATGTCGCTCGAGACGCGGGCGCACTTGAGCGAATCGGTCGCGCGGATTGATGAGGCGTTAAAGGCCAATATGCAGCGCACGGCGTTCTGAACCCGGCGCTGTGTGGAGCGATGGAACGTCTTGAGCCGGCCGGGCGCGCGTGTTATTTTGAGGAGCAAGCCCGCCACGGCGGGCAAGCCGGAGTGGCGGAACTGGCAGACGCGCCGGACTCAAAATCCGGTGGCCGCAAGGCCGTGTGGGTTCAACTCCCTCCTCCGGCACCAGGATT
>WNGJ01002907.1_pt1 | contig 17511 bp, 12 predicted proteins | sample 5400611 | NCBI WGS metagenome assembly WNGJ01 (sample SAMN13153375, study PRJNA577476) | soil metagenome | isolation source: 40 cm soil or saprolite under Garry oak tree replicate 1 | place: USA:California | collected 2016-06-15 | reverse complement strand
CTGGTATTGCACTCTTGTCGAAATTGCGATGGCGCCCACCGTTGAACACGTCAGGCCCGTCGTGCGCCCGCTCTTCGCCACGCTCAGGCCCACGTTCGCGGCCGCTCCCATTCCCGCATGCGGCGGACCGGGATCAGGCACATTCCCCTTCGCCGTGCTCCCCAGCAAGAAGATTGTCCCATTAGTATCCACGGCCCCTGGGTTGATCAGTGCAATGGCTGCGTCGACATTTGTGCCCGGCGTTTCGAGTCTTGCAAACTGGGACAAATGGGCCACGATCGAGGTGCCGCCCGGATTGCAATTGCTGTCGACCAGCCCTGGCTGGATGATGTTGTCTCCTAGTGTTGCCGAATCGCTCCGTGCCAGTACGTGGTTGTTGCTCAGAATATAGAAAAGTCCGTTCCGCTGAACCAGGGATCCCAGAGTCCCACCGCAGCACGAGATGAGGTTCTGCTGCGTGCTCGAATCGTTGGCATTCCCTCCTGTCGTGCCCAGGATGATCGGAAAGTTTTGCGCCGCTTCGTTTGGAGTGCGCGCCGCAATGGTGACCGCGGCAGGTGCAGACTTCGTCGCGTCCGCCAGCGACACAACCGTGACTGTGACCTTTGCAGGGCTTGGCACCTGTGCTGGCGCCGTGTACACGCCCGAAGCGTTGATTGTGCCGGTCGTGGCCGTGCCCCCCACGAGGCCGTTCACTTGCCATTGGACAGCCGTATTCGTCGTTCCCGTAACGGTGTCCGTGAAAGGTATCGATTGATTCACAGTCAAAATTATGGACGTAGGATTGATAGTCACCGTGATTTGCTGCCCGCCACCGACTCCGCCGCCGCACGAAGCGAGAAACGCGGCAACAGTTAGGTCAAATGTGAGGAAGATCGCGCAACGCATTGGGTGCCTCATTTTCCGGTCGGGAGTTTTTAAGCTAGCACAAACAATTTGGGCTGGGGGAGTGATTCCGATTCCCACTTCGAAAGTTTGACTGCCTCGACCCCCGCAAAAGATGCCCGGCAGTTTCCTCCTCGAAGCCGCGGACTGCTGTCTCGCTTCCAATCAATCCAAGTCGCGCCAGTTGGGGCCGGCGCCGATTTCGACGACGATGGGCACGGCCAGTTTGTGGACGCTTTCCATTTCTTCCTGAACTAATTTTCCCAGCTTGGCGCGCTCTTTTGTCGGAGCCTCAAAGAGCAGTTCGTCATGCACCTGCAGGATCATTTTAGATTCGAACTTTTCTTCCGCCAGCCGCCGGTCGATACTGATCATCGCCAGCTTGATCAGATCGGCGGCGGTGCCCTGCAACGGCGAATTGAGCGCCGTGCGCTCGGCAAAATTGCGGAGCTGCATCTGCGGCGAATTGATTTCAGGAATCGGGCGGATTCTTCCGAACAAAGTCTTCGCCACGCCGGTCTTGCGCGTCTCGGCAAGAATATTGTCCAGGTACTCCTTCACGCCCCGGTACCGCGTGAAATACGCGTTGATGAATTTCGCGGCTTCTTTCTGCTCGATGCCTAATTGCTGTGCGAGCCCGAAGGGCGAAAGGCCGTAAATGATGCCGAAATTGATGGCCTTGGCGGCACGGCGGTGCTCCGCGGTCTGCGCCAGCGGCCCCACGCCGAAGACTTCCTGCGCCGTCCGCGCGTGGATGTCCTCGCCGTTGCGGAAAGCTTCGACGAGCACGGGGTCTTTCGAAAAATGCGCCATGATGCGCAGCTCAATCTGCGAGTAGTCCGCGGACAGCAGTATCTTTCCTTTTCCGGCGACGAAAGCGGCGCGTATCTCGCGCCCCAGCTCGCTGCGGATCGGAATATTCTGCAAATTAGGATCGCTCGAACTGAGCCGGCCCGTGGCCGTGCCGGTCTGCGAAAAGCTGGTGTGCAATCGCCCGGTTGCAGGATGGATCAGTTTCGGAAGCGCGTCCACATACGTCGATTTGAGCTTGGCAATTTCCCGATATTCGATAATCTTCGCGGGAAGCGGATGCTGCGCGGACAATTCTTCGAGAATGTCGGCGGCGGTAGATCTCGCTTTTGCTTTTCCGCGCCGGGCGTTGGGCTGAAGATTCAGTTTGTCAAAAAGAATTTCGGCGAGCTGCGTCGGCGAGTTGACGTTGAATTCCGATCCCGCAAGCTTCCAGATCTCTTTTTCCAGGCGCCGAACTTCTTTTTCCATCGAACGCGACATTTTCTCGAGCTCTTTGGGATCGACGCGGATGCCAATCCGCTCGATGTCCGCAAGCACCGGCGCGAGCGGTAGGTCCATTTTTTGATAAACGTCTTCGAGTTGTTGCTCCTGGACTTGCGCGTGGAGCGCAGGCGCAAGCCGCTGCAGATAATCGGCGCGCTCGCCGGGACCGCCGCCCATCATCACGTTGAACTGCCGCATCACCACGTCGGCGAAGTTGTGATTCGCGGTCGTGGGCCGCAGAAGATACGAATAAAGCTGCGTTGCATGGCGAATATGCGCCGCCCGGCCCGTAAGCAGTTGGAAAAGTTTGGGGTCGTGCACGATTTTGGGCTGTTTGGGGTCGGCGAGCAGCGGCGCGAGGGCATTCAACGCCTCCCCCTTTTCGTCGAACCACACCGAGCGTCCTTCGCCGGCCTTCGAGGAAACCTCGATCGCAGCAATGCGCGTCCCGAATCCTTCCGTTTCGCGCTCCCCCGCTTCCAGGTTCAGCCAGACCGCCACCGGCTGTTTCGCGGGGAGTTTCGCCAGGTACTCGCTGAACTCGGCGACGCTAGCGCACTGCGCGTAATCCGCCTTCACAGCCGGTTCTGCATGCGCCGGCGCCGACGACGCCACCGCTTCCGCACCCAGTTCTCTGAGCAAGGAATTGAACCCGAGTTCGCGATAGAGCGCACCGAGGGCATGCACATCGGGCGCGTGGCGTTCCAGCGAGCCGAGGTCGAGTTCCAGCGGCACGTCCGTGGCAATCGTCGCAAGCTGCTTCGACATCATCACTTGCTCGCGCTGTTGCTGGAGCGCTTCGCGATATCGCTTGTTGGAGACTTCGTCGGCATGATCCAGCGCGTTCTCCACGCTTCCGTATTTCTGAATCAGCTCGGTCGCGCCTTTTTCGCCGATGCCCTTCGCGCCGGGAATGTTGTCCACCGTGTCGCCGAGCAGCGCCATCAAATCAATCACCTTTTCTGGCGGAACACCGAGGATTTCCTTCACCTTTTCTGCGTCTACGATGATGTCCGCCTTCGCGCCGCCGGAGCCCGTACGCAGCGTTCGAACGCTCTCTCCAACCAGCTGCATCATGTCCTTGTCGTTGCTGACGATCAGCACCTCGAGCTGTTTCTTGGCGCCCTGCATGGCTAGCGCGCCGATAACATCGTCAGCCTCGTAACCCTCAAACTCCAGAACTGGCAGGTGCATTGCTTCGCAGAGCTTTCGAACGTAAGGAATCTGCACCGACAGATCATCCGGCATGGGCGGGCGTTGCGCTTTGTATTTCTCGAAAAGCTTGTCGCGAAACGTCGGCCCCTTGGTGTCGAAGACGATGCCCAGGTAGTCTGGCTGATAGTCCTTGATAATCCGCCGCAGAATGTTTGCAAAAAGAAACGGCACTTTCGTGGGAATGCCCGAGGGCGCGTTCATGCGGTTCATCGGCGCATAGAACGCGCGATAAATGTGCGCCATGGCATCGACAAGGAAGAGTTTCTTCGGAGCAGAAGGCATGCGGGCGAGTATAGCAAAGGATGAAGAAGGGGCTGGAGGCGGATGACCGCTTCCGATGGCCGGTTTGCTTCATGTAATTCTTTTCGGATTTTTTTAGCAGGTGGCGCCCAAATTGGTCGTTGAGTGCGGCGTGTCGGAAAGACACCATAGGCGAGAGGATTCCGCTCTTGCCTTACTACAAGTCACTGCTCCGCAGATACTACTCTGAACTCTGGAATGCGTGGAGCACCACAGCTCTCGAAGAACTCATCTCCCGCGACATCGTTTCCCGCGGTTCGATCGGCACTGCCGTGAATGGCATTGAAGAGTTCAAACAGTACGTGAGCAAAATCCGCGCCGCTTTTCCAGATTTTCACAATCACATCGAAGAGCTCATCGGCGAGGGCGATAAGATCGTCGCCCGCCTCACCTACACGGGCACTCATCGGGGAGAATTATTCGGTTTCTCCGGCACAGAAAGGAAAATCACATATCAGGGCATTGTCATCTTCCAGTTTCGAGAAGGCAATATCCTTTCGGGTTTCGCGCTTGGCGACACAGAAAGCCGAAAGCGCCAGATTGCCCAAACATGAAAACAAAGCCGCGCCGGGGATTGGCATCCCCGCGCGGCTTTCGAGACAACTGTCAGTCTTTACTCTATTGCTTGTTGGGTTTGTTAGGTCCGGACTTCGGCTCGGATTTTGGTTCCGGCTTGCTCGCCGCAGGCTGCTTGGACGCGCCCTGTTCGCCGGCCTGAGCCTGCGAAACCAGGAGCATCCGCGTGCCGCTTTCCAGGTGCACGTTCTTCCCTGCGGAAGTGATCACCGAACCCTCTGTGGCATTCGAGCCAGCCGCGCTCAGGTTCAGACCGTTCAGGCCAAAGACGCCTTGGCTGTTTGAAGTGAGTTGGCCCGCGGTGTTCAAGCCGCCGACTGCTCCCTTCGAGGTACCGGCGATGCTCCCGCCTGCGTTTGCCGCGGAGTTTGCGGTTCCGCCCGCAACTCCTCCCACGTTAGCCGCCGTGTTTGTCACGGTGCCTGCGGCACCACCCGCGGTGGAAGTCACGCCGCCAAGTGCGCCGCGTCCGCCGGCCATCCCTGATCCGGCTGCCGAAGCGCCCATGTCACCCATGGTGTCCCTGTCCGATCCAGCGGCCGACGCGCTACTCTGCGCCGAGGCAATCGCCTGGATTCCCGCGTTCAACGGAATCTCCTGGCCGTTTTTCAGGATCGCCTTGTCGAACACCATCCCCAGCGACGATTCCGATTCGCCCTTGCCGCGCGCCGAAGCCTGCGTCACGTGCCCGACAAGTTTCGAACCCTTGGGTATCACCGTTTTCCCTTCGGACTTAACCGCTTCCGTGTTGTGCGCGTTTACAGGATCACCCGGCTTGCACTTTTTCGAATCGATTGGCGAACTCAGCGCGGCGTTGAACGCCGTGCCAGTTGCCAGTGAACCGTTCGCCTGTCCGTTCTGCGCCGACGCCGAACTTGACGCCGATGCATGGCCTGATGTTTGCGCTTGCGTCTGGCCAGCCTGCACTGATGCTTGGCTGCTGCTCTGCGCTCCCGTTTGCGATGGAGCGGCAGCGCTTACCGAGAAAAGAGCCCCCGCCGCGATTGCCAACCCTGTGCGATTCATGATCGTAAAACCTCCTCAAGATTGCTTTTGAAATGTGAGCTGGGTCTTGCCTGCATACATACGAGTATGGTCCGAACAATTCGATAGTGGCAAGGCTTATGCCGCCGTGTAAAGGGATTGTTTTCTATCAGTTAACCTGCCGAGCGGGCGTCCACAGCCCGGAGAAATGACGGCTACTACGCAAGATTTACAGGGTGGCCACGCTCCCTCTAGGGCCCCAGAAACCAGCCTAGACGATGCCCAGCGGCTTCGCCACTTCGGCCAGAATGTCTGCCGCGCGCAGAAGTTGCTCCCGCTTATGGGCCGCGCTCACGATGGCGCGCAGTCGCGCTTTGCCTTCCGCCACGATCGGGTAACCGACAGCCGGCGCGAAGACGCCGGCCTCGAAGAGTTTCTTGGAGAATTCGAACGCCTTCGCCGCGTCGCCCACGTGAATCGGAATAATCGGCGTCTCGCTCACCTTGAACTGAAAACCGCGCCTCTTCAATTCGCGCTTGAAAAACTTCGTATTGGCCCAGAGTTTCTTCACTAGCTTTTCGCCTTCCGGAGAATCGAGCAGCGCGAATGCCGCCTGGCAAGCCGCCGCCGTGGCCGGAGGGTGCGAAGTCGAAAAAAGAAAAGGCCGCGCGCGGAGATACAGAAAATCGATCAGGTCGCGCGAGCCGCAAACGTACCCGCCCATCGTGCCAATCGCTTTACTCAGCGTTCCCACCTGGATATGCACGCGGCCGTGGCACTGGTGATGGTCCACGGTCCCGCGCCCGCCGCGTCCCAGCACGCCCGAAGCGTGCGCGTCGTCCACCATCATGATGCAGTTGTATTTCTCGGCGAGTTCGCACAGTTCCGGCAGCGGCGCGATATCGCCGTCCATCGAAAAAACGCCGTCCGTGATGATCAGCTTCTTTCCCGGAAAATTTGCGTTCTCTTGCAGGATGCGCTCGCAGTCCTTCACATCCTTATGCTTGAAAACTTTGATGGTTGCTTTCGAAAGCCGCGCACCATCGATGATCGACGCGTGATTCAGCTCGTCGGAAATGATCAAGTCTTCCTTGCCAAGCACCGCAGACACGGTTCCCGCGTTGGCCGTAAAACCCGATTGAAACACCACGCAGGCTTCCACGTTCTTGAAGGCCGCGATCTGCTCCTCCAGCTCCATGTGCAGTCTCATCGTGCCGGCAATCGTGCGAACCGCCCCGGCGCCCACACCGTACCTCTTCACCGCGTCCAGCGCCGCCTTGCGCAGCGTCTTGTGCGTGGTCAGCCCCAGGTAGTTATTCGAAGCGAGGTTGATCACTTCCTTCCCGTCGAATATGCACACCGGCTTCTGCTCGCCTTCGAGCACGCGCAGCTTGGGCGCCACGCCCCTTTCGCGCATCTCCTTCAGCTGCTCGGTAACGTACTGCAAAGGGTTCTGTTTCAATGTCATGGTTGCGGTTTCGGACATAATGGCTCCTGACGTGGATTCGGCTGGTGGAAGAACCATTTTGCGTCAGCTGGCGGCTGTGTGCAAACATTTTGAACGCAAAGCAGAAAGGTCAATTCGCTCAGCGCGGCATGCCGTTCGGATACAGCAAGATCTTTCCAGCAAGTCCGCCCTGCAGCAGTGTGAAGGCGCTTTCGAATTTGTCCAGTGATGTCCGCTCGCCGAACAGCGGCTCGAGATTCAGCCGCCCCGCCTTCAGCAGCGCCGTCATCTGCACCCATGTTTCGTACATTCGCCGCCCGTAGATGCCCTGCACCGTGGCGCCCTTGAAAATCACGTCGTTCACCAGATCCAGCGGCACATTTTCCGTGGGAATCCCCAGCAGCGAAGCGCGCCCGCCGGCTCGCAGCGCCTTGAAACCCTGCTGAATCGCGCTGGGATTTCCGGACATTTCGAGCAGCGCATCGACTCCCGTGCCATTCGTTTCCGCCAGAATTTTTGCAACCGCATCTTCCGCCGCGGGATTCAGCACCACGTCCGCGCCCATTTTCTTCGCCATCGCGCGCCGCTTGTCATTTGTTTCCGTCGCAAAAACGGTTGAGCTCCCGCAAGCCTTCGCCACCGCGATGGCCATCAACCCAATCGGCCCGCAGCCGGTAACCAAGACCGTCTGTCCCGCCACCGGCCCGGCCAGCACCGTATGCACCGCATTGCCCAGCGGATCGAGAATGGCCCCATAATGTTCGGGAATCGCCGCATCCAGCTTCCAGATATTTGAAGCCGGAATCTTCACAATTTCAGCGAACGCCCCGTCCTGATCAATCCCGATAATCCGCAGGTTCTGGCAAATGTGCGCTTGCCCCAGCCGGCACTGACGACAATGTCCGCAATTCACGTGCATTTCCGCGCTGACAAAATCCCCCACCTTGACCGCGCGCACCTCGTCGCCCACGCGCTCGACCGTGCCGCAGAATTCATGCCCCAGCGTCACCGGCGGCTTGATGCGCCCCTGCGACCAGCGGTCCCACCCGTAAATGTGCAGATCCGTCCCGCAGATCGAAGCCGTCTTCACGCGCACCAGCACGTCGGTCGGCCCGATCAAAGGCACCGCGACCGTATCCATCTGCAAGCCGCGGGCCGCCTGCATCTTCCGCAACGCCTTCATCGTCGCCGTCATCTAGCTCGTCCCTCACTCAACACACAAATCTCGATGCTAGCACACCACATCCCATCGGCAACCGTAGGGGCACGATGCATCGTGCCCCTCTTCGCTCCTTCGACTACTTCACCTGTTCGATGACCCCCATCTTCTCCAGCGCCCTCAAATACTCCACCACCAACTCCAACGGCACCGGCCCATACTCCGCCGACACCGCATCGCGTATCTCCTGCGCATTTCGCTTTCCATCCGCAAAATTCAATACCTCATACGCGTATTCTTCTCCCGCTCCCCACAATCCCTCAAAACTCAACAGCTTCGGGGTCGCCAGCCCCGCGGCCTTCGCTTTATCCGCGAAATAGTCGTACCCGAATACCACCAGCGGCCCTGTCAATTTCCCTTTCCGACGGTACCGTTTTCCCAGTTCGCCGATGAGAATCATCGTCTTTAGGCACATCCCATTAGAATTCCGTTGGACGTTATCCCTCATTCTCGAGAGCATCGGCCATCTTATCTTTTGCTGATCCTTCGCAAATCTCAGGATTGATTCCGCGAGCGGCTGCAATTGTTCCAATTGACTTCGCTCCAGTTCACCCCCATCACATTCAGAGAGCTGAACGCGTCTTTCAGCAATTTGCTCCGCTATCCGGAGCGATTCCGCCGGAACCAGGTTTGATACTGAAAGCACATCCTTTTCGCCCATCCCCGCCAAGAAATACCCGCTCGCCGCCCCGATAAACGCCGCCCTCTTCAGCTTCGTCGAATCGATATTCGCCGCCGTATCAAAATTCGTGTGAATGTAGCGGTCCGGCCAGTCATTCAAATAAATCGCCGGTATCCCGAACGACGAATCCTGATACACATCGTGATCGCTCCCCATCGTGTACGGCGAATACTCCGCTCGCAGCGGCTCTTTCCCGCCCTCGGGCGCAACAAACGGATAATCCGCCTTCCCCGTCGCCGCGAACCTGTACGACTCCTCATTCACAAACTCCGCAAACGCCCGCGCCACGTCGTGCACAAAGCTCGGCAAGCTCATCGGCCCGCGTGTCACGTGGAACACCGCCTTCGTCTCCGGCCCTCCGCCCACCATGTCCATATGCACCACTGCCTTGATTCGCTTTGCAAACTCCGGCTTTGCATTGAGCAGCGCCATCGTCCCTTCAATTTCCGGTGGCCAGATAAACCGAATCGTCCGCGCCGGCCGCGACAGCTTCGCCTCGTTGATCAACTTCTGCAGTGTCCGTGCCACCTCCAGAATCGTTACGCACCCGCTCGCGTTGTCATTTGCTCCCGGCCGCTGATGATCCAGGTGGCACGAAAACGCAATCTCCTCGTCCCTCAACTTCGCATCCGCCCCCGGAATCGTCGCGGTCACCACTTCATAATTCCCCGCATGCTGCCCCGCCTTCACCACCGCCCGCAGCCGAATCTCTTCGCCGTGCGCCAAGCGTTCTCGCAATCCGCGCGCCGTCTTGAGCGACACCATGAACGCAAATGTCTTATTCGCCGAAAACGTCTCCAGGTGCCCCCACCGGATCAAATTCTCATCCTCGCCCCACCAAGCCGTCTTCTGGTTCTGCGCGTAACTCACCATCCCCACCGCGCCAAACTTCCCCACCGCCAAATCCTGCACCGCGCTCGGCTGCGCACTCACCAGCACAATCTTCCCCTTCACGTCCTTCACCGCGTAGTCGCTCTCCTTCGTCCCCTCGCCTACGTCCACCAACTCCGCCGTCACGTCCGCGCTTTCACTATCCTCCGCCAGTACGATCGGCTGTGCTTCGTAACTCGCGATCTTCTGCGCCGGCTGCCCGTCCCCGCTCTCGTTCTTATCCTTAGCCTCCTTAACCTCCTTTACTTCCTTTACCTCCCATAGCTCTCCTACTTCCGCATCCCACGCCGGCCGCGATCTCTGGGTTCCATAAAAAATCTTCCCATCCGCCGGAAATTGCAGCATCGCCACATCGCTCAATGCATACGCCCGCGCCCGCTCCGCCACCAATTCCGCCGCCGAGTGAAACCCCTGCGACCCGCGCTGCCGGTGAAACCGCGCAATCCCCTCCAAATTCCACTTCGCCGTCTCCCCGCTCAACTCATTCGCCAGCGCCGCCACATCTTTCTCCGGCAGCAGCGGCGGCTTCTGCGCCACCGCCGCTGCTGCGAGCGCCAAGGCTGCTCCAATCGAGGCCAGCCCAATCCGAACGAATGCCCTCATCCGCCCACCTCCACAAAATCTCGCCCACAGCAGCATATCTGGAACCTGCCCCGACTCGGTCGGGAGACTGTGCACCGCCAACCACACCTCACCCGATCCGTTTGCCCAGCCAGGCCAATTGTCATTTAAGCGGGTCAGGAATAAGTCCCCATGGCGGCGGACCCTGTAGCGTGTACTGGGCGCCGTGCCGCCGTGGCTTCCGTGTCGGAGTCAGCAGGAGGGGATCCGCGTAACCCGGCTTCGCCAAAGCAAAATCTCTTGGTATCACCAGATTTCAGATGCACAGCATCACTCGCGCAGCGCCTGCACCGGATCGGTCCGCGTGGCGCGCCACGCAGGCAAGAAACACGCTGCCAATGCGGCAATCGTCATCACCAGGAAAGCCGACCCGAACGCCAGCGGATCCCGCGGGCTCACGTTATACAAAAGATTTCCAAGCAGCCGCGTCAATCCAAGCGCCACCGCCGCACCCAGGGCCACGCCACCGGCCGTTAGCGCCAACCCGCGCTTCATCACCAGCCGCAACAAATTGGACGCGCCGGCGCCGAGCGCCATGCGCAGCCCCAGTTCCCGCGTGCTTTGCGAAACCGCATACGACATCACGCCATACAATCCGATCGCTGCAAGTAACAGCGCCAATCCGCCTAAGACCCCAACCAAGGTTACCGCCACCTGCTGCGGCGATGTCGAGCGATCCACCTGCTCCTGCAGCGTGATCACTTCATAGAGCGCCAGGTCCGGGTCTAGCGCGTGCACCTCGCGCCCTAGCACTGTCGCCATCGTCTCCGGGCTCATCGGGGTTCGGATATGCAGGCCCCCCCCGCGTGAGAAATTCTGCCGTCGGGACACGTAGAAAAAAGGATTCGGCGCCTCCCGCACGCTCTGGTACTTGGAATCTTTGGCCACGCCGACCACCTGCATCCATCGGCCTTTGACCTGCACGCGCTCGCCAATCGGATTCCTGTCGCGCCAATAGTGCGCCGCCATCGTTTCATTCACAACGGCGACCAGAGCGGCCTTCCCATCGTCTGCGCGCGTGAATTCGCGCCCGGACACCAAAGGGATGCCCATCGTCCGGAAATAGTCCGGCCCCACTTCGTTGTACTGCACGGTGGGCTGCTCCTCAGGCGTGGGTTGATACCCATCTACGGCAATCGGCGTCGAGGAAAAGCTCCCGTAGCTCAGCGGCGTCATTCGCGCGAACGCTGCCGACTCCACGCCCGGCAAAGCCTTCACGCGATCCAGCAGTTCGTCCTGGAAATTCTGGGCTCGCTGCACATCGTAGCCCGCCGACACCAAATCGACGGCTGTGACCATCACTCCGCGTGTCGAGAAACCCGGGCTGGTATTTCGAATTCTCTGCAAGCTCTGCAGCAGCAGCCCGGCTCCGACCAGCAATACGAAACTCAGCGACACTTGGACCACCACCAGCCCCGAGCGCACCCACGCTTTTCCACCGCCCCCCACAACTCCCGCAGAATCGGATTTCAGCGCCCCGGCAAGATCGATCTTCCCGGTCTGCATTGCGGGAACCAGCCCGAGCAGCAGCGTCGCGATCACGCAAACACCGGCGCTCAGCGCTAGCACGCGCCAATCGATCTCCCCCGGCAGATGCATGGCCACGCCTCCCCTGGCGGGGAACAGCAGCACCAGCGCGTGACGGCACCAGTGCGCCACCAGCAGTCCACCGCCCGCGCCAATCGCCGACAGGATCACTCCTTCCGTGAAAAGTTGCTTCAACAACCGGCCGCGACCCGCCCCCATCGCCAGCCGCACCGTCATCTCATGCCGCCGCGCAATCGACCGGACCAGCAGCAGATTCCCGACGTTTGCGCACGCGATGAGCAGCACAAAAACCACCACCGCGATCATGATTTCCAGCGTGGGCAGCAGCGTGCCCGCATTGTTGAACGGCGTTTGCCACAAAGGCCACAGATGAATGCCGCACCCGCGGTTCGTCTCTGGATATTCAGCTTCCAATCTCTTCGCCGCCGCCGAGATCTCCTCCTGCGCCTGCGCTTGAGTCGCGCCGGGCTTCAGCCGCGCGTAGGCTTCAATCCACCGCGCGCCACGGTCCTCCAATTTGTACCCGCCCGCTTCAAAGATTTCCTCCATCGACGCCGGCACCCAGAACTGCATCGCCCAGCCCACGAACGTCCCGTAAAATCCCTCTGGCTCAACCCCCACGATGGTGTGGATCACGCCGTTGAGCCGCTCGGTCTTCCCGATGATCTGCGGATCTCCCTTGTATTTTCCCTTCCATAGCTGGTAGCTGATTACTGTCACCGGATGCGCGTTCCGTCCCACGTCTTCGCCCGGCTCGAATCCCCGCCCGAGAATAGGATGCACCCCGATCGCATCAAAATAATTTGCGGATACGATGCTCCCGGTCATGCGCTCGGCCCGGTTACCGACGCTGAGCGTAGTCCCCATGATTTTGTTCACGATAAATGAGTCAATCAGCGTGCTACTCCTCTGCAAATCGAGCAGATCTGGCCAGGAAATTCCCGTACGGCCGGACTCCCCGCGCGTCGTTCCCGTCAAGGCCAGCAGTTGCTCCTGGTGGGATACCAGCGGGTACGGGCGAAACAAGATCCCCTCGACCCAGCTGAACACCGCAGCGTTCGCGCCGATGCCAAGAGTCAGGCAAAGGATCGCCAGGAGTGAAAATCCCGGACTGCGCCGGAGCATTCGAAGCCCGAAACGCAGGTCTTGCAGGGTCGTCTCGATCATGGGGAGCCCCCTCTGGTCGCGGTAATTTTCTTTGGTTTGCTCGACCCCGCCGAAGCTTCTCAGCGCCCCGCGGCGCGCGTCCTCGGCGCTCATCCCTTTGCGCAGGTGCAATTCAATCGCCATCTCCAGGTGCGAGCGCAGTTCCTCGTCCAGGTCGTCTTCCAGACGGCGCCGCCGGAAGAGCGCCGCCATCCGTTGCATGAGCGTGCGGAAAAATTCGCGCATACGCTAACTCGCCCTCAGCACACGGTTAATCATCGCGGACATCCGCCCCCAGCTTTCCGCTTCCTCTTCGAGCTGCTTCCGTCCAGCCCGCGTCAACGAGTAATACTTCGCCCGGCGGTTATTCTCCGAAACGCCCCACTTGGACGCGATCCACCCGCGCTGCTCCAGCCTCAGCAACGCCGGATAAAGCGTCCCCTGGTTCAATTGCAGCAGGTCTTCGGAGACTTGCTGGATGCGCATGGCCATCCCGAAGCCGTGCATCGGCCCCATGGAATCCAGCGTCTTCAGCACCAGCAAATCCAGCGTTCCCTGCAAGACTTCGGATTTGGAATTTGGCATACGCTCCTTTAGACGGCCAACAGGAGAAAACGCGAGCCTATCACATTCCTTTTGATCGTCAACGGAAGTTTTTAGGGAGTCCGCCCGGATTGCTCACAGGAAGTGGCGGGTTTTGACTTTTCCTTCTTCTACTTTCCCGCTCTGCACGGAAATGCACCTGCCAAGGCAATGGAGGCTATGTAACGCGTTGGGCGATGCTCCTTCGTAGGATTGTTAGTGAGGTATTTCCTAATTACGCGAACGGTTTGGAGTGTGGTCACTCCATGGGGCACACAGGCCATCCTGTCCCTTTTCGGGACGCTGAGCAGCTCCTCATGCACCAGGAAGCCATCGGCGAAGCCTTCCACCCAGCCGAGACACGTAGCATCACGTTCGATGCGGGCAGCGTCTCTGTTCCCTTCACTGTCTATGCTGGAACAAACTTCTAAGAAGTCGCGGCCAGATCTGCTGATATCCGGCTGCTCCGGTGTGCTCTTTGGGGCAGTGCTGACAGGCAAGCAAACAAGGAAGATACCAAGCAGTATAGGAACAAGAAGTAGGCGCATGGCAACCTCCCATCAGTCGCGCGATTCTACGTCTGATTCAGGATGTTATCAGCAGAGCGAAACTCCCGCCGACCCCCGCGCCCCGTCTGTCATCCCGACCGTAGCGGAGGGATCTCTCTTCTCCCTTTGTAGCGGATGTGCTTGCCTTCGGCGCTGGCTAACCTTTCGCAGGTCCCTGTCCTGACCTTTCCGCGCTGGCTCGTTTAAGGGCACGCGTATGCCACCACCCCGCGATTACCGCGACGAGCATCGCAACCAATCCGCCGATTGCTCCCAAGGCGCGCGCGTCGCCCATGCGCAGGATGGCGCCCGGCACAATGAACAGCAACACCGTTACCACGAAAGCGATCGCCATCCGCCCAAGCGTTTGCAATTTCTTGGGACTCTTAACGACCAGGTAAACCGCGGCCACCAACAGAAGAATTCCCAGCGGGCTGGGTACTGGCTGCGCTGCCTGCATAATGCACCTCGATCCTCGCGTGGACCTGCTTTCTCAATGGCACACCGGTCTTAGCCACTCTTATCCCCTCATCGCCCGCCGCCGTCAAGAATCATCTCGAAACCGGCCCTGCATTGGCCAGTGCCCAGAAAAATAATTCTCCGTTTTCTTCTTGATATCTGATGTGCGAAAGCGACCAAGGGCGTGCCACCGGTCAGTTGTCAGGTATATAGATGATTGGCGTGTGGGGGGTTTCGACTCTTCCTCGTTCCCTTTTCCCCGGATTATCCGCTATGCCGCTCCACGTCAGCCAAACCCCAGCCCGCCCGTCGACCGACTTCCTTGACTCCGGCCGGGCCACAGCTCCCTGCCACTCTTCTTTCGCAGTCCCCAATCCCATTTTGAAACGCGTTTACCTATCCGAAAGAATCCACGCATTGCCCATTTTGCAACCCCTTTGTTTTAATGGTCTTCCATCTAATGGGAGGGGCGTACTCCCCTGGCGCTCCTATTTTCCGGCCGCCACCCGCGCCGACGGCGAGGCATCCCGTGCGCCCGCATCCTCGCTTCGTTACTTCCTTACATCTTTGCTTCATTACTTCCATCTCTCCAGTACAATCGCTGCACTTCCATCGGGGTGAGAAATGAGTTTCAGCCAGCGTCTTCATGAGGTACGAACCGGCTTCGAGCGTCCCTTCTGGGTCGCCAACATTACGGAACTCTTTGAACGTCTTTCCTACTATGCCGCTTTCGCCTCGCTCGCTCGCTACCTTCATGAGACGCTCGCGTTTCCTACGGAGCGTGCTGCGGATCTCGCCGGCCTCTTCGGCGGCCTGGTCTGGTTTCTCGCCATCTTCGGCGGCGCCGTCGCCGATCGCCTGGGTTTTCGTCGCGCTCTTTCCCTCGCTTATCTCGTTCTGGCAGGATCCTATTTCCTCCTCGGCTCTCTCGGTGCCCCGTGGCTCGCCCCGGTCCGCAAGGCAGTTCCTCTGGTCGTGCTGGTTGCTGTGGTCTTGATGCTTCCCGCGGTCGGCATCGCCCTCGTCAAACCCTGCGTCGTCGGTACCACCGCTCGCGCCTCCAAGGAGAATGTTCGCTCCATCGGTTACTCCATCTATTACACGCTCGTGAACATCGGTGGTGCGCTCGGGCCCTTCGTGGCTTCCTGGGTCCACAAAAATCTCAGCGTTGAAAACGTGTTCCGTGTTTCCGCCGCCAGCGTTTTCCTCATGTTTTTTGCCGTCCTCTTCTTCTTCAAGGAGCCAACCCGGTCCAACGAAAAACAGACCGCGCATCTTGGCGAGACACTCCGCAATTTCGCAAAAGTTGTCGCCAATCCCAGATTCATGCTTTTTCTTCTGATTTTTTCGGGATTTTGGATCGTTTACTGGCAGGAATTCATCACTCTTCCCATCTACGTTCACGATTACATCGACGCCGCGGCAGACACCGAAAAAATGCTCGTCACCGGCCCTCTCGTCGTCATCGCCCTCACTGTCGCAGTCAGCGTCCTGACGCAGAAAATCGCTGCATTCCGCGCCGTCATCCTGGGCACGCTCATCGCTATGATCGCTTTTGCCATTCTTGCCATCCATCCCACTGTTTTCGCTGCCTACGCCACCCTCGTCGTCGTCGCCCTTGGCGAACTGACGCAGCAACCGCGGTACTACGACTACATTTCGCGCCTCGCCCCTGCCGGGCAGCAGGGCACCTACATGGGGTTCGCTTTCTTGCCGCTCGGCATCGGCGCTTTTCTCGCCGGGCGCATCGGCGGCAAGCTTCTCCACCACTTCGGCGAAGTGCAGCACCAACCGCAGCGTTTCTGGTGGGCGCTAACCGCCATCGGCCTCGCCACCACTCTCCTGTTGTGGATTTACGATCGCGTCGTCAAACCGTCCGCGCCGGAGCCGCCGTCATGACTTTGCACGGTGCCGTCATATTTTGGAGAGATTTGTCTGGCTTTGAACTTTCCACTTTCAACTTTGCACCGTCGACTGTGAACTTCGCACCAGTCACTTCTTCCATCCACCATACTGTCTCAGAGAATCATGGCAGATCTACCAGGGAGTTTTTTTTCGGAACTGAAAACGGATCACTGAGACTGATTACCTATTTCAATTCACCATGCGGCGGAGCGAATCAAGGGCCTGGCGCGCCAGCGAATAGCGCGGCTCGATTTCCAGCGCTTCCTGGAAGCAGCGCGTGGCGTGGCTGTACATCTCTTTTCCCAGATACGCGCGGCCCAGGTTGTAATGCGGAAAGTGGCGCGGCTCGTAGCGGAGCGCTTCCGTGGCGCGCTCGAGCCATGGAATGGCTTCGTCGAAGCGGCCCAACTCGATCAGATACGCGCCGATATCGTTATAGGGATTGCCGAATTCCGGATCGAGCTCGATGGCGCGCTTGCATTCCGCAATGGCTTCTTCCACGTGCCCTTGGAAATGATACGTCCAGCCCAAGAAGGTATGGGCCTCGGCCGTGGGATGCAGCTCCAGAGACGATTGATAAAGCTCCACGGCGCGGTCGTAGTCGCCTTCCATCTGCGCCTGATAAGCGTCTTGGAGGACTTCCCACGCCCGCGTAAGGGTCTCCATGCTCATGGACACATAGTTAGCACACGGTTTTGCGAGGGTCAAAAGTACGAAAGTCCCGGCGTGCAGGAGCGCCACCTGTACCTTGTGACGGGTATGGAGTGGAAATTAGGACCGCAAATGGAGAGAATAGTTGGGTTCCAGCGGGGCTTCATCAATAAGCGATAACGACCAATTAGACGAGGGGGCATCGTGAAGCGGGATTATCTGGTTCTTGGGATCGGAACACTGGCTGTCGCCGGAGCACTCCTGGCGCAGGAGCAGCCAAAAAAAGCAGCGCTGAAAAACGCGGCGAGTCACGACGCCGCTGGCTCCGCGGCGCGGGGCAAGGAAGTGTTCGATAAGAAATGTGCGATGTGCCATTTCGCGGACAGCGACGCGAAGAAGATCGGACCGGGACTCAAAGGAATTTCCAAGCGCAAAACTTTCACCGTGAACGGCAACAAAGTCACTACGGAATCCCTGACAACGTGGATCGAGAACGGCGACACCCTGATGCCCCCCATGAAGGAGGCGCTCGAGCCCGCCCAAATCAAAGACGTCG
>WNGJ01009384.1_pt1 | contig 17526 bp, 16 predicted proteins | sample 5400611 | NCBI WGS metagenome assembly WNGJ01 (sample SAMN13153375, study PRJNA577476) | soil metagenome | isolation source: 40 cm soil or saprolite under Garry oak tree replicate 1 | place: USA:California | collected 2016-06-15 | reverse complement strand
GCTGCGTCCCGTTTAGTTTGCTCTTTGCACAGTACACCCTGCCTACGCGCGAGGGAGACCAAACAGGGGGCGCTGAAACGGAAACCCAAACCAGCCTGGACGGCATCGTCAAAACCGATTCCGAAGAGGATGAGGATGTCGATTAGGTGGCTACTTCAGGGGTGAAGGGACAGTTTCGTAGCGCTGTTGAGGAGTAAGAAGCGTGTCTGTATGAGAACGGTGCTCATTTTAACGCGGCCACACGATCCGCATACGCCCCCGGTCGCAGAAGCCATTCGCGCCAGGGGGACCGATGTGCTCTGCTTCAATCTCGCCGATTTCCCCGAAGCGGCGGCGTTGGGCGCCACGCTGGAGGGCTGTCAGGATGGATGGTCTGGGAGCATCAGCGCACAAGGCCGGTTTGTGCCCTTGGAGAGGATCGCGAGCATCTGGTGGCGCCGACCCAAACAGTACAAGGCGCCGACGACGTATTCACCCGGCGAACGGGCCTTTCTTGAAGAAGAAGCCAACCGAGGCATCATCGGCATATTGGAGAGCCTGGCGCTGCAGCAGACGCTGTGGGTCAGCCGCCTGCACAGTATTCGCCGGGCAGAACTCAAGCCTTTGCAACTGGCAGCGGCGCTGCAGCTGGGATTGCGCACCCCTCGTACCTTGCTGACCAATGATCCTTGTGCAGCTCGTGAGTTTTATGAGGCCTGCCAGGGACAGGTGGTGCTCAAAGCGGTTTCTAGAGGGGCAATCGAGGAGGAGGAACGGCGCTTCATCTACACCAGCCAGGTGCAGCCGGACCATCTCGCCGCGCTGGAAGGGGTGCGCGCCACTGCTCATCTCTTTCAGGAATGCCTGCCCAAGCGCTTTGACCTGCGGGTCGTGGTGATCGGGCGGCAGGTGTTTGCCGCCGAGATTCATTCGCAGCACAGCGAACGTGCCCGGCTCGACTTCCGGCGCGGCTACGCGGACCTCACCTACGCGATCCATGCCCTGCCGCAAGAGATCGAATCCAAGGCGCTGGCGCTGGTGCGCCAGTTTGGGCTACAATTCTCCTCGATGGACTTTCTGCTGACGCCGGAGGGCGACTACGTCTTTCTCGATTTGAACCCCAATGGCCAATTTTACTGGCTGCAAACTCGCCTGCTTGAGCGCTTCCCGCTGAAGGAGGCGATGGCCGATTTGCTGGTTTTTCCCGAGGACTATCGTCTATGAGTAGAACACCTCCCTCTTCCCAATCGATCCACGATGACCTTGCTGCACGCCTGCGCCAGCAGATGGTAGAGTCCTTGCTCCAGGCGGGTGCGCTGCAGGCACCTGCGCTTGCGCAAGCCTTCTTGCGCATTCCGCGCGAGGCCTTCGTTCCCTACTTCTATGAGCAGGAGGCGACCAGTCCCACGATGGTCTGGAAGCTCGTTTGCGCAGACGAAGTGTGCCCAGAGGACTACCTGGCCGCGGTGTATCGCAACCAGGGCCTCGTCACCAAGATCGATGCACGGCACTGGCCCGTGAGTTCCAGTTCTCAGCCAGCCGTGATGGCCAAGATGCTGGAAGCGCTCGATGTGCAGCCGGGTCATCGCGTGCTGGAAATAGGCACCGGATCAGGCTATAACGCCGCGTTGCTCGCGACGCTTACGGGCGAGGCTTCGCAGGTGGTGACCATCGAACGGGATGCCGAGCTGGCTGCAACAGCCAGGAATGCGCTTGAGCGCGTGCTCGGGCCGGGCGTGACGGTTATCGTCGGCGATGGGATCATGGGGTGGCAGCCAGGGGCTCCCTATGACCACATTATTGCCACTGCCAGCGCCGCGACGCTGCCGATGGCGTGGGTGGAGCAATTACGCAGCGGGGGAACACTGGTGATGGACTTGCAGGGAACCCTGGCGAGCGGTTTCTTGGTCGTAGAGAAAACCGCCACGGGGGTGAGCGGACACTTCCTGCAGGAGCCGTTGCATTTTATGCCCCTGGAGACAGAAGTGATCAGGGTGCCTCAAACGAACCTGACCAGTCTCTTGCAACAAGGGTGTCAGGCAACGTTTCTGTTGGAGCACGATGCGGTTTTCCCGGAGACGCTTTTTAACCCGGCTTTCCGCTGGTTTGTGCAATGGTGCCTCCCCGGCTGCCAAGTCAGCAGGCGCAAGCAGCTCCAACGCGACACTACATCAGCGATCCACTCCATCCTGGTCATCGAGCCAAGGAGCCAGGCGTTGGTACGCTTCCAAAGGCACCAGGAAGAAGTCGGGTGGCGTGGAGAGGTGTATGGTTCGGCGCAGATCTGGCAGGAGTTGCAGCTGGCCTATGAAACATTTCACGCGTTGGGAGAACCAGGACAACAACGGTATCAGTTCGTCGCCGAGCAAGAGGGCCCCGCATTGATCATCGGATCGTTGAAACTGCCGTTATCCAGAACGTAAGAAAAATCCCGCACGACTGTCTTTTCAACAATACGTGCGGAAACAGCGATTGTGCTGGATGATCTGGAACTCTTTACCGCCTTTTTTCTATTATAAAGGATGGTTTGTATTTGTCAATGATATTGGGGACCAATTTCTCATCAGAATCGGGGCCAAAGATTCCTTTGAGCGTGTCACTGCTAATCAGATTTGGGGGCCATGTGACAACGAAAAAGGGAACCACCTGGCTTTTTGATAACGAAAAAGGGAGCCACCTGTGGCATATCTCCACTCATCCTTGCGCCAACGGAGTCGCCCAAACGGTTCCCGAAGCGTTCCTTCCCCCGACAATGCAAAGGCTCTCCACCTGTCCTGCTGCCTGCCCAACGTCTGCCGCAGCCCGCCACCGCGTTCCCGACTCCCGGTGCGGGTTGCTGCTTCAAAGCCACGCCAAGTCAAGGCCGCGCAGGAGGCGCAGGGGAGGGTGCGGGCGCGCTCGTCTTGGCCTTGACTGGTGTGGCACACTTGAGCAGCCGCACGGGAGGCTCCTACCCGCTGCTCGGTGCAGGGGAGGCTTGTGCCATCGTAGGATCAGAGACCTCGCTCTGGTGGCCCTGTCGTTCCGCCTGCTGCAGCCGCTGGCGAAAGCGGAACGACTCGCCAAGGAATTCGAGAATGTGCGCGCGGTGCGTCAATCTGTCGAGCAGGGCGGCCGTCAGATGCTCCTCTCCCATCACGTTCTTCCACTCTCCAAATTTGAGGTTGGAGGTGATGATCACAGCGACCCGCTCGTCGAGGGCTGAGCAGAGCTGGAAGAGAAGATGGGCTCCCTCCCGGCTGAAGGGAACAAAGCCGAACTCATCCAGGACCAACAGATCCTGCTTGCCCAGGGCGGCCATGAAGCGCGAGAGCTTCAAGTCATGTTGCGCGGTGATCAGGTCATTGACCAGGGTGGCCACGTTGTAGAAGCGCACCCGCTTGCCTTGTCGGCAGGCCGCTAGAGCCAATCCTGTCGCGACGTGCGTTTTCCCGAGGCCCGGATTCCCAATCATGAGAATGGGCTCGGCGTGGATGAGATAGCCGCCTTGGGCCAACTCGAACACGCGCGTCTTGGAGACGCCTTGCACGCAACTCCAGTCGAACTGCGACAGCTCTTTGAGCACCGGGAGCTTGGCTTGGGCAACGCAGCGCTCGACCCGATTGGCATCGCGCTGGGACAGTTCTGTTTCGCAGAGCGCTAACAGGTAGCGCTCGCAAGACAGGCCGGTGCGAGCGGCATCGGAAGCGATGGCCGCATAGTTCTGGGCAAAGGTTGGCAGCTTGAGCTGGCGCAGATAGCTTTCCAGCAGGGCATTCTGTTGCATGATCCCCTCCTTATCCCGATAACAAGTGGTCGTACTGATGCAGGTCAAGAGGCTGGTTCCCCACCGTTTGCAAGAGGGCATGGTCGTCGAGCAAGAGACTGGGCAGAACCGGAGCATTGTCGCTGAGCTGATGTAAGCAATGCAGCACCCCATCGAGGTGCGGGCAGCCAAAGGCGAGGGCTTGCTCAATCGCTTGTTGCACCAGGTGAGCAGGGTACTGCTCATGTAAGCGCAGCACCCGGACCACCTCTTGAACTCCCCGTCCGCCCTCCGGCCACTTCTCGCGCAGCACCCGGACCATCTGATGGTAGCTCTCTGGCCAGTCTTTGCGCCATTGTCGCATGGGTTTGGCGTAGTCGAAGGCGCCTGGTCGCTGTTCGAGCAGGGGCAGGTAATGCAGCGGCTCGAAGAGATCCTGTTCGCGCTGGTAACTGCGAGGGTGACGTGCCAACAGGGTCGTCCCATCGAGAATCTCGAGGTGAAAAGGATAGGCTTTGACAATCACCTCGCGTTTGGCTCGATTGACCGGCGCCGAATAGCGGTTCGTCTCGTAGACAATCATGCTATAGCCGTTGAGGCGGGCACTCGTCGTCACACAACACTCGTACACATACGGGGGAAGGCTGCGCAACACCGGGTGCTCTCGTTCCCACATCTGCCCAATGCTTTCGCTCTGCCGACTGACCCGCCGCTGATCGTCCTTCAGGCAGGATTGCAACAGGCTCAGGTTCAGTTCCTCAAAGGAGGCCACATGGGGAATGGGCACGAGAAAATTTCTGCGACTAAACCCAACCGATGCCTCAACACCCCCTTTCTCCCATCCCGCTGCCGGTTGGCAGAAATGGCTCTCAAACAAGTAGTACGAGCGGAAGGCCACGAACTGTCGCTGCTCGCGGCGCACTTTGCCTTCCACCATCAGGCGCACGGCCGTTGAGAGATTATCATAGCTGATACGCCAGGGCACGCCTCCGAAATGTTCAAAGGCACAGACATGCCCATAGAAGAAGCTCTCTTGCTTCTGACTGGGAAAGGCCATCACAAAGCGCCGACGGCTGTAGGACAACCACATGACAAAGACCTGCACCGTTTGCTTGACCCCGCCAATGACGGCAATGGCCTCTCCCCAATCCACTTGCGCATCGCGGCCTGGCTCAAACTCCAAGGGCAGAAAGAGGGCCGGGGCTTTCTGGGTCTTGTTCCACTGGGTCATGTGCAGGCGGACCCGTGCCTCACTGCCTTGATAGCCCTCCGCCTGGAGCAGCTCATAGATCTTGTGCCCGGTATACTGCTGCTTGGGTGGCAGATGCACATTTTCGGCCAACAACTCATCTGCTCGCGCACGAAAGGCGCCAAACACCGGCGACGGCTTCGCTTTGGTGAGCCGGTAGGGCTGCGGCGGCTGCGTGTCGACCGCCTTATCGACGGTTTTACGAGAATGCTTGTGTTCGCGGGCGATCTGCCTCTTACTCTTGCCTTCCAGGTAGTAGGCCCGCCGAATGGCTTCGCGTTCTTCCACGGGTATCATCTCCAGTTCTCCTATCGCTAAAGTGGATATACAGCTCACCTTAACGATAGCAGAAATCAACGGCAAGTGGCCCCCTTTTGAATTATCACCCCCACTTGTGGCCCCCAAATATCATTCGCGCCACTTTTAGCACTGGCCCCCAAATTTGGTTCTCAAAGAGGGTCATCCTGGCCCCCTATTAGAGTAGCATAAACATCCTCGGCGTATCGATAGCTGTAGGCTCGCTTTCTTCCCGTAAGCAAGGCCAATCCATCACCAGTATAGCTGCGCAGGTCCCATGTGCGGCGCAACTCTACTGCACCAAGAAAGAGCAGGGTCAACAACAACCTGTGACCGGTGGAAAGGCCATCGGGGTGGCGTAATGAACGAGGTTGGATCATCTCTGGAGGGAGAGCCTGGGAAAACTGAGCGAATAAGCCCGTCTCGGCCACAGCCGCTAAGAGCAACAAACTTCCCGCACCCTCTTGCCACTCTGACTCAGTTGGTGTGACCTCCGATGACTTTTTTTTCTCGTTGTATGCACCGACTGCTCAGTCCAAGGGAGGCGCGCACACGATTGAGCTGACTGACACTGATAGTGAGGCGAAACCGTTCGTGCAAGGCTGCTTGCACGACAGAACTAGGAGTGGAGGGCGCTTGCTGACAGAGCTCGATGAGAAATGTTCGGACCTCGCCTCGCAGCTTGATTGGGTGACCGTGTCGTCCATCAGAAAAAGCCGTTTCACCCTCTGTACGCACACGCTTGAGAAGTTGATACACGGTTGCTCGATGCATCGGGATGTCTATGGTCGCCCTTGCTTGTTGCACCGAAGCTCCCTGTTCGATCTGAGCGATGATGCAGCGCTTCGCCGCTTGGCGTTGCTCTTGTGCCATCGTCGTTGCCATGAGGATCATCCTTGATAAAGTGTCAGTAAGATTGCTACGTTATCAGCAGTATAGCGCAAAGAGTTGTCGGGATCTAGATGCGCTGTTCCGTTTTACCGTGAATCCCTGATCACCTGTTATCCAACCACCACTTAACCGCTCCATGACATACACCATTTTAGAATAGTCAGATACATACGTCCGAGCTTCAACCTGGAATACCCAGGATTTTCCCTCTTCAGGGCTTCGTAACTTTGCTGTTACCTGTTGCTCTGCCGATTTGCGTGCAATAAATTCATCGGCTGTTTCGTGAAGATTGTGCATAGAAAACTCCTTTACTGTTCGGTTTATTTCCATTGCAACTAATACAGATTAGTTGCAATACTCATTCATTCTAACGTGCTATCCCACAACCGGCAATACGATGAGACGATCCTGGGACTTCTGCGGGATGCTCATGAAACGCTGATCTCCAGGTGAGCAATAATTTGGTGGACATTTGACTCGATTCGAGCAGATAAGCTGAGATTTGCAATCCGGACCTGCAGCCAATTGACATTTAAGATAAAAAGGGGGTTGCAGAAAGGTTACGGCCTGATAGACGGGCCTCTCGTCCAGACCTACGTTCAATTGTGAGCAAACGTAGGAAGCGATCTGGAAAGATATTCGCCTTAGTATTGGAAAGGAAAAACTGACCTTCAGCCATCGTCCTGTGCTTGCATTCTATACTTGTCACAACTTTGGTCGGTGGAGCCAGCTGTAAATTTTGGAATTCCATGAGCGGAATCTGTACAATTATGTGAGCGAGGACGGACGCATCCTTTCTGTGAAGAAAAGCCTTGCTTTGGCTTTGTGAGCGCTTCAAGAGAAATGTGAAGGGAGAGAACGAGAGCGAAAAGCGCTCATCTAATTGTACAGATTCCGCTCATGGAATTCCAAAATTTACACTACTGAATGGTTACATAGAGTTTGATAAATTGCAATGAGTCACATACTTGTAGCTCGACGATGACTTCGTACTCCCGTGTATAGCCATCTTTGGTCTGCAGCCTGTCCTGTATCGGTTGCACCCAGGGGCTGAGGTTAACTCGGTAGAGGGTATCTCCATCTTTCGCTCTCAATGCCCGAAAACGTTGCTTCATCTGAGCGACCTGCTGCACCAGACTGGAAAGGATCGAGCCAAGATAGACATCTCCTCGAAAGAGTTCCAGACTAAAGCCATCCTCGAAGCTGACTGTTTGGCCAAAAATGCGCGAGAAGCTATGGGTGGTATCAGTCTGAATCAATCTGAGCGCGTCGGTTATGGGGTTTTCCACGTTTGACATCATCAACCTCTTTTCAGCTCACCATCCTAATCTTCATGCAGATTAGAGAGACATGTAGTTCTCTCGGTTCTATATTCCTGCCCGGCTAATGGCAGCCCGTACATCGTCCTCACTAGGGGTGAGATAGATGCCTGTGGTCGAGAGCCGGGTATGGCCCAGCACTCGCTGTACTTCTGGAAGCTGTGCGCCATTGTTGAGCATGCGTTTCGCCAAGCTGTGACGCAACATATGCGGCGAAACCACATCAAGCTGCTGAGCAAGTACCCTCAAACGCTCGGCCCGCTCCAGGTTCCGCTCTCGCTTTGCGGCTTCACGCAATTGGGTTGCTGCTTGCCGACCCAGATCGCTAATGCGCTGCCGGACCACACGCGTTTTGATGCCTGGAACGAGAGGACGCTTTAGAACTGTCACTTGCATCCCTACGAGAAAAGGTTCACGCTCCTGTTCGCTCCCGATAGGTGGTATACCCAATGGGCAGCGCACTTCGCTCAGGTATCGCTGCAAGAGATGCTGCGCATCGGGATGCAAAGGCAGCCGACGAGCCTTTCCCCCTTTGCCACTGCGAACGATTACAGTTCCTCCTGCCAGATCAACATCGCGTACCTGGACGTCACAGACTTCCTGAACACGGAGGCCAGCATAGATAAGGAGTGCTAGCAGCTTGTCGGAGAGAAGCAAACGCCAACTCGTCAGTAATGGTAGACTATGTGCATGAAAAGAACCTTCAAAACCGTGGACTATGATCAGGCGTTGGATCTGACAGTCCGCTTGGGTGACTGTCTGCCGCCTGACCATCTGGTCCGTTTCGTGGTGGATAGTGTGGCCCTGCTTGACCTTTCGGCTCTGTATGCCCGCTATGGGCCACGCGGTGGGGAACCCTACGCACCAGAAGTGTTGTTGGGCCTGCTGCTCTATGGCTATGCGACAGGAGTGTTCAGCTCGCGCAAGATTGAGCGTGCCACCTATGAGGCCGTGCCCTTTCGCTTCATCGCAGGCAATCTGCATCCTGACCACGATACGCTCGCCACGTTTCGGCGCACCTTCCTGCAAGAACTGAAGGATCTCTTCGTACAGGTCCTCTTGCTGGCTCAGGAGGCGGGTGTGCTGAAACTTGGCACGATCAGCCTGGACGGGACGAAGGTGCATGCCGATGCTTCAAAGCGTAAAGCCGTCAGTTACAAGCGTCTGCTGGAGGTGGAGATCCAGCTTCGAGCCGAAGTCGAAGAACTCTTCACCAGAGCCGAGCAGAGCGAGCAGCCGGAGGTGACCGATGGGCTGGTGGTGCATGAGGAGATCGCACGGAGGCAGGACCGCTTGATGCGGCTGGCGGAGGCCAAAGCGGTGATCGAGGCCCGCGCCCAGGAGCGGACGGCAGCCGAGCAGGCCGAGTATGAAGCCAAGATGGCCCAGCGTGCGGAGCGGGAGCGCACGACGGGGCGTCGCATGGGTGGCCGTCCACCGACACCACCGGTGCCAGGAGCACGTTCTGGCGACCAGTACAACTTCACCGACCCAGAGTCGCGCATCATGAAAAATCCCACGAATGCCGGATTTGAGCAAGATTACAACGCGCAGGTGGCCGTGGATCAGGGGAGTCTGCTCATCGTGGGACATGCGCTCTCCAACCACCCCAACGATAGCCAAGAAGCCGAACCCACCCTCCAGGCCATCCCGTCTGCTATCGGCACGCCGGAAGCGGCGGCGCTGGACGCTGGCTATTTTGGTCCTGCCACCTTGACGGCGTGTGCCAAACGCGGGATCGAACCCTACATCGCCACGGGCCGTGATCCCCATCATCCCAGTTGGCAACAGCGTTTCTCGCCTCTGCCTGATCCTCCGCCTGAGGAGGCGAGCGCCCTGGTCAAGATGGCCTACAAGCTCAAAACAGCATTGGGCAAAGCCATCTACGGGGCTCGCAAATGCACCGTCGAACCGGTGATCGGCATCATCAAGGAGGTGCTGGGCTTCCGCCAGTTCTCGCTGCGTGGGACCCAGGCGGCGGCTGGGGAGTGGTGTCTAGTCTGCTTGGCTTTCAATCTCAAGCGTTTCCATACCCTCTCCTGGGCATAATACGAGAGGGGGCTAGACGTTTAGCTCTTTGCATCACCTTTTCTGCCTTGTTTTGCCTGCAACGGTGTTCCGTTCTGCTGCTCTTGCCCATGTGCCCAACGATACGCCCACCAACTCAGCAGCTTGCCTGCTTCCTGCTTCGTTCTCTCCGACAGGCTGCTAGGAAGGCTTCATCGCGCAAGCGGAGCTGGAGATCATGTTCATTCCTTGCTGCTCGAAGCAAAGCGTCAACCGCCTGATCGGGAAGGGAGCGAGGTGCTAACGGAGTAGAGGGAATATCCTCAATGCCTATCGTTGAATTCTCGGCGACGAGTTTCTGTTCGACGGCCCAGGTGCAAAACTGGCGCAAGGTAGAAAGCCCCCGATTGATGGTCGCAGGAGCTGCCCCATCAACTTGCTGGCGTTGGTGCTTCCAGTCACGCAGGTCACGATCAACCACATGCGCCACATCAAAGGGCTGTTGATGTCTGGTTTCCCACCACCTACAGAACTGCATGAGGTCTGATCGAGACGCTCGTTGTGTGGCAAGAGAGGTACCCCGCGTGACAAGGGTTGCAAGATACTCACTTATCAGATCATTCGACATAACCCCTCCCGATATTCTTCTGAATGACGACGACGATTGGAAAGAGACGCATGACGATACAGCTTATCGGCAGTGTTAGTGTAGCAGAGAAAAGCTCATGCGTCAACAGCTTATGAAGCTATCAGCGCTGTGAATACACTTTAGTTCTGCATGGTACTAAAGTGGAAAGCTCCCTGGCTCCTTTACGTTGCACATTGCTCGCGCCGACTTCATCGTCCATGAAACAGGAGAGGTTCTCCCCACAATCCGTAAAAGCTCTTACATTCATCAGAGAGAAGCCTATTTCGAGAGGCTTGAGCAGTAATCTCTCTCGAGACAGATCTTCTTCCACCTTTTTGCTTCACGCGATGTGAAGGAGAGCCATATCATTGCGTGATGGACACGAAGAGAGAAAGGGTGTCACAAACGCCAAGCGTATTTCGTCTCGTGTACGAAGCGGGAACAGCAAGCTTCTCCCTACTGGGGAGAAAGGAAACGTCCCTGGTGGGAAGAAGCGACTGATTGCTTCTCCCCAACATGCACCCATCACCGCGATACCCTGGGATTCACCACAGGCGAGCGGAAGGAGAAAACGATGACCATCGAAGAACACAAGAACAACGATGAAGCCGCAATCAAAAGGGCCATAGAGGGGTACGTCGAGGCGCTGCGCGCGAAGGACCTCGATGGGGTGATGTCCATCTACGCGCCGGAGATCGTGACGTTCGACGTAGTGCCCCCGCTGCACTACGTGGGAGCCGATGCCATGAGGAAGCGTTGGGAAGAGGTCTTCTCGTCGGTGCCGGGTCCGGTCGGCTATGAAGTTGCTGACCTGTCCATCACGGTGGGCGATGACGTGGCCTTCACCCATAGCTTCAACCGGACGAGCGCAACCCTGCCCACTGGGCAGCAGATCGGTACCTGGGTGCGTTGGACCGCTTGCTGGCGCAAGATCGGAGGCCAGTGGCTGCTCATGCACGATCAGATTTCGGTGCCGGTCGATTTGCAAACCGGCAAAGCGGTGCTCGACCTCAAGCCCTAGCTATGTGCATGGCCTGTGGGCAGAAGCAAGCTTCTGTGGGGAAGCTCGCTCCTGCCGGAGTACGAATGGGGCAAGCGGAGAGTGTGCATAACCACGCCACTTTGCGGGCTTGGCGCAGATCGACTCATCTGAGGTGGAGTACATGCAGATGATAAAAGCAGAACATCTTGAGAAGGAGAGAACGATGAGAAACGTTGTGTTCCATGCATGGACAAAGGAGGGAGACGATGCTTCATGCAGTCAGGTTTGATCGATATGGGGGGATCGACGTGTTGCAGGTGGTACAGGTCGAGCGCCCAGTGCCGGGTCCGGGGCAGGTTTTGGTCAAGGTCAAGGCGGCCGGCGTTAATCCAGGGGAAGCAGCCATTCGTCAGGGGGCCATGGCCCAGCGCTGGCCTGCGACGTTCCCTTCCGGGCAGGGCAGCGATCTCGCTGGCGTCGTCGCCGAGATGGGTGCTGGTGTGGAAAGTTTCGTCGTCGGCGAGGAGGTCGTTGGCTTCACGAATAACCGGGTCAGTCAGGCCGAGTTCGTCGTCATCGAAGCTGCTCATCTCATCTATCGCCCTCCCAACGTCTCCTGGGAAGCCGCTGGCTCCCTGTTTGTGGCAGGAACGACGGCTTATGCAGCGGTTCGCGCCGTCTTGCTCAGGGAAGGGGATACCGTCGCCGTCTCCGGTGCCGCCGGTGGAGTAGGCTCGATTGCCGTTCAGTTGGCGCGCCAGAAAGGGGCAAAGGTGTTGGGCTTGGCGAGTGCCGCCCATCACCAGTGGCTCTCCGACCACGGTGTGATCCCGCTGGCCTATGGCGAAGGAGTCTCAGAGCGCATACGAGAAGTTTCTGATGGGCGTCTGAATGCCTTCATCGATACATTCGGGGCCGACTATGTGGAACGCGCGCTCACTCTCGGCGTGCAGCCAGAACGCATCAACACCATCTTCAACTTCGTGGCGGTCGAAAAGTACGGCGTCAAGGCGGCCGGGAATGCTCAGGGCGCGAGCGCCGCGGTGCTCGCTGAGCTTGCCAGACTGATCGACCGGGGGGATCTCGAAATCCCCATTGCCCATGTCTACTCCCTCGCCGAAGTGCGCGTAGCCTATCGCGAGGTGGAGAAGCGCCATACCCTTGGCAAGATCGTACTCGTACCCTGAATCCCAGTGAAGCGGAGAGTGTGGGGCAAACAGAGTTGTGGATGGTGAATTTCACGTGACGCTGAACCGGCTCCACCTCCATACAGTTCGAATGAAACAAGCGTCTGGCCGCAGGGTCAGACAGAACACACCAAGAAAGGGACAGATTGATGATGGCACATTCACGTACTCAACCTCCAGTGATCATTGTTGGCGGCGGCCTCTCGGGCCTTTCAGCCGCCGCCTATCTTGCGCGAGCCGGTCAGGCCGTGCTGCTTTTTGAGAAGGCCAGGACTCCTGGCGGACGTGCGAGAACCCGCGAGCGCAACGGGTTCTTTTTCAATCAGGGAGCGCATGCGTTCCGTTTGCATGGACCAGGTGAACGCGTGCTCTCGGAACTTGGCGTCTCCTATAGCGGTTCGCTGCCACAGAGTTCCGGGTCTTTCGCACTTGCGGATGGGAAGGTCTATCCCTTGCCACCTGGAGCAACATCTCTCCTGGAGATCCCTTTCTTGACAGAGGCCGCCAAAGCAGAATTGATTCGCGTGTTTGGTCGTGTCAACCACCTCAACGCTGAAGATCTCCAGCAGAGAAACCTGCAGGAATGGCTCGAACAGGAGGTCCAGCATCCGCAGGTCCGCCAGGTTCTTCTCGCAAGAGCACGCATCACCACCTATACTCATGCGCCTGATCTGCTCTCCGCCGGTCTGGCTCTTTCTCTGCTGACGAGCCAGGTCCTCTATCTGGATGGTGGCTGGCAAACCCTGGTGGATGGTCTGCGACGACAAGCACAGGGAGCGGGAGCCCGTCTCATCACGCAGGCCAGGGTCAAGGCAATTGAAGTGGCTGGAGAAGGATATCGCGTGCGCCTGGCGGATGGTTCAGACTACGAAGCTAGCGCGGTGTTGCTTGCCACCGATCCAGAGACGGCTTCTACTCTGGTGCTAGATGGTACACACGAGGCTCTGCGCCGGTGGGCTGCACAGGCGGCTCCGGCTCGTGTTGCCTGCTTGGATATCGCTTTGCGCCGTCTTCCCAGAGCAGGGAATCTCGTCATCCTGGACATGGATCGCCCGCTCTACGCTTCGGTACATTCCGTCTCGGCGCACCTGGCGCCGGAAGGGAGCGCCCTGGTCCATCTCATGAAATATCTGCGACCTGGTGAAGCGGCGGAGCCAGAGACGAGCAGGCAAGAGCTGGAAGCGCTGATGGATCTCTTGCAGCCTGGCTGGCGCGCTGAAGTCGTCGAACAGTCCTTCTTGCCGCAGATGATTGCCTCCAATGCGATTATCCAGGCGAGATCTGGCGGTCTATCCGGGCGTCCCGGTCCGGCGGTTCCAGGACTCCCCAATCTGTATGCCGCCGGCGATTGGGTCGGCCCGGAAGGGGAAAAGGCTGACGCTTGCTTTGCCAGCGCCAGGAGTGCGGCCATGCTGATGATGGCTCAGCTCAGCTCCAGGCAGAGCACATCCCTGGTCGGCTCATCGGATGTCCTCTGCTGAACTGAAAGGGGCTGCATCTCTTGTGCTGGTGCGCCTGCACGAGGCCAAAGCCGTGGGAGTGCCCGTCCTCCTGCTGCTGCTGGCCCTGTTTATCGCGGTGGGCTACTTCGTGTTCGTTCCGGTCGGTTGAACAGGCTCGCGCGCTCAGATGAGCTAGGACGACACGCTATTGACCGCTTCCACTTTCCACGCGATGCGCAATCATGGCGACAAGGGTCTCGAAGTCTGAGGAAGATGTCGTGTGGGAAACCAGGTGGGAGCTCTCACGGGAGCAAGATCATGCAGCAGGAAGACATTTTTCAAACATATAAACCATTACTCTTTTCCATTGCGTATCACATGCTCGGGAGTGTGATGGATGCCGAGGACTGCGTGCAGGAGGCCTTTGTGCGCTGGTATCAAGCCAAAAACCTCGGCGAGACCGAGGCCGTGCGCTCTCCCAAATCTTACCTCAGCACGATGGTGACGCGTCTGTCGATTGACCACCTGCGCTCAGCACGAGTGCGGCGCGAACAGTATGTCGGCGTCTGGCTCCCCGAGCCGCTGATCAGCACCGATGAGAGCAGTGTGACCGGGATGGCAGAACTCGCGGAGGCGCTCTCGATGGCGTTTTTGCATCTGTTGGAGCAGTTGTCTCCTCTGGAGCGCGCTGTCTTCCTGCTGCGCCAGGTCTTTGACTATGACTATGGAGAAATCGCTGTGATGGTGCAGAAAAGCCAGGACCATTGTCGCCAGATCGTGCGCCGGGCGCGTCAGCACCTGGGAGCGCGTCACGCTCGGTATCCTGCTTCCAAAGAGCAGCAGGAGGCCATCCTGCACCAGTTTCTGCGCGCGTGTCTGGAGGGCGAGATGGATGGTCTGCTGGCCCTGCTTGCCAACGATATCGTGGTCTATGCGGATGGCGGTGGGAAGGCTCTTGCGGCTCGCCAGCCGATCTGTGGGGCGCACAGCGTGGCGCGCTATCTGCTGGGCCTGGTGCGCAAAGCGCCGGAGGACTTCCGTTTGCGCGTCGCCCTCATCAATGGCCAGCCTGGAATGATCGTGTATAGCCATGGTGTACCTGCTGTTCTTCTGACCCTGGAGATACTCGATGGACAGATCTGGGAGATTGATCTGATCGCCAACCCGGACAAATTGCGAGGAGTCCCGACACTCAACTAATACAGATACGTTCACAACCGGGGGCTCGGCTCGTTCGTCCCTGGAAAACACGGCACGACCTGTGGAGGACGTTCACCTTTCAGGAAGAAGGATATCCCGATGCAGAATCAGAACTCGTGGGGTCCTCCCGAGGGTATCCAACCACAAGCGAGCGCAGAGAACCAGCCTGTCGCATCGGGACCTCTTTGCAACAGGAGAAATGCCTGGCCCGTAGCATGAGCACGACGGGCCAAGAATACGGCGAAAGAATCCTTAGTGAACTGTCAACGAACACTCACCCGGGGTGAGAGTAAGGAGAGACTAAGATGATGAATCAGACACAAGCTCGTGGAGGAGAAACCACATTTGTCAACCAGACTGACGCTCGTGTGAGACCTTTTCGTCTCACCGTTCTTGTCACGCTTGTGCTTTTAGTGCTTCAGTACGTTTTAGGGATGATGTCCAATCTCGAGGTGCAGCTTCCGAGCGGAAATGACTGGAGCTGGGTCTTTGGGCATAGCCTCATCATTCAACTCCACATCTATATTGGGACGTTGCTCATTGTCGTTGCGCTGCTGACCTTGATTTTGGGGATCGTCGCGCGACATCCTGTGGGGATCGTCGCAGCTGTGGCTGGCCTGGCTCTGCTCGTCTTTGCCTGGCTCAGTGGTGACCAGTTTCTTGTAACCCAGCACAATGACCTGTCGCTGAGGATGGCACTCGGCTTTATAGGAGCGTTCGTCGCCTACCTCCTGGGCTACTACCTCCCCATTGTCCGGGCTCAAAAGCAGGCAAAGGAGTGATCCCATGACGACAACCAACAACCAGAGCCAGGTTCCGACACCATCCCAATTGTTGTGTAGTGACCAGCAGCAATCAAATAAGCACAGCCGCAAGCCGACGCACCCTCTCCACAGGATCTGATAGCACGGAACAATGGGGGTTTTTGCATAACCCCCCAAAACGGAAGCCGAATGCACCGTTTTGGGGGTTATGCAAAAACCCCCTACTTGGACCGATTTCTCCCGGCATCCGTCCTGGGATTTACACCATAACGAGCAAACATCTGCGCAGAAAGTGGTTTTCCTCTGAGGGTGGATCGTCTGAGACAACAGCTCAGAGCAGATCGGATCGTCGCGAACTCCTTGTCTGTTGGCTTCCTCTTTGCTATACTCCTTGGTGTTGGGAGGAATTGAGGGGCAGTTGGGAATAAAGGTGACACAGGGGAGGCCCGATGGGAAGAGCACCTCTTCACGCGCTCGTCTGGTCCAGGGAGCAGCATCTGTATGAGCTGTATACGCAGGGCCAGCTAGAGCAGCGGTTTCAACCAGCAGACGAAGCTGCATGGCAGGTTTGGCTCCGCAAGGTCGCTTCTTTTGCCTTCCACGGAAGAGGAGGCTCGCTCAATGTCCACCTGGAGCGGAGGCCACGCGGGGGAGCGTATTGGTATGCCTACCAGACCAAAGCGGGCCGCACCCGCAAGCGCTATCTCGGACGAACGGAGACCCTCTCGCTGGCCTGGTTAGAGGAGACGGCGCAGACGCTTGTGCGCGAGCAGCGGCCCGCCCAGGCGCTTGACCAGGGGATGGCGCTGCTCTCGACCAAGCTCGCTCCTCCACGTCTGCCGAACTCGCTGGTGTTGCGGGAGCGTTTGCTCGCCGATCTGGAGAATGCACTCTCTACTCCACTGACGCTGCTCTCCGCTCCGGCAGGCTGGGGGAAGACGACGCTGCTCTCCACCTGGGTCAGCAGACATCCCTACCGGGTCGCCTGGCTCTCGCTGGATGAATTAGACAATACCCTGATGCGCTTCTGGGTCTCGATCATCGAGGCGCTGCGTAGATGTCGGCCAGGCATCGCCACGCTCGCCCTTGCCATGTGGCGCTCGCCTCAACCTCCACCGGTTTCCGCCATCCTCACCACCCTGCTCAATGAACTGGCAGAGGTCAGCACGCAGCAAGCGCCTCTGCTGCTCATCCTGGATGATTACCAGGTGATGACCGATCCAACGGTTGGTGAGTCCCTGCTCTTCTGGCTGGAGCATCTTCCTGCGCACGTCCACCTGCTGCTCTCTAGCCGTGTTGACCCGGACCTGCCCCTCTCACGTCTGCGTGCCCGAGGGCAGTTGACCGAGATTCGCGCTGACGATCTGCGCTTTCAGCCGCAAGAGGTCAGCACCTTTTTGCAGCAGACGATGGAACTGGCGCTTTCGGAAGAAGAGGTGCTGGCCCTCCACAGACGCACCGAGGGGTGGATTGCCGGGCTGCACCTGGCAGCCCTCTCCCTGCGCAAGCAGCAGGACCCCTCGGTCTGGATTGCGACCTTCACTGGCAGCCATCGCTATGTGCTCGACTATGTGCAGCAGGAGGTGCTCAACCTGCAGCCACTGCCCATCCAGCGCTTCTTGTTGCAGGTAGCCGTGCTCACACGCATGAACGCTGCCTTATGTCAGGCGGTGACCGGGGAACCAGCAAGTCAGGACATCTTAGAAACCCTGGAGCGCAGCAATCTCTTTGTAGTTCCCCTCGATGAGCAGCGACAGTGGTATCGCTTGCACGATCTCTTTCGCGAGGCCCTGCTGGCACAGATGCATGCGGCTCATCCAGACCTGCTGCGGCACG
>WNGJ01006566.1_pt1 | contig 17531 bp, 12 predicted proteins | sample 5400611 | NCBI WGS metagenome assembly WNGJ01 (sample SAMN13153375, study PRJNA577476) | soil metagenome | isolation source: 40 cm soil or saprolite under Garry oak tree replicate 1 | place: USA:California | collected 2016-06-15 | reverse complement strand
ACCGGGCTGAGCACACTCATCCCAATAAGTTAGCCGCAAACTGCAGGGGCAGAAAGCATTCTTGGACGTACTGGGTCAGCGACGGCGGGGGATCGCCTCGGCGGAGTGCGCCCGTCCTCGGGCGCAGCAATGTCGGAACACGAGCGAGCCCCAATGGAATCGGACGCATCGGAACAACCGGTGCTCGCTGCGCCCGAGGACGGGCGCACTCCGATAACGTTGTAATCCGCCGTCACTGACCCATTATTCTTGGACCGACAGATTGAGTTGCCAAAACCGTCCCTCACCTTTTAACTCAAGCCGTGCAGTTTGAGCTGGCCATTCGCCCAGAGCCTCCCAGCCACAGACAGGGAAACTGGTTGCTGGTTGGCAACAGCCCCGTGCGATTGCGCCTGGTTTTGAACCGGCGGGCGCGTCGGTATGTCCTGCGGCTGTGCCGCGATGGCGCGGCGCGCGTAACCATTCCGCGCGGCGGTTCGGCCGCCGAAGCAAAGCGGTTCGCCCAACAGCAGGCCGCCTGGCTCGAGCGACAGCTTCTGCAGCAAGCCACCCAGCCGGTTCTGCCAAAGCTGTGGGTGGCCGGAAGTGACATCTTATTCCGCGGCGAACGCGTGCGGTTGGAAGCGGGGGTCAACGGCGAGGCCGGATTGGTCCGCTTCGGCAGCGAGGTCTTGCGCATAGGGGATGCAACGGGCGACCTGCGGCCGGCGATCGAGCAGCATCTCTGGCAGTTGGCGGCGCGGGAGTTGCCGCCACGCGCCCTCGAGCTGGCCGCCTTGCACCACTTGACAGTGAGGCGCGTCACCGTGCGCAACCAGCATTCCCGCTGGGGTTCCTGCTCGCGGCGTGGGGTCATTTCTCTCAATTGGCGGCTGGTGCAGACACCGCCGTTCGTGCGCGACTATATCGTGCTCCACGAACTTGCCCATTTACGAGAAATGAACCATTCGCGCCGGTTTTGGCGCGAGGTGGCCCGCCTTTGCCCGAATTTTTCTGAGGCGGAGCGTTGGCTCAAGCAACACTCCAGCTTGCTGCGCTAATGTGGTTGCAAAATCACTCCCCCTGGTGTTGCCTGGCTTTCTTGCTTTCCTCGATGACCTTCTGCTCCTGGTCGCGCGGCATTTCCTCGTAGTGACTGAATTCCTCGGAGTGCACCCCGCGCCCGCTGGTCAGCGAGCGCAGCGTGCTGGAATAGCGGTAGAGTTCTTTGGCGGGGACATGGGCCTTGATCAACTGGAACCCGCCCTCGGTGTCCATGCCCTGAATCTTGCCGCGCCGGCTGGACAAGTCCCCCATCACTTTACCCATGCAATCATCCGGAATGCGAATCTCGACCAGGTGAATCGGCTCCAGCAAACACGGGCGCGCCGCCATGAAGGATTCTTTGAACGCATAATAACCGGCAATCTGGAACGCAATGTCTTTCGAATCCACCGGATGCATCTTGCCGTCATAAAAATCTACCTTCAGATCCACCACCCGGTAACCGGCCAATACCCCTTCCTCGGCCGCCCTCATCACGCCCTTCTCGACCGAGGGCACGAACACGCGGTCCACATTCTGCCCGGCCAGCGACTGCGTGAACTCCAGCCCGGTATCGCGTAGCTTGGGTTCGATCCGCATCCAGACTTCGGCGAACTGGCCCGCGCCGCCGGTCTGCTTTTTGTGGCGATACTTGGAGTCGCCTTTGGCCTTGATCGTTTCTCGATAGCGCACGCGCGGTTCGGCCAGTTCGACGTGGACGTTGTAGCGCTTGCGGAGCCGCTCGGCGATGACTTCCAAATGCAGTTCGCCCTGGGCCGAAACGATCGTCTGGCGCAGTTCGGCGTCCACCGCGTAAAGGAACGTCGGGTCCTCATGGTGCAGCGCTGCCAGGCCCGAGGCGATCTTGTCTTCTTCGCCTTTGACGTTGCTCTTGAGCGCGGCGTGGATGTTCGGTTTGGGGTAATCCACCTTGGGCAGCAACACGGGCCGTTTGGGAGCTGACAAAGTATTGCCGGTGTGGGTGTCTTTGAGTTTGACCACGGTGCCGATGTCGCCCGCGTGGAGAGAAGGAACGCTGGTGCGCGTCTTGCCGTTAAGCAGATAGATTTGCCCGATCTTCTCGGTGCTCCGCCGGGCGGTGTTGTAAAGCTCCGAACCAAATTTCACCGAGCCGGAATAGACGCGGAAGAAAGACAATTCGCCGAACTGCGCCTCGCTCATCGTCTTGAACACGTAACAAACCGCGTCAGGATCGCTGAGCCCGACTTCGATTTCCTTGCCGTCGCCGTCGCTGGCCTTGACCTTTTGTCGGTCCACAGGCGAGGAGCCGTACTTGGCGATGATATCCATCAGGCGGGCCACGCCGATGTTGTTTTCCGCCGAAACGCAGAACAGCGGCACAAGGACTTGCTTTTGCACCGCTGCGTGGATGCCCGCGCGCCATTCCTCCTCAGAAAGTCCGCCTTGCGCAAAAAACTTTTCCATGAGCCCGTCGTCCGACTCGGCGATGTACTCGACGAGCTGTTTGTGCAACTGGTCCACTTTGTCGGCCCACGCCCCGGTGGCGGGCGCTTCGGTGAATTTGCCGCTCCTGTCGCCCGCATAGGTGATGATTTCGTTGCGCGGCACGTCCAGCACCTGGTTGAAGCCGGGACCGGGGTTGACTGGAATGGTGAGCGGAAAAACTCGCTCGCCGAATCGTTGGCGCACCTGCGCCAGGACCTGGTCGAAACCTGCTTGCTCCTTATCGAATGCGTTCACCGCGATCATCTTCGGAATGCCATCCTCCGTCGCGTATTTCCAGACCGCCTCCGTGCCGACACCGACGCCATGATTGGCATGGACGACAATCAGGGCGAAGTCGCCTACGCGCAGCGCGCCCAGGCCTTCGCTGATGAAATCCGTGTAGCCCGGGCAATCCAGGATATTGAACTTCTTGCCCAGCCACTCCAGGTGCATGAGCGAGGCGGAAACCGAAATCTGCCGATGTTGTTCGTTGTCGTGGTAGTCTGAAACCGTCGAACCGGCGGCGATGGCGCCCATGCGGTTGATCACCCCGGCGCACGCCAGCATCGCTTCGCTCAGCATGGTTTTCCCCGACGAAGCATGGCCGACGATTGCGAAGTTGCGGATTTCGGCAGGTTGGTATTCTTTCATAAATTGAGCTCTGCGCTAAGGTGGTAACGTGGAATGAATTTACGGAGTGACCGGGACTGCGCAAGAGAATACGGCAGGCTACCCCAAGTACAGACGCTCTGCGTTTCTTGCTGATTTTCAAACACGCTCTCAGAACGACTCAGGACTACCATTGCAAGCCTGCGCTACGGGTCAATGCGCCTCGATCCAGCTCTCGCCCACGCCCATCTCGACGACAATTGGCACGTCCAACTCAATCGCCGTTTTCATTTTCTGCTCCACCATGGCGCGGACTTCTTTCTCCTCAGCCGGCCAGAGATCGAAGACCAGTTCGTCATGGACCTGGAGCAGCAGCCGGGTCTTGAGACTGCGCCGCGTCAACTCGCGGTGGACGTTGATCATCGCGATCTTAATCATGTCCGCAGCCGAGCCCTGGATGGGCGCATTGATGGCATTGCGCTCCGCCGCGCTGCGCACGGTGTTGTTGGACGAGCGAATGTCGCGGATGTAACGGCGTCGGCCGGTGACGGTTGCCACATACCCGTGCTTGCGCGCGAAAGCGATCGTGTCGTCCATATACCTGCGAATGCCAGGGAATTGTTTGAAGTATTGAGCGATGATCGCGGCGGCTTCCGTGCGCCGGATACCGAGCCGCTGGGCCAGCCCAAACGCCGATATCCCGTAAGCGATACCGTAGTTGACCATTTTGGCCTTGCGCCGCATCTCGGGCGTGACCAAATCGAGCGACAGGCCATAGACCTTGGCCGCCGTCGCGCTGTGGACGTCCACGCCGGTCTTGAAGGCTTCCAGTAAGCCCGGCTCGCGGCTTAAGGCGGCGATGATCCGCAACTCGATCTGCGAATAATCGGCCGAAAGCAGCAGAAATTCCTCGCTGCGCGGCACGAAGGCCTTGCGAATCTCCTGGCCGCGTTCGGTGCGGATGGGAATGTTTTGCAAATTCGGGTCCTGGGAATTGAGCCGGCCCGTGGTGGTCATGACCTGGTTGAAGGTCGTGTGGACCCGGCCGGTCTTTGGCCAAATTGCCGCCGGCAAGGCCTCGGCGTAAGTGGATTTGAGTTTGGCAGCCTCGCGATGTTCGAGCAGCCGTTGTACGATTTCGTAGTCCGGGGCCAGCGCGGCCAGCGTTTGCTCGTCGGTGGCGTATTGGCCGGTCCTGGTCTTCTTGGGCGCGTCGGAGATTTTCAGGACCTCGAACAGAATCTGGCCCAACTGCCGCGGTGAATTCAGGTTGAACGTTGTCCCCGCCATCCGGTGGATGGTTTTCTCCAACATATCCATTTCCTTTGAAAGCTGCGCGGCGAAATCCGCCAGCGCTGCGGCATCCACTTTGATGCCCTCAAATTCCATGTCAACCAGGACCGGAATGAGCGGCGCTTCGATATCATAAAACACTCGTTGCTGATCCTTCTCCTTGAGCAACGGCTCCAGCGCCGCGCGCAGTTGCAACGTCAGGTCGGCCTCCTCGGCGGCGTATTCGCCGATTTTCCCCAGCGGCACAGCCGCCATATCGCTTTGCCCGGCCTCTGGGCCGCCTGACAATTTGGTGATCGGCACCGGAGAGTAGCCGAGGTAAACCTCCGACAAGTAATCCATGCCATGGCGCATGTCCGGTTCAACCAGGCTATGAGCAATCATGGTATCGAAGAGTCTTCCGCGCACCGAAACCCCGTGCCATTTGAGCACGCTCAAATCGAACTTGAGATTGTGTCCGACTTTTTCGCTCCCATCGGATTCGAGCACCGGGCGGAACTCCTCCAGAACGCTTCTTATCTGCGACTCATCGTTGGGCATCGGAACGTAGTGACCGGTGTGCGGCGCGAACGAAAACGCCAACCCGAGCAAGCGCGCTTGTTTGGGATCAAGGCTGGTGGTTTGGGTGTCGAAGCAAAAGGCCTCTTGGCTCTGCAAAGCCCGGACCAACTCTGCGCGCTGAGCAGGTGAGGCCACCAGATGATAATCATGCGCGACGTCCGCAATGGTCTTGAGCTTGGCCGACACCGGTTGCTTTTGTTCTGCGACGCTTTCCGTCGAATCGGCCGTGAGCACCAGGTCCTCAACCACTTTGGTTGCGCCGCCGGTGGAACGTCCGCCCGGCCGCGCCGCCTGCGCCGTCGGCGGCTGAAACCCGCGCCCGGCCTTGAACTCCTCGCCGAATAAACGCCGGCCAATGGAGTTGAACTCGAACTCGACCAGCAAGCCCTTGAGCCTGGTCTCGTCCGGCGGCTGCACCTTGAGTGTTTCCAGGGCGATAGGGCAGGGAGCGTCACAGGGAATGGTCACCAGTCGCTTGGAGAGAAGCGCCTGTTCCCGATGGGTTTCGAGGGTTTCTTTGACGCGCCCGGTCAGTTCGCCCGTGTGCGCCAGCAGGTTCTCCACGCTATGGTACTGGCCGATGAGCTTCATCGCCGTCTTTTCGCCTATGCCCGGCACGCCGGGAATGTTGTCGGTCGAATCACCCATCAGCGCCAGCACCTCCACCACTTGCTGGGGCTGCTGCACACCCCAGCGCTTCTGAATCTCCGCCAGGCCCATGATCTCCACCGCATCGCCCATCCGCGCAGGTTTGTAGAGCAAAGTGTTCTCCGTAATCAACTGGCCGAAATCTTTATCCGGTGTCACCATGTACGACTTGAACCCTTCCTTTTCCGCGCGGCGAACCAGGGTGCCGATGATGTCGTCGGCCTCGTAACCATCGCACATCAGCACCGGAATTCTGAAGGCTTCTATCAAGCGACGCACGTGCGGCAATGCCAGGCTAAGGTCTTCCGGCATGGCTTGACGGGTCGCCTTGTAAGCCGCGAACTCGGCGTGCCGCTGCGTCGGCGCTTCCGTATCGAAGGCGACGGCGATATGGGTTGGTTGCTGTCTGTTCAGGATGTCCAGCAGGGTCTGAGTAAACCCGTAAAGCGCCGAGGTGTTGACGCCTTTGGACGTGAGTATGGGGCGGCTGATCAGCGCGAAATGTGCCCGATAGACCAGCGCCATCCCGTCCAGCAGGAATAGCTTCTTAACCATGGGAAAAGCCTACCGCGTTTCGACTGCGCTCCAAACTCAAAAGAAGCTCCAAGCTGCAGGACTTTGTTGATGGTGACACGCTGCACCCGCCCTCTCAAGGCCTCTCAGTCTCACTCGCTCACTGGTCACTGGTCACTGGTTCACTCCTAGCTTGACACCCCGCAAACCATAGGTTACAACAGGCTCGTTCCCGAACCCAAACAGTCCGTTTTTAAAGACCTGCGAATGACCCGACACATTCCGATCCTGATCGCTGATGACGACAAGACGGAGGTGTTCTTGCTCCGCCGCGCGTTTGGGAAAGCCGGCCTGACTCACATACTGCTTCATGTTTCAGACGGGCAGGAAGCAATTGATTACTTGAAGGGAGTGGCCCAGTTCCATAACCGCTTTCTCTATCCGCTCCCCAGCCTGCTCCTCCTGGATCTGGAGATGCCGGGAACGGACGGGTTTGCCGTGCTCGAATGGCTGCTGACGCGCAGCGACCTCGAAGCATTGCCTGTGGTTGTGCTCAGTTCATCCAACCAGGAGGCTGACATCAAAAGGGCCAAGGCGCTCGGCGCCGATGACTATGTGGTCAAGCCGGCGGATTTCGATGGCATGAGATCCATGGCCAAGGACCTGGTGGCGCACTGGCTGGCTTAGGGGGCGTCTAAACATGGCCGTTCAGCGAAATCATCTGCTTGCTTTGCGAAGTTTCATCCGGCACCCTTTTTGAGAATACAGCAGCCCCGTGGAACGTCTGTTCTTGCGGTTCGGTTATGTTTTTCCTTCGCAAGCAAGTTTTTTTGTGCCCGCAAGTCTGGCTGGCCGTTTCGCTCGCCCCGGCGCTCGCTGCCACTAACCAGATCCGGTTCAATCGCGACATCCGCCCCATCCTTTCGGAAAACTGCTACGCCTGCCATGGCCCCGACAAGAACCAGCGCAAGGCCAAACTCCGCCTGGATGTTCGGGACGTGGCCGTCGAACGCGAAGCCATCGTTCCAGGCAACCCCGACCAGAGCAAACTCGTCGAGCACGTCTTTTCCGCCGACCCGGATGAAATCATGCCGCCGCCGAAAAGTCGCAAGGCCCTCACCGCGACACAAAAGGAATTGTTGAAGAATTGGATTGCTGCCGGTGCAGAATACGAGCCGCATTGGGCTTACATCCACCCGCGACGCCCGGCCATCCCGCCGACCAAACACCCGGAGTGGGCCCGCAACCCAATCGATGCTTTCATTTTGAACTCTCTCGAAACCAAAAACATCCGCCCTGCCCCGGAGGCCGACAAACGCACGTTGCTTCGGCGCCTGAGCTTTGACCTGATAGGTCTTCCGCCGACCCCCGAGCAGGTGCAGACTTTTCTCGCCGATTCCAGCCGCGCGGCCTTCGAACGCCAAGTGGACCGGCTGCTGTCCTCACCCCACTTTGGCGAGCGCATGGCCGTACCGTGGCTGGATGCCGTCCGCTACGCTGACACCGTCGGCTATCACGGCGACCAAAACCAAAACATCTTCCCCTACCGCGATTACGTCATCGAATCCTTTAATCGGAACAAGCCGTTCGACCAATTTACCGTCGAACAACTCGCCGGCGACCTGCTACCCAATCCTTCCATCGAGGCTGCTGTCGCTACTGGGTTCAATCGTCTGAATATGATGACGCGCGAGGGAGGCGCGCAACCCAAGGAGTACCTCGCCAAGTATGCTGCCGACCGCGTCCGCACTGTCTCGCTGGCCTGGCTCGGCTCGACCATGGGCTGCGCCGAATGCCATGACCACAAATTCGATCCCTTCACCACGAAAGATTTTTATCAAATGGAAGCGTTCTTCGCTGACATCAAACAATGGGGTTACTACGCCGACGCCTCCTACACCCCCAATCCAGACTTGAAAGGGTTCGGCAACGATCATCCTTTCCCTCCCGAGATCGAAGTAGTCAATCCTTATCTCCAGAGGCGGATGGCAAGACTGCAAACCCAAGCCGACAACTGTTGCGCCCAGGCCGCCGCCAAACTGAAGGCCAATCCGCAGCAGCGGCGCGCGTTTGTGGACTGGAGCAAAGCTGCCCTCGCCTTTCTCAAGCAGTGGCCTGGCGGCTGGGCTACGCCCAGGCCTGAGATCACTTTGCAGATGAAAGACACCAATAGCGTTCCCCAAACAAACTTCACCGTCCAGGCGGACGCCACAGTCTTGTTCAGCGACGAACCAAAGAAGAGTACCAAAGTGACTTTGCCCCTCTCCGGCCAGTGGCTCGCCGCTATACGGGTCGAAATTGTTCCGCAAGTAATGGCTGAAGAGCAGAGAACCAGCCGCAAGAAGCGGAATGGAACGGCGCTGGCCCTCTCGGCAGCCTTAATGGCCAAGGACGGCCAAGAAATAAAACTTCCATTTTACTTTGCCGATGCCGTTCAGAAAGAGGAACGTTACGCCAATGGCCTTCCCATCATCGGCGTGAAGGACCTCTGGCAAATCTCCGCCGACCACGAGGAACAGGCCGCGGTTTGGCTTCTGGACAAGCCGGTTCACGTAAGCGAGGGCGACGCGCTGGTGGTCAACTTGGGAAACCTTGCCGTCGCTTCCGCCCGGGTCTCGGTGTCGCCATTTGCGGCCTCGGACCCGATGAAGGCCGGTATTGGCCAGCCGCTGCGGAAAGCCTTGGTGAAAAAATGGCGCCGCACCCCGGGCGAACGTGAATTGGCTGCTCGTACTTACCTGCTCAGCACGCTTTGGGATCCGGAAACCGTTGCGCAACTCAGGAAGCTTCAGAATGAAATCCGGGAATGCCGCAATGGCCGCGTCTTCACGATGGTGAGCGTCGCCCGCCAACCGCTGGTGACGCGCGTGCTGCCGCGCGGCAATTGGCAGGACGAAAGCGGCGAGGTCGTCCAACCGGCCGTCCCGCATTTTCTGCCCCAAATAGCCAATCCCCAAGGCCGCCGTCTGACACGGCTTGAGTTGGCGCGTTGGTTGGTCTCGCCCGAAAACCCGCTAACCGCCCGTGCGGTCATGAATCGGCTCTGGAAACAATTCTTCGGCGCGGGCATTTCCGCCGGTGTGGAGGACTTAGGCGCCCAGGGCGAATGGCCCGTCCAACCCGAATTGATCGATTGGCTCGCCTGTGAATTCATCCAGCCTTTGGTCTCTCAGCCCTCAACCCTCGGCCCTCAACCCCTGCACCCCTGGGACCTCAAGCACATGGTTAAGCTTATCGTGATGTCGTCGGCCTACCGACAAAGCTCCAATCAAAGGCCGGACCTCAGCGACATAGATCCGAACAATCGTTTGCTGGCCTGCCAATCGCCGCGCCGGCTCGAAGCGGAGTTCGTCCGCGACAATGCCCTGTTCATCGCCGGCCTTCTGAACGAGGAAATCGGCGGGCCCAGTGCGCGCCCTTATCAGCCCGCCGGTTACTATGCCAACTTGCAATTCCCCGATCGCGACTACTATCCGCATCTGGACGAGCGGCAGTACCGCCGCGGTGTCTATACACACTGGCAGCGCACTTTTCTCCAGCCCATGCTCGCCAATTTCGACGCGCCTTCGCGCGAGGAGTGCACCGCAAATCGGGTCGTGTCCAACACCCCGCAACAGGCCTTGACGCTCTTGAACGACCCGACCTTCGTCGAAGCGGCCCGAGTTTTTGCCGCAAAGCTACTCGCCGCCCCGTGCGCCTCCGACCGGCAAAGACTGAACTTGGCCTTCGAAAGGGCCCTGGCTCGACCCGCCAGTGACAACGAGACAAAATCGCTGCTCAAGTTCCTCGACGCTCAAAGAGAACACTACGCTGCCAACGGCCAGGAGGCCGCCAGGCTCATGTGCGTCGGCTTGGCCTCTGCGCCAAAGAATGTCAATCAAACTGACCTGGCTGCCTGGACGCAAATCTGCCGCGTCATCCTGAATCTGCACGAGACGATTACGCGGTACTGATTGAACTGGTTTCTTACCGATGAACTCACACTTCGATCCCCACGAATTCCAACTCAGCATCAACCGCCGGACCTTCCTCTCCCGCTCCGCCTACGGACTGGGCGGCATTGCGCTGGCCTGCCTGCTCGATTCCAAGCTGGCAGCCAGCGCCCGCGCAGCCACTTCCGAGGGGCCCTGGCGCGGCGTGGTCAACCCTCCCCATTTTCCAGTCCGCGCCAAACGGATCATTCATCTCTGCATGGCCGGCGGTCCATCCCATCTGGAGAGTTTCGACTACAAGCCGGAGTTGAAGCGCATCCACGGCCAGCCGTTCCCCGAATCGCTCACCAAGGGCCAACAACTGGCCCAGTTGCAGAACACCGAGTTGAAAGCGCGCGGCCCTTTCACGGAATTCAACAGGCACGGCCAGTCAGGCCAGGAGATCTCCGACCTCTTCCCCCATATCGCCGGCATCGCCGACGACATCTGTATCGTTCGCTCGATGCATACTGAACAAATTAACCACGACCCCGCTCACGCTTTCATGAACACTGGCTCGATTATCAAGGGCCGCCCCAGCATGGGCTCCTGGCTGCTCTACGGCCTGGGCACAGAGACCGAGAACCTCCCCGGCTTCGTCGTGCTCACCTCCGCGGGCAAAACCGGACTACAGCCGGTCTCGGCCCGCCAGTGGTCGAACGGCTTTCTGCCGAGCAGGTTCCAAGGAGTCCTCTTCCAGTCCAAAGGCGAGCCGGTCCATTACGTCGGCAACCCGGAAGGCGTTTGCCAGAGCACCCAGCGCCAGATCGTCGAAGAAATCAACCGCCTCAACGGCCTGCTAGCCCAGGAACGGCTCGATCCGGAGATTCAAACCCGCATCAGCCAGTACGAAATGGCCTTTCGAATGCAGACGTCTGTGCCCGAACTGACCGACTTCAGCAACGAGCCTAAACACCTGCTCGAACTCTATGGCGTCAAGCAGCCGGGTGATGGCAGCTTCGCCTCCAACTGCCTGCTCGCCCGCCGCTTGGTCGAACGGGGTGTCCGCTTTGTCCAGCTCTACCATCGCGCCTGGGACCATCATAACGACATCGAAAAAGGTATGGCCTGGGCCGCCGCCGACGTCGATCAGGCCAGCGCCGCCCTGGTCAAAGACTTGAAACAACGCTGCTTGCTCGACGACACCTTGATTGTCTGGGGTGGGGAATTTGGCCGCACGCCGATGGGCCAAGGCTCGGGCCGCGACCATCATATCAATGCCTTCTCCATCTGGCTGGCGGGCGGCGGCATCAAAGGCGGCTTGACTTGGGGCCAGACCGATGAACTAGGCTACCGATTTATCCAGGATGGCCAGCAGATGCACGTTCACGACCTTCACGCCACCATGCTCTACCTCTGCGGCATCGATCACCGGCGCCTCACTTACCGATTCCAGGGCCGGGACTTCCGCTTGACCGACGTTAGCGGAGAAGTGGCGCAGGGAGTCACAGCCTAACCCGTGGCGGCTAGCCGGCACTCGGCAGGAGTTGAGGAACGGATCCTTGAGGCCCGCGAATTGTGCGCGACGGAAAGCAAAGGACCGCCGGACTAGCCCCCAGCCCGCAGGAACTTCTCGCGCACGTAATCTCGCAGTTCATCAACATTGCCGGGCCAGGGTTGCTGTTTGAGGTCGGTCATTTCCTCGTCGGTCAACGGCTTCCCCGGACCTTCCTCGAGGCCATCGCGCTGGATAAAGAATTTGACCAATTCAGGGATGTCTTCGCGCCGATCACGCAGCGGCGGCACGAAGATGACAGCGTCGTTCAACCGATGGTACAGGTCCTCGCGGAAGGCGCCCTCCCGCACAGCCTGTTCCAAGTCGCAATGAGTCGCCGCGATGACCCGAACATCGAATCTCCGGTCCACTCCGCCACCACGCCGAATGGGGCCGACCTCCAGAACCCCGCGCAACCCGGCTTGGTTGCCCGGACTCAGGTTCCCAATCCCGTAGAGAAACAGTGTTCCGCCGTTGGCCTCCTCCAAAACCCCAGCCCGCCGGACGCCGACTTCAGAAATTACGCCCGGCGGGTCTCCAAAAAGTACCTGGTGGAACATGCCCTCCGAACACGCTGCGCAGTTGAGCGCGACGAATGGCTGCTCGTGCTATGTTCGTGGATGGCAAGGGCGATGAGTTCCTTGCCCGTGCCGGGTTCGCCGCGGATCAGAACGGTCGCCGGCGTCGCTGCGACGTGGCCAATCTGCTTGCACACGTCCCGCATGGCCTGGCTCTTGCCAACCAGGACACTGCCCGCGACCCAAATCCTGGTCACTGCCTGTTCGACCAAACCCAAAAGCTCCGCTGGATCTGCCGGCTTGACCACGCAGCCGTAAGCGCCGAGCCTTTTCGCCTCAATGGCTAGTTCGGGTGTGAGCAAACTGCTAATAAGAATTACGGGCAGTTGTGGCCTCACCATGTGGAGTGTTTTGATCACCTCCAAGCCGTCCACGCGCGGCATTCGATAATCGGTCACGACGGCCTGAAAGTCTTCAAGGTCGGCCACCTTAAGACCCTCCTCGCCGTCACGCGCCCCAGCCACTTGATATCCTCGGTCTTCGAGGATGTGGCGGAGGTTCTCGGCGCTGGACTGCTCGTCGTCGATTATCAGCACTTTGACCATGTCAGTTTTCACTGGTACCAGAGTATCGTGCGGATCTTCCCCGGCTGTCCATAGGGGCGGACGCCTTATTTTTGCGTAGGAATTCTTCCCATGCCCCCACAGGTTGGGCCGGCTCCGGCTGCGGCCCTCTCAGGCTGCGTCCCGAGATTATCCTGCCCAGGAGCTTTCACTCATTGTGCGGAATCTTGATGGTGCTGCCGCCGATGAACTCGCGCACGACCGAGTCCCCCGGGATTATGTCGTAGCCCATGACCTGTGCGGTCTCCAAACCGACAACCGATTCGAGCAGTTGCTTCACGCGCTGGTAGCGAATTCGGGCATCCAGGAAACCGGCGTAGGGAGCAAAGTCTTCCAGGCGAGGCAGCAGGCCATCGGTCCCAATGAAAAAATGCCGAAGGGCAGGCAGATCGAAGGGGAACCCGCCGTTGACGACGTGGTCGGCCAAACCGCTGAGGGGAATAATGCTGAAGAGTTCGCCCGCCCGCACGTAGTGCCAGTGCAAGAGGGTCAGCAGCGGACTGTGATTGCGATGGCGGGCGTCGCGCAGCATCCGCCGGATGAGCCGGACGTCGGTGAACCTGGTCAGCCGGTTTGATTTGCCATCGCCTTCGTAGAGGACATTCTGGGTTTCGATGTAAAGGCGAAACTGCAGCGAGGCAGCCATGCCCTCGGTGATGGGCGGATAAAGCCCGTGCAGGCAGTCGAGCAACAGGATTTGGCCCTTCTGGAGTCTGACTGGTTTGGTGGCAGTGCGCCGGCCCTCTTTGAAATTATAGACCGGTTTCTCAATCGTTTCGCCGTCGAGCAGGGCTTGGAGGTGGCGATTGAGCAACTCGATGTCCAACGCCTCGGGTGTCTCATAGTTGCGGTCGTTGAGCCAATCGGTGGGATGCTCGACCAGCGACCAGAAATAATCGTCCAGGTTGAGCATCAGAAAGCGCAACCCTTGCTCTTGCAGCCGCTCGGTGAACTTGACGGTGGTGGTGGTTTTGCCGGAGGAACTCGGGCCGCTGACCCAGATCATACGCAGCTCCTCGCCAGCATTGAGACGCGCCATGACTTTAGCGGCTGCCTCATTAAGCGAATGCTCGTAAAGGGCCAGGGATTCCTCCACCAGATTCTTGATGCTGCCGCTGCGCACGATCTCGTTCAACCCGGCCACGGTGTCGCAGCCGCGCTGCCGGTTCCACACCAAATTCTTTTCCATCTCCGCCTGTGGGAAGCCGTTGCCGACAAATTTATCGGGCGGGATGGCCCCTTCGCGCAACCAATGCCGGCCCCAGCGGTAACAGGCGTAGGCATCGGCAGTATTTTGGAACCCGTAACTGCGCAGCACATGCAGCACTTCATCCTGAATCGTTTCTATAGTCGGCGGAAAATTGGCGATCAAATGATGCGGGTCGGAGTTCAGGCACACGATCACCGCGTCGGCCAGAAACTCGGCAATTTTCTCATCTGCGCCGCAGGCCTCATAAATCCGGTCGTTGATCCCGGAAACGAAATCCTGGCCAAAACCGCCGATGGACCGGGCTGCGCGAAGAATGGCGCGCAGGATGCGGGCTTCATCGAACTTCACCAGCGCCCGGTTGCGCTTCTGGACTTTGACGATGCGGTTTTGGACAGCCACCAATCAGGAATGTATCCGAGCGACTCTGCGAATTAAATACGGTAGATGGATTACGTTGGCTACAAGAGTGCGTCAGCCGGAGATCAAGAAGCATCGTTTCTTCCACGAGGCTCCACATCCTGCCGGCTCCACTCCATGTCCCATCTTCCATCTCCCATCTTCCTTCTTGATGCCTGATGCGGGATTGCCTTTTCCCCAGCCTTCGGGGTAGAAGTCCTGCATGGACGCGCCGACTGCTATCACTCAAATCCGTCAGTCCTGTAAGAACATCGGGGCCGAGCTGATGCGCATTCATCCCGCGGTGCCAGCGTTGGGGGACAAGGCTATTCAGGACGAGATCTACAAGGTGCTCTATGAACTGACCAAGCAGGTCGAGGTGATTAAGAAACGGCTGGCTAAACTTGAAGCGGGCACCGAGACACCCGATCTTTAGCTCGGATGCCTTCTGAGGCGCGAACTGCCGGAGCGGCTCCGTCTCCGCAATGCGCGCGCGGTCACCCCGCATACCTGTAGGCCGGGTGCCCTCACCTGGCGTCTCCACTACTCGCTCGCTTTTGCCAGGAGGCTCTGCAGTTTTTTTTCGTCGATCGCGGCCGGGTGGCCCTGGTAGCGGACAATGCCTTTGGCATCCACCAGCAGCACACAAGGGACGCTGGTGACGCCGGCCGCCGCGCTCAATTTGGCTTGGGAATCGATTGCGCAAGCGAACTCCATCCGCGGCCCGGCCATCTCTTCGACGTCCTCTTCGGATTCGCCGGTGACCCCGACCACGACCAGCTTGTCGGGGAATTTCTTTTGCAGCGCGTTCAATTCCGGAATCCAATTCCGGCACGGAATGCTCCAGGGCGCCCAAAAGGCTATCAGGACAAACTTCTCCTTGAGCATCGGCTTTTGGCCCAACCACTTGTCGGCTTCAATGGCGGGGGCGGGTTTGCCCAGCAGCGACTGATCGGAGACAGGGTCGGCCAGGCTGTCTTCAGAGGTTGCCGCCGCTTTCTGTGCGGCCAGGGCGATTTTCTGGGCCGCCAGTGCGACCCTTTGGGCTTGAGCGACAAGGTTGGACTCAACCGAACGCTGATAAGTCGAATCCTCTTGTTCTTGCTGGCGTTCAGCCTCAGCGGCCGCCTGGGCGTCGTAGTGGAATTGTTTTTGCAGTTTGGCATCGAGGTATTTCAACTTCACGTTGGCGATGCCGTGGGCGTGGGTAACGTAGAGGTCGGTCGCGTTGACGCCCAGCACTGTGACGTTCCTGTAGGTCTTGGGACCAACTTTCAGAACATCCAGTTTCAAATGGGCAGCGGGCGAAGCAAAAGAAAACAGCAGCAGCCCGCCAAGGACAAAAAACCTGAGCATCATAGCATGGTTATGCTTCAGTTGCGGCGTTTTTTCAAGAAACGACGGTACTGGGTCAGCGACGGCGGGGGATCGCCTCGGCAGAGTGCGCCCGTCCTCGGGCGCAGCAATGTCGGAACCCGAGCGAGCCCCAATGGAATCGGACGCATCGGAACAACCGGTGCTCGCTGCGCCCGAGGACGGGCGCACTCCGATAACGTTGTAGTCCGCCGCCCTCACTGACCCATTACAAACGATGTCGCCCGAAACACACCGGCAATTACGCACCATCAATCCCCATATTTCGCCATAAGTTTTGCCAGGTTCCTTTCGTCCAGATAATGGGGCATGCCCTCGAAGCGCACGATGCCTTTGGGGTCAATGAGCAGCGCGTGCGGGATGCCGGTCACGGCCACGGTGGCTTTCGAATGGCGCTCGGGGTCGGTGCCAACGAAATAATCAATTCTGGGATTGGTCATTCTTCGGACCACCGCTTCGCTCTCATCGGTCAGTCCGATGATTACCAGCCGGTCCTTAAACCGCTTGTAAAGAGCGTTCAACCCCGGAATGGATTGCCGACAGGGACCGCACCAAGTGGCCCAAAAATCGACGAGGATAAACTTGCCCGCCATGTCCGGCTCTTCTGTAAGCCACTTTTGCACCACGATCTCCGGCGCGGGCCGGTTCAGAAAAGATCGCGCATAGATGGGATGCGGCGCGATTAAATCCGAGCCGGGCGACTGCGCCGCTTTGGTGTCGGTTTCGGCTCCAGCCAGGGGCTTTTGGGGCGTGGCCGGTTTGGTGTCTCTGAGCGCCTTGGCGTAAAGGGCCTGGGCATCGGTCTGGAGCTTTTCCTTGTCCGCGGCCTTGGCAGGGTCGTAGTGGAACAGCTTTTGCACGTCGGGATCGAGGTTCTTGAGCTTCGCGTTTCCGAAGCCGCGGCTGTGGGTGAAATAGAGATCGGTGGCAGTCACCATCGTGACCGTAACGTTGGAATAAGTCTCCGAGCCGACCTTGAGGGCGGCCAGATGCTCGTCAGCAGCGCCAACCCACTCAGCGCAGACCAGCAGGCTCGCCAAGACAATGATTCGTTTTATCATACAGGGGATGTGCCTGGTTCGGGCGCCAATTGCAAGGCAAACAAACTTCGTAGCTCGTAGCTGGAATCGCCGCGCTAGGCGGCGAAATGGTTTTTTCGAGGGTCCGTCGCGGCAATGACCACACTGACCGACTTCTGGTTGAAGCCTTTGAACCCACCATGGCGTTGGAGATTTTCCAGATGGCTGCCCAGGGCGCCCTCGCTGGTGAACTGATCGAACTGTGCGCCGGTGATCAACCCCGCCGACAAAAGACGCTCGGCCCGTTCGGGCCGCACCGGCCAGCGTTCGCCATCAGTGAACGCCTGGCGCAGGAAATCGAAATCGGAGAACGGCTTCATCGTGTTGACTCCGCATTGCTTCAACTGCTCGCGCAAGAGATCGAACTCAAACCGCGCTTCCAAGTGGTGCATCCCGGCTTGGAGGAAGCTCTCGCCATGCAGCCCGACCCATAGCCCCACTGTGCCCAGACGCGGAGCAGGCGGCAGTTTGTGCGTGGAAAAATCAATCTGCGTTTCCTCCGCCATCAAATCCACGTCGGCAAAGACCACAATCCCCGCTACCGGCTGTTCGCAAATCTGGGCGCCCCATCCGGCCTCCGCGCCCGCATAGTAACGCTCGCGTTTTTCAAACCCCAACCTCATCAGGAACTCGACCAAATCAACGAAATGCTCCCGCGAACAGCGGAAAGTATGATGGTCGTGATTGCCCCAGCCCAGGCCCAGCCGGTCCTGCCGCTGCTTCTGGACCCGCGCGGCGCGGTTGCGGCTTT
>WNGJ01003689.1_pt1 | contig 17532 bp, 12 predicted proteins | sample 5400611 | NCBI WGS metagenome assembly WNGJ01 (sample SAMN13153375, study PRJNA577476) | soil metagenome | isolation source: 40 cm soil or saprolite under Garry oak tree replicate 1 | place: USA:California | collected 2016-06-15 | reverse complement strand
ATCGCAGGGGGCGATCGTCTTCGTTCAGGGTGACGTCGTGGCGCGCGACCTCGCCGACCGCCTCGTCGCGCTGTCGCTCGACGAGCGGCCCCGCCGCGCGGTGGACGTCCTTCCGGACGCATTCGCCAGGCGGCTCGCGGCCCGTGGCGACGATTGGTTCGTGCTCCCCCTACCTCGCACCGCGCTCGATGCCTGCCCGGCGCTGACAGTCACGCCTCTGCTGGACGTCCGGCGCCGCCTGTTGGTGCGCCGCGGCGCGGCGCGGCTCAGCATCGACTGGGACGCCGTCCCACGCATCCGATGAGCTACTCATGACGTTCCGCACCCGTGTCCTGCTCGCGTTCGCCCCGGTGGTGCTCGTGCCGCTGCTGGTGTTCGGCATCGGGGTGCGGCGTGCGGTGCGCGACCGCCTCGCGGCGCAGTACCGCCGGCGCGTCGACGCCCTGGTGGCGGTGATCGAGGAAGACCTCGCCCAGCGCGGTCGCTCCATCGGCGACCGTCTCACCTCGCTCACCGCGGCGGCGCTCGAGGACAACCGGCTCCGCGTGGCGGCGCAGTCCGGCGATCGCCAGTATCTGCTCGACTACGCCGGGTCGGCGATGCGGCTCGCGGGACTCGACATGCTGCAGATCCAGGATGCCTCCGGTCGCATCGTCAGCTCGGGCCACTTTCGCCAGGAGTTCGATCGCCTGGAGCCCACGCTGCCACGCCTCCTCGCGACCGTTCCCGGCGGCGTCGCGCTCGTACGGGCCCAGACACCAGAGGGCGGGTTCCTCGCGCTCGCGCGCGTGGACTCGCTGCGGCTCGGCGGCAGCCGGTTCACGGTGGTGGGGGGGATGGCGGTGGATTCCACCGTGCTGGCGCGCCTCGCCCGGGACACGACCCTGCGCGTTCGGCTCGAGAGCCCCGGCGGCGTGCTGGCGTCGCGGCCCGCCGACACGACCGCGGCGGACACGATCGTCGGACAGGTCCCCCTGGAGTTCGTCGACGATTCCACAGGCGTTACCCCCGCCCGGATCGTCGTCACGGCGCCGCTCACCGCCCTCGCGGACGTGCGGCGCAGCATGGACCTCGGGTTCCTGATCGCCGTGCTCGCGACCGCGGCGGTCGCGGTGCTGCTGGGCGGCTGGCTCGCGTCGCGGGTGACGCGGCCGCTCGCGGACCTGACGGAGACCGCGAAGCGGGTGGACCTGGAGCGACTCGACGTCGTGTTCGAGAGCGATCGCGCCGACGAAATCGGCGCGCTCACGAGACTCCTCGGCGAGATGACCGAGCGGCTGCGGGCGGGCGTGGCGCGGTTGCGCGAGACCGAGCGGCGCGCCGCGATGGGGGACCTCGCCCGGCAGGTGAACCACGACGTCAAGAACGGGCTCGCGCCGCTGCGCAACGTGCTGCGGCATCTGGCCCAGGTGGCCCGCGAGGAGCCGGGTCGCCTGCCCACTGTGTTCGCCGAGCGGCAGGCGACGCTGGAGTCGAGCCTCGCCTACCTCGAGACGCTCGCCGCGAACTACGCCCGCCTGTATCCTGAGACGCGGGCCGTGCCCTGCGACGTGAACGAGGTCGTGCGGGAGACGCTGCGGCTGGTCGCGCCGCCGGACGGGATCCGCGTGGGCGCGACGCTCGCCGAGGGCCTGCCGCGGGTCCGCGCCGACAGCCTCGTGCTGCGCCGCATCCTCGAGAACCTGGTGCGCAACGCAGTGGAAGCGCTCGACGGGACCGCGGGCGCGGTGACCGTCACCACGGAGCGCCGCGACGGCGCGGTTCGCGTCACCGTCGCCGACAGCGGCAAAGGGATGACGCGGCAGCAGCTGGAGCGGGCCTTCGACGACTTCTACACGACCAAGCCCGGCGGCACCGGCCTTGGCCTGTCAATCGTTCGGCGCCTGGTGCTGGACCTGAGCGGCAGCGTCAAGGTGGAGACGCAGCCGGGGCAGGGGACGAAGTTCTTCGTGGAGCTACCCGCGGAACCATGACTCTCATTCTCATTGTCGACGACGTCCCGGCGATGGCGCAGCAATACGCCTACGACCTGAAGCGGCTCGCCGGCCACGAGACCCTCGTCGCCCGCTCGGGGGAGGAGGCGCTCGAGGTCCTGAGCCGCGAGCCGGTGGATTGCGTGATCCTGGACCTCGAGATGCCGGAGATGGACGGCTTCGAGGTGCTGCGCGCGATGGAGCGCCGCACGCTTCCGGTGCCGGTGATCGTATACACCGGCACCGGTAACTACGACCGCTGCTTGCAGGCGGTGCGGCTCGGCGCGCACAGCTTCATCGACAAGGCGGAGCCGATGGAGCGCGTCGCGCAGGAGATCGCCCAGGCGCTCGCCCGGCGGCGGCTCGAGGAGCAGGTCGCCGCGCTGCGGCAGGACCTCGGCCAGGATGGGGCGCTGGTGGGCCAGAGTCCCGCGATGCAGAAGCTGCGCGACCTGATCGCCCGCGTCGCGCCGATCCCCAGTCCGGTCCTCATCGTGGGGGAGAGCGGGTCGGGGAAAGAGCTGGTCGCCAGAGAGCTGCACCGGCAGGGTGGCCGTTCGTCGAAAGGCGGCCCGTTTATCGCCCTGAACAGCGCGGCTCTCCCCCACGAGCTGGTGGAAAGCGAGCTGTTCGGCCACGAGCGCGGCGCCTTCACCGGCGCCGTGGCGGTGCGCAAGGGGGCGTTCGAGGCGGCGAGCGGCGGCACGCTGTTCCTCGACGAGATCGGCGACCTCCCGCCGGCCGCGCAGGCCAAGCTGCTGCGTGTCCTGGAGCAGCGCGAGGTGACGCGCGTGGGGGGAACTCGCACCATCGCCGTGGACGCCCGCATCGTCGCCGCGACGCACCGCGAGCTCGAGGACGAAGTGAAGGCCCAGCGGTTCCGCCAGGACCTGTTCTATCGGATCAACGCGCACGTGCTGCGGGTGCCGCCGCTGCGCGAGCGGCGCTCCGACGTGCCGGAGCTCGCGACCCACCTGCTCGCCGCGACGTGCGCGCGCTTCGGGTGCCGCGCCAAGCGCCTCGCGGCGGGTGCGGTCGAAACGCTGATGGACTACGACTGGTCCCGCAACAACGTGCGCGAGCTGCGCAACGTGATCGAGCGGATGGTGATCGCGACCGACCGCGACGAGCTAACGACTGAAGATGTGCCCGAGGAGATCCGAAAACACTATGACGTAGGGGCAAAACCGTATGGGGAAAGGCGTACGGGGGAAGGCGACAAGCGTTCGTTTCAGGAGCTCAAGACCGAGGCCGAGCGGCAGATTATTCTCGCGGCGTTGGAGCGCAACGCCTGGCACATCACGCGCACCGCCGCAGCGCTCGGCCTCGCGGACCACTCGAGTCTCTTGAAGGTGATGAAGCGGCACGGCATCTCCTCGCGGGAGGAATAAGCGCGCCCGCTTGTACCACTCCTATTGACACATTCGCTGAACCCGTTATTGTTCACTCCCACTGGTACAAGATTGGGCTGATTTCGCCGGAGGGAGGTCCGCATGTCAGGCTACAACTTCACAGACCGGGTCCGTTGGGTGTTACAAGCTGCGCGGGAAGAGGCCGCGCGGCTTCGCAATGCCCATGTGGGTACCGAGCACCTCTTGCTCGCCTTGGTCCGAGACAAGAAGGGAGGGGTGGCCGCGCGTGTTCTTCTGAGCTTTCAAGCTGACTTCGAAGGAATCCGGCGCACTGTCGAGTCGAGAATCAAGCAGGGTGAGTCAGCGATCGGTGATCGCCAAGAACTGCCCTACACGTCGCGAGCCAAGAAGGTGCTCGAGCTCGCGATGAGCGAAGCCGCTGAGATGAACCACCGATACGTAGGTACGGAGCACTTGCTCCTCGGCCTGTTGAGCGAGGAGAAGGGAATCGCCGCTCAAGTGCTCACGGAGGCCGGCGTCACGCTCGAACGCGCGCGCGCCGAGACGTTGCGGATCTTGGGCGATCGTGCCTCGGCCGCCGGGCTTCCGGCGCCGGGCTTCGAGGTGCGCATCGACGATTCGTCCGATCGTGCGATTCACGAGCAGATCGTGGCGCAGATCCAGGAAGCGGTCGCGACGGGCACGCTCCGCCCCGGTAACCGGCTCCCGCCGGTTCGACAGCTGGCCGACCAGCTCGAGATTGCGCCCGGTACGGTCGCGCGCGCGTACAGCGAGCTCGAGAGGCGCGGGATCGTGGTGACCGATGGCGCGCGTGGCACGCGCGTCGCCGAGCGTCCGCGGACGCCCGTCGCGGCAAGGAACCGACCAGAAAACCTGGTCGGATTACTGCGGCCGGTCGTAGTGGCGGCCTTCCATCTCGGCGCGACCGCCGAGGAACTCAAGCGTGCGTTGGAAGAGGCCATGCGCGGGATCTTCGGGGATTCGTCGGAACCAAGCGCGGCGTAACGACAACCCGCCATCCTCGCGTTCCCGTGGCCTGAAGGCCCGGCTCGGGTGTACACCGCGACACAACCTCGTTCCGTGATTCGTGTTCACCCGAACACGAGCGCAATTCCGCCGAATCGCATCTCCCATTGATTCACGCAGTTCCCTGACACCCGACACCCGGCACCCTTCCTGCTTTTTCTCCGGGCGACCCCAACCCGGAGACTGTATGCGCTACCAGTTCACCCTCAGCGAGCCCCGCCGCCATTACGAATGGCTGGGGCTCATTCCCCTGCTCGCCGTGATCGTCGCGATGGTCATCGCGGCCGCGTGCGGCGACAAGACCCCACCGCGGGCCGACGCGAGCGAAAGCGCCGTCGGGCCCACGGCCACGGCGACGACGCCCGGCACCGGCACGACGGTGGTCGGCCCCGTCTCGTTCGAGCGCGCCGAGTCGGTCTATCACGAGCGTCGCTTCGACGAGGCCACGGCGCTGTTCCGCGCCTACACGGAGACCAAGCCGGGGAATCCGTGGGGCTTCTACATGGTCGGGATGGCGTCGTGGAAGTCCGGCGACCGCGTCGGCGCCGGGGAGGCGTTCGGCCGCGCGCTGGAGCTCGACTCCACGCACGTGAAGGCGCACCTCAATCTGAGCCGCGTGCTGATCGAGGACGGCCGGCCGTCCGACGCGGTGCCGCACATCGAGCGGGCTATCGCGCTCGACCCGACGTCCAGCGAAGGCTATCGGCTGCTGGGGCGGGCGTATGACGCCCTCGGCAAGACCGACAGCGCGGTGACGGCCTTCAAGGAAGCGCTGGTCCGCGACGACGGCGACGTCTGGGCGATGAACAACCTCGCTATGGTCTACATCGGCGAGGGGCAGTTCGAGGACGCGCTGGGCCCGCTGGCCCGCGCCGCCCAGCTCGCGCCCGAGGTGGCCACCTTCCAGAACAACCTCGGCATCGCGCTGGAGCGGACGGGGCACGTGACGGCCGCCGCGCAGGCGTTCCAGGCGGCGATCGTGGCCGACAGCACCTACGGCAAGGCGGCGGCGAGCCTCGCCCGGGTGCAACAGCTCAAGGACGACCCGAGCATCCCGCCGGTGGACCTGACGTCGCTGGTGGGGAAGTTCGTGCTGCTCATCCAGCAGTGGAAGACGGAGGCTGGTTGCTGAAGATCTTCTCCCCGTCGAAGCGGCCGTTCTCGATGAAGATCTCCGAGATGGCGCGACCGGAGGAGATGCTCCCGGCCATGTGAATCCCAGGAGCATTGGTCTCGAGCGTCGCGGGATCGAGCCGGGCACGAAGCGTGTCCGGCTCGAGCGCGATGCCCAGTCGCCGGAACAGGTCGAAGTCGGGGTGATAGCCGGTGAGGGCGTACACGCGGTCGGCGGGCAGCTCGACCGTCTCTCTCCCTGCGCGGATGGCCACGGTACGTGCGTCGATGCGCTCCACCGTGGCGCCGAAGCGCGCGGCGATCTCGCCGGCCTTGATGCGGTTCTCGATGTCGGGCTTGATCCAGTACTTGAGCGTCGGGGGAAAAACCTTGCCGCGGTACACGAGGGTGACGTGGGCGCCGGCGCGGAACAGCTCCAGCGCCGCCTCGGCCGCCGAGTTGCGCCCGCCGATGACGACCACGTCGAGGCCGTAGCCGCCGTGCGGCTCGTCGAAATAGTGACTTACGTGGGGGGAATCCTCGCCGGGAACGCCCAGGAGGTTGGGGTGGTCGAAGTATCCGGTCGCGAGCACGAGGCACTTGGCGCGGATCCGCTCCTCGCCGCCGCGGCCGCTCACGACGCACTCGAGACCCCCGTCGCGCCGCTCGGCCGCCACGAGACGGCGGTACGCCTGGAAGCGCACGCCTTCCACACGGGCGACGCCGCGGTAGTACTTCAGCGCTTCCTCCCGCGTCGGCTTCTGGCCCGCGCACACCAGCGGGTGCCCGCCGATCTCCATCCGTTCCGGTGTCGTGAAGAACGTCATCCCGATCGGATAGCGGGTGATCGAGTGAACGAGCACCCCCGCGTCCAGGAGCAGGGGGTCGAGTCCGCGGCGCTTGGCGGAAACGGCGCACGCGAGGCCGATCGGCCCCGCGCCGGCGATCACGGCGTCTTCCATGGAATTCAGATCAAGTTACGCAGCACGAACCAGATGTTGGCCGGTCGCTCGGCGAGGCGCCGCATGTACCAGGCGAACCACGCCGTCCCGTAGCTGATCAGCACGCGCACTTTCTCCCCGGCGGCGGCCAACCGTCGCTGCGCGTCGGCGCGGATGCCGTACAGCAGATGGAACTCGTAGATGCCGCGCGCCGCCTTGAGCTCGGCCGCGCGCGCGCGGATCCGCTCGATCAGCCGCTCGTCGTGCGTGCCGAAGACGGGGGTGACTCGGCTCGCCCGGGCTTCCGCCAGCAGCCGCTCGGCGAGCGCGAAATACGCCAGGTCCACGTCCGCCTTCTTCGGGAACGCCACGTGCGACGGCTCGCTGTAGGCGCCTTTGACGAGGCGAATCGCGGGCCGCAGCGGCAGGAGACGCTCCAGGTCTTTGGGCGTGCGCCGCAGGTACGCCTGCAGGCACACCCCCACCTCGGCGCCGGCCCCGCGCGCGCCCCGGTAGATGTCGAGGGTCGCGTCTACGTAGCTCGACTCTTCCATGTCGATCCACAGGAACGAGCCCGCCGCCTTGGCCTTCGCCGCCAGCTCGTCCACGGCGCGGCGGCACCACGCCGCGTCGGCCTCGAGGCCCAGGTGCGTGAGCTTGATCGACAGCTGCGCGGCGAGCTTCCGCGCCCGGATGCCGTCCAGGACCATCAGGTAGTGGTCTCGCACCGCCTCGGCGTCGGCCGCGGAGCGCACCTGCTCGCCCAGCTGCGTGAGCACGGCGCCGATCCCGCTCTTGGCGAACGCCGCGGCGGCGTCGAGGGCGGCCCCGAGGTCCTCGCCGGGCAGGAAGCGGCGGACGGCGCGGCGCGCGAACGCGCGGCGGCGGAACTGCTCGGCGAGCCACGGGCTGCGCGAGGCGCGGATCAGGAGGCGGCGGGCGAGGGACACGAACCCAAAATACAGAAAAAAACGTGGGGTGTGGGAGGTGGGATGTGGGCACTTCGGCCCACTCCCCACATCCCACACCCCACGCTGTTCAGCCTATGACAATGATCAGGAACTTCGAATTCTTCCAGAACTGCTCCGGGTGGGCGATCGTCAGACTCCCGGCCCCGGTAATCTCCCCCTGGTCGTCCGCCTGCGTGCCGAGGGCGGTCAAATCCTGCCGCGACGCGATGCGGTAGTGCGCGTTGGGGTCGGGCAGCGGGATGTTGGTCACCTCGCGCTTGTTGATCGCCGTGAACAGGGTCGGATCGAGGTGCCGGGCCGGGGCCAGGGTCACACCGGTCTTCCACAAGACGAAGAGGAAGCGGCTGCCCCCGACTGGGGCGACGATGCCACGCTCCTGCAGCTCGTCCCTCGTGCCGATGACGTAGTAGACCGTGTTCTCGCGCACGGACATGTTGGCGACCGTGTCCTTGAGCGCCACGTTCTCGCCGCGCAGCGTGTCCACCATCGCGACGAGCACGCCGATCTGCGACTTCTGCGAGTCGACGATCTCCTTGTAGTTCGCGAGCGTGGCTTCGAGCATGGCCCGCAGGCTGTCGGAGATCGAGGTCAACGAGGACACGCGCTCCTGGCTGTTGCGCAGCAGCCGCTCCGCCTCAGGCAGGCGGCTCGCGATATAGCGAACGCGCTGGAGCAGGCTGTCGCGCGACGCCTGCATCGGCGTCTCCGCGTTGACGCGGACCTTGCCTTTGGGAATCGACACGCGCGCCAGCGAGGTGCTGATCTCGCTCAGCACGCGCGCGTCGTACGCCATCTCGGCGACCAGCGAATCCCGTTGCGCGCTGGCGCGCGACATGGAATCGAGTCTGGCCTGGGCCTCCGGCGATTCCCCCTGCCGGCATGCCACGGCGAGGGCCACGGCGGCCCCGGCTACCACCACAAAGCGGAGGTGTCGCTGCATCGGTGTGCTCCTTGCAAGGATTCTGTTTGCATGCTACCCGGCGACAACGCGCGGGTTTCGCGAGGCTACGCGTCGACGCGCGCTTCCGCAAGACCCAGCTTTCAATTTCAGAATCGGGCGACCCAACCGCGCGTGACTCAGGTCACCAGTCGCGTACGCGCGTATCACGCGCGGCCTGCACCCACACGCGCACCTCCGCCGCCGTGGGGTGCGGGTCGCGAGGCAGGGCCCGCCACAGGCTGTCGGGGTCGGCCCGGGCGAGATCGGCGATGCTGGTGACGCCAACGGCCCGGAGCCAGGCCGCGTGCCGCGTCCCGATCCCCCGGAACGTGACGAGTCGCGCCGCTTCGACTACTACCCGGGCTTCATCGGGCGGCAGCCCGACGCGGGCCGCGACCGTATCCGGCGGAAGGGAAGCGAGCCGGAACACATCGTGGAAACCGGCGGTCGCGAGTCGCGTCCGCGCGGTGGCAGAGACCCCCGGCACCTGGTCCACGTATGGCACCGTCGAGCTCACCGTCCAGCGGTCGATGCCGGCCAGCGCGAGAATGACGAACACGATCGACAGCGCGTCGCGCACTACGGACGCCCGCGCCCGGCACAGGTGATATAGGGACCACGCTTCGAGCGCGAAGAAGGCGAAGCCGACGAACCCGAGCGGCGGCATCTCGAAGATCTTGAGATGCTCGAGGAACGGCACGGTGTAGATCCACTTCGCCCGCGAGCCGATGTTGTACGCCTCCCACAGCACGCCGGCGACGAGCCCACCGAGCATCAAGCGCACGATCCGGCCCCAAGCCCCACGCCCGATGTCGCCGAACAGCGAATCCTCAGGATCGACGCGGTAGAGGGCCGGTTCCGCGACGAGCCATAGCGCCCCCCACGTCAGCGGATGCAGCACCGCCGGCAGCACCAGCGCCCCGGCGAGCAGCGCTGCGCCCAGCACGACGGCGAGCCGCAGGTCGCGCGGGGCGAGTCGCACCGGGCGGGTGACGAGCCGGCGCGCGACGCCGAGCCGGTCGAGGAGACGCTCGGGGAGGAGGATGGCGGGGACGACCGTGGCGAAGGAGACGCTGATGCCGAGCCAGCGCTGCCACGGGCTCGCGGGGACGAAGACGTAATACCAGTCGCGCAGCCGGAAGTTGAGGGCCTCGAAGCCGCACCAGATCACCACCGACCACCACAGCATCGCCACCGTGTCGCGCGGCTGGTCCCAGAGCGACGGACCGCCCTTCGACGCGACCAGGGCGTCGAGCAGCAGCAGCGTCGGATACCAGGCGAGGAGGTAGAACACGGTGGGGACCGGCTCGACGCCGAGCCGGCGCAGCACCACCGCCGCCGCGAGCGCCGCGGCCGCCCCGATGGCGATACGTTTATACGCCATGCGACTCCACGTCGGCACCTCCGGCTACAACTTCGACGAGTGGAAGGGCACCTTCTACCCGGACAAGCTGCCCGCCGATCAGTGGCTCGGCTACTACGCCGGACGCCTGCAGACGGTCGAGATCAATTACACGTTCTACCGGATGCCCAACGCGAAGACCATCGGCCACTGGCTCGAGGCCACGCCCGACGGCTTCACGTTCGTGCTCAAGGTGTCGCAGCGCATCACCCACCACGCGCGCTTGAAGGAAGTCGAGCAGCCGCTGCGCTATTTCTGCGACACCGCGGCCAAGCTCGGCACGAAGCTCGGGCCCCTGCTGTTTCAGCTCCCGCCAAATTTCAAAAAAGACACCGACCGGCTAGGAGAAGTGCTGCGGCTCGTGCCGGAGTCAATCCGCACCGCCTGGGAGTTCCGCCACGAGAGCTGGTTCGCGGATGACGTCTATCACGTGCTGCGGTCCCGGAACGCGGCGCTGTGCGTGGCCGACACCGAGGAGAGCCACACGCCGCTCGTCGCGACGGCGGACTTCGGCTACTTGCGGCTGCGGGACGAGGGGTACACCGGCGAGGACCTGGCCCGCTGGGCCGGCAAGGTCAAGGAGATCGGCGCCGGGTGGCGGGAGGCGTTCGTGTTCTTCAAGCACGAGGAAGCAGGGCAGGGGCCGGTCCTCGCCCAGGAGTTCGCGAAGCTGTTTTAGCCGCGGGCGCGCTTCTTCGCGGGCCGCTCCTCTTTTTCTTCTTTGGCTTTTCCCTTCGCGAGACTTGCCTTCAGCGCTTCCATGAGATCGATGATCTGCGTCTTCGGCGCCTCTTCCGGCGCCTCGACGATCTCCTGACCTTCCACCTTCTTCTGGATCGCCTCGAGGATGCGCTGGCGGACCTTGTCCTCGTAGGCCTCCGGGCGGAACTGGTCGCTAGCCGCCTGATCGATGAACTGCACGGCGAGCGCCAGCTCGGCCGGTTTGATCTCCACCTCGCCCACCGGCACTTCGTCGATCGAGCGGAGCTCGTCCGCGTAGCGCAGCTGCTCCATCGCGAGCCGCCCACCGATCGGACGGATCATGATGAGGTACCCCTTGCCGCGCGCGGCGTACTGGCCGATCGCCACACGTCCCGTCTTCTTCAGGGCCTCGGCGAGCAGCCGGTAGGCGCGCTCGCCCCCCTTGTCGGGGCCGAGGAAGTACGTCTTCTCGAGAAAGATGCGATCCACCTGCTCGGCGGGCAGGAACTCCTTGACGTCGATCGCCCCGGTGCCCCGTTCGTCGAGGGCCTTGAGCTCTTCGGCGGTGAACTTGACGTACTGGCCTTTGCTGAACTCGTAGCCCTTGATCATCCCGTCCTTGTCCACCACCTCGCCGTCCTTGGGACAGAAGTACTGCTGCTTCAACCGCGAGCCGCACGTCTTGTGCAGCCAGTTGAAGGAGACCGCGGCGGTGGGCTCGCCGGCCGAGAACAACTTGATCGGCACTGAGACGAGGCCGAAGGAGATCGTGGCGGAGCCGATTGCATGAGCGCTCATATAGGGTCTATGATAGAAACACTCCCCATGCCGACAGACAAGCGGCCCCCCGCCGCGGCCGCTGATCCGCTAAGCGCTTACCGCGCCAAACGTTCCGTCGAGCGCACGCCGGAGCCCGCAGGGCGCGCGCTGCCGCAGTCCGCCGCCGGCGGGCTGTTCGTCGTCCACAAACACGCCGCGCGCCGGCTGCACTGGGACCTGCGGCTGGAGATGGAAGGGGTGCTGCGCTCGTGGGCGGTGCCCAAAGGCCCGTCGCGGAACCCCGCGGACAAGCGGCTCGCGGTGCACGTCGAGGACCACCCGCTCGAGTACGGCGACTTCGAGGGGATCATCCCGGAGGGCAACTACGGCGCGGGAGCGGTCATCGTCTGGGACCGCGGCACGTGGACGCCCGTGGAGGACCCGCTCGCCGGGCTCGTGAAGGGGAAGCTCCTCTTCGACCTGAACGGCTACAAGCTCAAGGGCCGCTGGACCCTCGTGAAAATCAAGAAGGGCCAGAAGGAATGGCTGCTGATTAAGGAAAGGGACGCGTACGTCTCGACCAACGGCGACGTGTTCCCCGAGGACTCGGTGCTGTCGGGCTGGACGGTCGAGGAGCTGAAGGAGGGGAAGGACCGCGCGGCGCCGATTCGCCAGGAGCTCGAGAAGCTCAAGGCGCCGCGGCGCGCGCTGACCGCCAAGGACGTTCCCCCGATGCTCGCCGAGACGCGCGAGCAGCCGTTCTCGAAGGCGGGATGGGTGTTCGAATTGAAGCTCGACGGCTACCGGGTGCGGGCCGCCCGCGAGCACGGCGCGGCGCGGATTCTGTCCCGCAACGGCAACGACCTGACCCCGCTGTTCCCCGAGATCGCCCGCGCCGTCGCGGCGCTGCCGTTCGACGACGTGATCCTCGACGGCGAGCTCGTCGTCCCCGACGAGTCGGGGCGGCCCAGCTTCCAGCGCCTGCAGAACCGCGCCAAGCAGTCGCGGGCGCTCGACATCCGCCGCGCCGCGGTGGCGACCCCCGCCGTCTTCTACGCGTTCGATCTCCCGGCGTTCGAGGGCTTCGACGTGCGCGGGCTGCCGCTGGTGAAACGCAAGGAGATCCTGCAGCGCCTGCTGCCGCGCGCGGGCCCGCTCAAGTTCCTCGAGCACTTCGAGACCAAGGGCGAGGAGCTGTACGAGCGCGTGGTGCACCTGGGACTCGAAGGAATCATGGCGAAGAAGGCCGACTCCACGTATCGCTCGGGGCGCTCGGCGAACTGGCTCAAGATCAAGGCCGACAAGACCGGCGAGTTCGTCGTCATCGGCTACTCGGCGCCGAAGGGCTCGCGCGGCGGGTTCGGCGCGCTGCACCTCGCCGCCTATGACGGCGGCAGACTCGTGTACGCGGGTCGCGCGGGGAGCGGCTTCACGGCGAAGGAGTTGAAGGAGGTCGCCGCCCAGCTCGAGACGCTGCGGGTTCCCAAGCCACCGGCGGACGGTCCCGTGCCGACGGGGAAGGACCACACCTGGGTCGAGCCCAAGCTCGTCGCCGAAGTGCGCTACAAGGAGTGGACGGAGGAGGGGCTGCTGCGGCACCCGGTCTTCATGCGGTTCCGCGACGACAAGGATCCGAAAGACTGCGAACTACCAAAGCGTGGGGTGTGGGATGTGGGGAGTGGGAAGGCGGGCCCCGACCCTGCCGTGCTTGCCCACATCCCACAACCCACACCCCACGAAGTTGTGTTCTCGAACCTGGACAAAGTTTTCTGGCCTGAAGATGGGTTCACGAAGGGCGACCTGATCGAGTACTACCGCACCATCTCCCCGTGGCTGCTGCCGTACCTGAAGGACCGCCCCGTCGTGCTGACGCGGTTCCCCGACGGCATCGCGGGCAAGTCGTTCTTCCAGAAGGATGCGCCGGGATTCATTCCGGACTGGATGCGCACCGAGCGGATGTGGAGCGAGGACGCGCAGCGCGAGATCGACTACTTCGTGTGCGACGACGAGGCGGCGCTCCTCTACCTCGCCAACATGGCGACGATCCCGCTGCATGTGTGGGCGAGCCGCGTGGGCTCTCTGGAGCAGCCGGACTGGTGCGTGCTGGACCTGGATCCCAAGGAGGCGCCGTTCGAGCACGTCGTCACGGTCGCGCGCGCCGCCCACCGGTTGTGTGAGGACATCGAGCTGCCGTCCTTCATCAAGACGAGCGGCTCGACCGGGCTGCACGTGCTGCTGCCGCTCGCGCGCCAGCTCACCTACGAGCAGTGCCGCACGCTGGCGGGGCTCCTGGCGCGCGTCGTGGCGGCCGAGCTGCCGGAGATTTCCACGATCACGCGCCAGGTGGGGAAGCGCGGCGGGAAGGTGTACATCGATTACGTCCAGAACGGCCACGGGCGGCTGCTCGTCGCGCCGTTCAGCGTGCGGCCGCTGCCGGGGGCGCCGGTGTCGATGCCGCTCAAGTGGAGCGAAGTGACGGCGAAGCTCGACATGCGGGCCTTCACGATCAAGACGGCGGTGGCGCGGATGAAGCGGCTGAAGGAAGACCCGTTGCTGCCGCTGCTCACCACGGCGCCGGATCTCGCCGGCGCGATCGCGAACCTGGAGCAACGCGTCCCGCGCTAGCCGTGATGTCGGGCGGGCGGTAGAATCTGCCGCCATGACGCCCTCACGCCTCGCGGCCTCGTGCGCCGCCACGCTCGTTCTCGTCAGCTCCGTCGCGGCGCAACGGCCCGCCCCCGCCCCCGCCCGTGCGCGCCCGGCCGCCGCCCGGCCGGACACCGCGCGCCGCGACACGGCCGCGGTCAAGGACTCGGTCTCCAAGTTCCTCGAGAGCTTCACCTATCGCAGCCTGGGACCCGCCGCCTATTCGGGCCGGGTCACGGCGCTCGCCGTGCCCAACTCCCGCGAGCCGCGCCCCAAGACGTGGTACGTCGGCGCGGCGGGCGGCGGCGTCTGGAAGACCACGAACGGCGGCATCACCTGGCAGTCGGTCTCGAGCGGCCTGGGGAGCGAGACCGTCGGCGACCTCGCCGTCGCGCCCTCGGACACCAACGTCCTCTGGGTCGGCACCGGCGAAAAAAACAGTCTGCGCTCCCAGTACTGGGGCGACGGCGTGTACAAGTCCACCGACGGCGGCAAGGGCTGGACGAAGATGGGCCTCGCCGACACGCGCGCCATCGGCCGCATCGTCATCCACCCGACCGGCCCCGACACCGTCTACGTCGCCGCCTTGGGCCACCTCTGGGGAACGAATAACGAGCGCGGCGTCTACAAGACCACCGACGGCGGCAAGTCCTGGACCCGCGTCTTGTTCGTGGACGACACCACCGGGTTCGTGGACCTGGAGATGGATCCCGGCGACCCGAACACCCTGTACGCTGCGGCCTGGCACCGGTTGCGCTGGGGCGGCAGCCACATGGAGGGCGTGGGGAAGGGCAGCGGCCTCTACAAGACCACGGACGGCGGCAAGACGTGGAAACGCCTCACCGATCCCGCGCTCAAGAACGGCCTGCCCACCGATCGCATCGGCCGCATCGGCATCGCGATCTCGGCGCAGGACCCCAAACTCGTGTTCGCGTTCATCCAGGTGGACCGCGGCGTCACCGATCCTGCGCAGGGGCGCTTCGGCGGCGTGTTCCGCTCCGCGGACGGCGGCGCCACGTGGACGCAGGTCAACGACCTGCAGGCGATCCCGCATTACTACTACGACGAGATCTGGGTCGATCCCGCCGACAGCCAGCATGTGTTCGTGAACGCCGCCGTCCTTGCTTTCGAGCAGCGCGGCGGCCGCACGTTCGCGCCCGAGTCCCTGTCGCGCGTGCACGGCGACCACCATGCCCTGTGGTTCGATCCCCACGACGCGGGGCACCGCATCCTCGGCAACGACGGGGGCGCGTACGTCACGTTCGATGCCGGCCGGGCGTGGTGGCACATGCCGATTCCCATCGGCCAGTTCTACACGGTGATCGTCGACAGCTCGCTCGTCCCCTACCAGATCTGCGGCGGGCTGCAGGACAACGGCGTGTGGTGTGGGCCCGGGGCGACGCGCGACCGCATCGGCGTGACCGACGCCGACTGGTATCCGGTGAACGGCGGCGACGGCATGTGGGTGCAGATCCCCCCCAACGACCCCTGGACCGTCTACTCCGGCTGGCAGTTCGGCAACGTCTCGCGGCTCGACTTGCGCACGTGGAAGCAGGACGACATTCAGCCGGCCGCGCTCGACGCCGGCGCCGGAAGCGGCTACGACTTCTCGTGGGACTGGACCACGCCGATTCTCATCTCCGCGTTCGACACGGGCACCGTGTATCTCGGCGCGAACCGCCTGTTCCGCCTGCGCCAGGGCGGGCGGGGCCCGACATGACCCGCACGCCGCGCGAGAGCCCCGCGCCGGAAGCGGGGCACACGAGCTATCACGCGATCTTCTCGATCGCGGAGAGCCCGAAGACGCCGGCGGTGCTGTGGACCGGGACGGATGACGGCTTCGTGTGGGTGTCGCAGGACACGGGCCGCACGTGGAGCAACGTCACGACCAACTTCCCGCGCGGCGCGGCGACCAGCTGCTGGGTGTCCACCATCGTCGCGTCGATGCACGCCCAGGGCACCGCGTGGCTCACCTACGACTGCCACTTCCGCGACGATTACCGGCCGCACGTCTGGCGCACCACCGATTTCGGCCGCACGTGGACGGAGCTGGTGAGCGGCCTGCCGGCGGACCGCGGCAGCGTCACCGTGTTCGAGAGTCCCCGGAACCCCAAGGTGCTGTGGGTGGGAACGTCCGACGGCGTGTACGCGACCGTGGACGGCGGCCAGCGCTGGCGCCGCTTCGGCGGCGGCTTCCCGCACGTCATGGTGGAGCGCATGGCGATGTCGTACCGGCAGCGGGAGCTGGTGGTGTCGACCCACGGACGCGGGCTCTACATCGTCGGCGTGGGACCGGTCGAGGAGTTCAGTGACTCGGTGCTGAGCGACACGATCCACCTGTTCGAGGTCGCGCCGGCATACCAGTACCGCGAGCGGCAGACGCACCCGGGGTTCGGCAGCTTCGGCTTCGTGGCGTCGAACCCGCCGCGCGGCGCCGTGATCACGTACTCCCTCAGGGAGATGCAGCCCGACGGGGTGAAGCTGGTGATCACCACGGCGGCAGGAGATACGGTGCGCAATCTCACCGGCTCGGGATTCCCGGGGGTGCAGCGCGTCACCTGGGACCTGAACCGCGAGCGGCCGCGGCCGCGCGGGCTGGGCGATCCCACCTCGGCCGACGAGCTACGACGCGTAGGTCCGGGCGAGTATGTTGTGCACCTCACGCTGGGCAAGCGCAAGCTCGAGCGGAAGATCACGGTGATAGACTTGCCGCCCGATCGGCTTGGGAGAGTCCGCTAGGGGTTTCTACAGACCCCGCGCGAGGCTGGGGTCGGGGCGGCGGGCGCGTGCGGCGCCCTAGCCCCGACCCCAGCTTCGCGCGGGTTATCCAGACCTCCGAAGCGGTCGGGGAAGGGGGAGATCGTTGGAGCATCTGCTCGTTGCGCCGGCCGACTCGCGTGCCCTTCTTGTGCTCGCCCACGGCGCCGGTGCTGGTATGCGCCACGCGTTTCTCGAGCGGATCGCGCAGGCGCTCGCGGTCCGCAAGGTCGCCACGTTCCGGTATGAGTTTCTGTACATGGAGAAAGGCGGGGGTCGGCCAGACCCGCCAGCCGTGGCCGCGGCCCGGGTGCGCGAGGCAGTCGCGGCGGCAGCGGTGGCGGCGCCGGGTCTGCCGCTGTTCGCGGGCGGCAAGTCGTTCGGGGGCCGGATGACATCCACCGCGGCCGCCGAGGCGCCGCTCCCCGGTGTATGCGGGCTCGTCTTTCTCGGCTTCCCACTGCATCCGCCGGGGCAGCCCGGGATCGGTCGCGCCGAGCACCTCGATCGGGTGACGGTCCCGATGCTGTTCCTGCAGGGGACCCGCGACACGTTCGCGCAGCTCTCACTCCTGGAGCCGGTGATCGCGCGCCTCAAGCCCCGGGCGACGTTCCAGCTGATCGACGGTGGGGATCATTCGTTCAAGGTGCCCAAGAGCTCGGGCCGGACAGCGGAGGACGTCATGAACGAGCTGGCGGGTACGATTGCAGCCTGGACATCAGATATGGGACATCTGACGTCAGACGTCTGACGTCAGGTATCTTTCTCTCATGGCCGCGTACTGGATTCTGAAAACCGAGCCCTCCACCTACAGCTTCGACCAGCTGGAGAGCGACAGGAGGGCGGTGTGGGACGGCGTCAGCAATCCGCTCGCGCTCAAGCACCTGCGCGCGATGCAGCCGGGGGACGAGGCGCTGATCTACCACACC
>WNGJ01008163.1_pt1 | contig 17536 bp, 17 predicted proteins | sample 5400611 | NCBI WGS metagenome assembly WNGJ01 (sample SAMN13153375, study PRJNA577476) | soil metagenome | isolation source: 40 cm soil or saprolite under Garry oak tree replicate 1 | place: USA:California | collected 2016-06-15 | reverse complement strand
AGATGCCGACTCCGGCCGATGATCACAGTCAGGAGGTTGTTGAAGTCGTGGGCGATCCCGCCGGCCAGGCGCCCTACGGCTTCCATCTTTTGCGCTTGGCGCAGCTCGCGCTCGAGCTGCTTGCGTGCCTCTTCGGTGCGCTTGATCGGCGTGACGTCGGTCACGAATCCTTCCAACGCCTGCAGCGATCCGTCCTCCCCATACACGCCGCGCCCCTGTTCCCACACCCACTTCAGCTCACCGCTCTTGGTAAGTATCCGATACGAGCACTGGTATGGTTCGCGCGCCGCCACGGCCCGCTGGACGAGGTCCCACACGGCCCCGGCGTCGTCGGGGTGGATCTCGCGCCCGCACGCCGTCACGCGCGTGACGAGATACTCCTCCGTAGCCAGTGATGGTAACGACGCCCTCGCTGATGAACTCCGCCGTGTAGTCGGGGTCGTCAGCGACGCGGTAGGTGTAACCGGGCAGGTTGCTCACGAGCGTGGCCAGACGCCTCGCGGTCTCGCGCGCCGCCTGCTCGGCTGTGAGGCGCTCGCCGAAAAGCCGGGCATTCGTGATCGCGATGGCGGCGGGCGTCGCGAAGAGAGCGAGCGTCTCGCGGTCCGCCTCCGTGAACGTCCGGCCGGGCGTCTCGTGACTGACGAGGATGACGCCGAGCAGTCGGTCGTGATAGAGGAGTGGCTCGGCCATGAGCGCGGTGATCGGCGTCTCTTCGGCGATGCGGCGGACCGCCAGCGGCCAGGTCTTGTAGTCGTTGACGACGACTCCCTGGCGTCGCTGGGCCGCCACGCCGGCTACGCCTTCACCCAGAGCCAGGCGGACTTCGGGAATCCAGTCCGGAGCGTTGACCGAGACCCGTGGCCGGAGCGTCTCAGTCCCCGTGTCGAGGAAATAGACTGCCCCGGACCTCGCACCGACGAGTTCCATGGCCCGGCGGACGAGAAGGTCGAGCACGCGGTCGAGGTTCAGCTCGCGCGTGATCTCCGTGGTGACCGAGCTGAGCGCTTCGAGACGCCGGGCGCGCTCGATGAGTCGCGCCTCGTCCTCGGCGCGCTCGCGGGCAGGGTGCTGCGACCCGCGCGCACCGAGCGCGTCTGCCCCGCCGGAGTCATCTGTTACCTCTGCCGTGGCTACCGATCCCCCGTCGAGAAAATAACCGAAAAGAGGTCCGAATGCCTGTGAGTGTTAGTCGCCGCGGTTTTTAGCGTGAGAGTCGTAACATTCAGATTGTGTGAGCGGAAATGTGGCGGAGCCATGATGGGATTCAGGTCGTGACTCTTGAAGCGGAACTCCCAGCGACCTGCTTGCAGACGGGTGATTGCGGGCCCCGCAACCATCCTGAAACTACGGCGAGGCGGCCGGGGCTGCCTGGCAGCCGTCCCGTGTACAGACGGTGAGTCACCTCATCAGCGCACAATGAAATCGCGTGCTTGAATTCTGTAAGTTCGATCGCGTCCCGTTGTGGCCACCATAGACAGGCTAGTTTGAAGCGCTTCACCGCCGATGAGGCGCTCGATGCACAAAGCCCCCCGGAAGCGATACCCGCGCTCCCGCCCTCGACCCACCGGCTCGAACTCGATCTTGTTGACGAGGAGCTTCCTGAGCATCTCGCGCGCCTGCGCGGTATGGCGGCCGAGGAGCGCGGTCACATCGCTGACCCTTTCTCGCAGAGTGCTCTTGAGGTGCCCGATAACCAGGCTCGCGATCCCGCCGAGCCGCTCAAGAGTCGTTAGCTCGGCTTGGAGCGCGGTCTTCCGAGCCTTCTCGGCACCCACGCGGCTCTTGATCTCGTCAGCGGGGAGCGAGCCATCCGCCAAGGCGTCGACTAGCCGGTAGAGCTCCGCTGAACATCCTCCAGCTCGCGCTCGACCTGTGTACGGCGGGAGGCGTGGTTGGAGCGCGCGTAGGAGAGCTTCGCGAGCGCCTTCTCGACGGAACGCTCAAGAACCTCGGGCTTTAGCACCTCGGCGATCGCGCCGAGGATTTTGCGGTCAAGGATTTCCTGGCGCAGGGCGCCGGAGTTGGCGCAGATGGCCTTCCCGCGTCGGCGGTTGTCGAGGCAGGCGTAATGTCGGACGAGTTGGCGCATTCCGTTACTCCCGTGCGCCCGTGATTCAGTGCCAACGGGTTCGCCGCACACGCTGCACCGTACGAAACCGACGAGCAGGTAGGCCGACTCGTCTTGGTAGCGTGGACGCCCAATGAGCTTGCGCGTGGTCTGACTGCGAGGAAATAGTGCAGCCCGCTCGTCGAGGCGTGCCTTCACACGCTGCCAGAGGTCGTCCGGAATGATCCGCAGGTCGGGCGCTGTGAACGTGAGCCATTCGGACTCTGGGCGTTTGCGTTGTTTCTTGGTGCCGCTCTTGAGGATCTTCTGGCTGCCATTCCAGACGACCTCGCCACGGTAGAGTGGACGATTGAGCATCTCGCGGAGAGCCGACGGCGCCCATCCACGTCCACGAGGGGGCTTCACGCCGTCCTCGTTGAGCCGGTGGGCGAGCGTCAACATCCCGGTGCCGGCGGCGTACAGCATCGAAGATGCGCCGGACAACCGCCGCCTGCTCGGGGTTGGCCTGCCGGGTCACGCTCTGGCGCGTGCCGTCCGTGCGTTGTTGTACCCGTAGACCTTGCCGCCCGTGACGTGGAGGGCTTTCGCCTTGCGCAGCAAGATCCGGGCGGAAGAGGGAGGCGGCAACGTTTTCGCCGATCTCGACCTGCCCCATGCAGACCAGGAGCTGCTGAAGGCACGCCTAACGCTGCAGATCCACAAGCTCATCAAGGCGCGCGGTCTGACCCAGGCCGAGGCCGGCGAGATCCTCGGCATCAAGCAACCGCACGTCTCCGCGCTGTTGCGGAATCGCTCGGGGATGTTTTCGGTCGAGCGCCTGATGGAGTTTCTGACGGACCTCGGCCAGGACGTGGAAATCACTGTCCGCCCGACGCGCAAGCAGCACGGCAAGATGTCGGTCGTCGTGGCCGCCTAAGAATGACCTTCATCAGCCAGGCCGCCTATCGGGGCACGGTGTCCTTGCTGGTCGCCCCGGCGCTGGACACCCAGCCCACAATCCGCATAGTCGCGCCCGTAATCACGGCAGGGGACTGCCGGGGGCCTGGAACCAGGTGTAGTCCCAGACAGTGACCCGATAGTTGTCGGCGACCGGCAAATTCGGCACCTCGAAGTACGCACGTCCGAATCCGCCCACGCCTCCGGGCACGTAGGCGATACGCTGACCGACGACCGCGCCACCGGAATCGATCGCCTGCGCGAGCACTCGAAGGTGCGTGGCGAACTCGCCGTGCTGGTTGTAGACGTAGCCGCTAACCTTTCGTGTGTTCTGGCCCTGCTCAGCCGCCGCCCAGTCAATCGAGAAATGGTGCTCCCAGCCGTACATCAGGGTCGTCGGCGAGCCAGGCGGTGGCGTGGCACCGGTGCCCGCGCACGCCGACGTCATCGTGACGATCGCAGTGATCAGAAGCCCGAGTCGAAACGCTCTCATTGACTTCTTCACCTCTGCACAAGCAGCGTACCACCGTAGCCGGGTAGCAATCTCGCGCCGGTCGCGCTGAAGGTCGATGTCATCGTGACCGATGGCGGCACACTCGCAGCCCTGGCCAGTCCGTCGAGTGACCATCCGAGTGGAGTTGACCCGGTTTCGTGGACACCCCATCGTTGGGGAGGGAAGGAAGGTACACGATGGGTGGCCATGAAACCGGGTCAACTCCACACTACCGGGGGGCACCGGAGACAGGCTACAGGGGGGGAATTGAACGGTGACGAGAAAGGCCACGCCAGAGCGTGGTCATCGCGGCGAAAGGCGAAGCGATGATTCCTGACGAGCGAGTGCTGCAGGAATGGCTCGGGCGTGTCCGGGCGGGCTCGCTCGGTCGCCGAGAATTCACCCGAATCTTGCTCGCGCTCGGGCTGACACCGCCGCTGATCGCCGAGCTGCTGCGATCACGCGGGATCGCGAATGCCCAACTCAAGCGCGCGACCTTCACTCCGTCCCGACGCGGCGGCGGAGGCGATCTGAAGATGCTCTGGTGGCAGGCGCCCACGATCCTGAACCCGCACCTGGCGATCGGGGTGAAGGACGACGACGGCTCGCGCCTCTTCTACGAGCCGCTGGTGTCGTTCGATCCCGAGGGGAACCTGCTGCCGGTCCTGGCCGCCGAGGTGCCGACCATTAAAAACGGGATGATTGCCCGCGACGGGCACGCCGTCACCGTGAAGCTGAAGAAAGGCGTCCAGTGGCACGACGGAAAGCCCTTCACGGCTGACGACATCGTGTTCACGTGGGAGTACGCCGCCGACCCGGCGACCCTGGCGGTGTCGACCGGGTCATATCGGGACATCGCGCGAGTCGAAAAGCTCGATCCGCATACGGTCAAGATCGTCTACAAGGCTCCGATGCCGTTTTGGGCCCGCGCATTCCGCGCCGTCATTCCCAAGCATGTCTTCAAGCCTTTCAAAGGCGCGAAGTCACGAGAGGCGCCGGCCAATCTCACGCCCGTGGGGACCGGCCCCTATCGCTGTGTCGAGTTCAAGCCTGGTGACATCATTCGCGGCGAGATCTTCTCCGCCTATCACGAGCGGAACTGGCCGTTCTTTGATCGGGTGGAGATGAAGGGCGGCGGCGACGCGGTGTCGGCCGCGCGGGCGGTGATCCAGACCGGCGAGTACGACTTCGCCTGGAACCTCCAGGTCGAGGACGAGTTGCTCCTCCGACTGGAGCGGGCGGGCAAGGGCAAGATCGAGATCGCCTGGGGCGGCGGCATCGAGCACATCCTTTGTAACTTCTCGGACCCCGGGCGCGAGGTGGACGGCGAGCGGTCGAGCCTCAAGGCGCCGCATCCGTTCCTGACCGACCGCAGCGTACGGGTGGCGCTGAGCCTCTTGGTCGACCGCGCGTCGATCCAGGAGCAAATCTACGGCCGCCTCGCCCGGACCACGGCGAACTACCTGAACGCGCCGGCGCCGTTTCGTTCCAAGAACACGCGCTGGGAGTTCAACGTCGACAAGGCCGCCACGGTCCTGGACGACGGAGGGTGGAGGCGAGGGCCCGACGGGATCCGGACCAAAGAGGGCACGCGCCTGCGGATGCTGTTCCAGACCTCGACCAATGCCGCGCGCCAGAAGACTCAGGCCATCGTCAAGCAGGCGGCGGCGAAGGTCGGCATCGAGATCGAGTTGAAGTCGATCGTGCCCGCCGTGTACTTCTCGGCGGATCCCGCGAATCCCGACACGTCGTCGCGCTTTTCCGCCGACCTCCAAATGTACAGCTTCAGCAGCGGGTCGCCTGACCCCCAGCGGTTCATGGAGCCCTTCGTCTCCTGGGAGGTCGCTCAGAAGGCGAACAAGTGGGCCGGGCTCAACTCGACGCGATGGCGGAGCGAGGAATACGACCGGCTCTTCCGGGCGGCGGCAACCGAGATGGACCCGGTCACGCGCGCGTCTCAGTTCATCCGGCTGAACGACCTGCTCACGCAGAGCGTCGTGATCGTGCCTTTCCTCTGGCGCGGAAGCGCCTCCGCCGTCTCGAACCGGCTGCGCGTCACCGTACTGACCATTGAATAGCCACGGATTTCGGTCCCCGCGATGGACCCGGGACCGGCGCCACGTTACTGGTTGCAGCACGGTCCGAGCAGGTGCTGGAGTCCGCTCAGTCTCCCCTTTCCCATGCGTACGCTGCGACGACCGTCGATTCGAACGCCGCGCCGAATCTGAGCAACAGCGCCTTGGTCTCGGCGTCCAGTTCCTTCTCGATACCGATGTCGTCGAGTGGCATCCGGTTGTCGCGCACAGCGGCCATCACGCGCTTGATCTCAGCCGCTGCGTGCGCCGGCGTTTGCAACAGGACGAGCCGCTTCATCTTCTCCGGATTGTCGGGTACGTGGCACGTGTTGCACGTGCCCTTGCGCATCGCCAGCGCCAAATCCTTGTAGGTCGTCTGAAGCTGTTCCAGGTACGGGTTGTCTGCACGGAACAAGCCTACGAACAGGGCGGGCTTCGGCTGCGGCTCGCCGTTGCCGTCGACCCACATCCACTTGCCGTCGAACGCGGGCGGGATACGCGAGACGGTGTTCAAGCGTGGGTCGGCGCCCTCTTGCCGTGAGAATTGCCCGACAACGATCTTCGACGTATACGGATCGATCCACAGCGTGAGCCCATTGGCGCGCTCGTACTCATTCCACTTCTTCGCATCGTGCCAGAACGGATAAGGGTACTGTCCGGGCATCAAGTTGTTGCGAAACACCGCTTCCAGCCGCGCCCGATATCGCGCCTCGCTCGCGTCATATTCCACACGGTAGCGGCCATTGAACATGAACAGAGGCAGGTAGAGACCGGATAGCACCTCCCCACCAAACTGGGTGAGGGTCGTGTCCTTCAATCTCGCCCCGGGTACCGGACTCGGCCGTCCCCACAGCACGATCCGGGCGAGACTACGCTTCAAGTATGAGTTGTTGAAGAGCGCCGAGCGGCATCGGTCCAGAGCGCGTTGATCGCCGGGGTCCGACAGCGGACATAGCGTGGCCGCTTCCTGGGTGAGCGTGGCCACGAGTCGCTCGACGCGTTGCACGTCTTCTGCGCGGGGCACGGGTTGCGCTGTGCTCGCACCCGAGACGGCGAGAAGCATGAGCACTGCGGCGACATTGGCCAGCGAAACTCTCATGGCGACCCCTCAGCGAACTGCGGTCAGGTAGTTGCTGATCAAGTGTTCGCTGATCTTTCGGCCCATCCGTTCGCTGACTTCCAGGGTGTTCCGAAAATGGATGCCACCCCAGATGCGCACCAAGGTTTGGTCTTCGCCCATTTGCGCGACCGTGGCGAATTGACGTTGCAGGCGCGCGTCGACGGTATCGGTCGCGGTGACGACCACGACCGGTCCGGTGCCGAACACCGATTCGAGCACGGCCAATGCCGTGCCGCATTGGATTGCCGCCTGCGAGGGGTACTCGGGATGCATCGGCGTCGCATTCAGGGGTGTCCAGCCCGCATCGCGTTCGGTGGCGTCGTTGCTGTCCATGTCGCCATTGCGGATCGCGGTGACCGGCCGCCAAAAGTTGTAATGGAACTTCGCGTCCCAGTCGGCGATGAAGGAATTCGCGACGCCCATAGTCAGGAGCGCGAACAGTCGTCCGTTTTCGGCCAGGCTCAGCTTCTTTGCCGCCGAGAGTTGCCGCGCAGCATCGCTCCAGGAAGGACCGAAGTTGGTCTGGGTCCAGAAGCGCACCGCGTCGGTCTGCTGCTGCGTCCGCTTTGAACTCTTGGTGCCTCCGAGCTCCTTGGTTTCGTTGTAGTCACGAGCGTAGACCGCGGTCGTCAATGACGGCGGGGGGCCGGGACGGAACTGGTCGGCGCTCTTCATCCCCCACGGTTTGGCCTGCGCGTATTGTGGAAACAGCGGCGGTTGGGTCGGCACCCAGACTCCGGGGGTGGTGATCGGGCGATACGTATCCGGCGCATTCGTCGCATCGGTGGCTCGATCGGATTGGATGACCGCGGCGACTTGTTCGCCAAGCGTAATGCCGTCGTTCTTCGGGGACCCGTCGGGAATGCGGCTCAAGGAGTCTGCGTAGGCTTCATCGATCCTGGTTCTCTGCGCCGGCACGAGCTGGAGCAAAATCTGCCGCGCCGCCGACACGGCCGCCGCTTCGGCCGAGGCGTTGGGCGCGGCGGGCGCGGCGAACACGTACCGCGTGTACCGTCCTTGCACCGAATTGATCGCGTCGGACATCGCGACGTGTACCATCGCCATGGCTCGCGACCAGGGATTGCCGACCATATTGCCGGCCTTCAGAACCTCGAGCGCGGTCTGATTCCAGTCGGTGACGACATCTGCGTGCGTCGTCGGCGCGCAGAGCATCATGACGATCGCGATTGCTGATGCGACAAAGCGATTCATAGCGCCTCCCCTATTGATGCCTGCAGCGTGGTGGAATTTTGCGCTTGCCGCAGATCTCTGCGCAACCGCATTCGTCGCATTACACGTCCTGTCATGTCCATCGGCAATGCCCGTGGCGGCCGAGAGGGGTCGGCTCTGCCTGTCCTCAGCTATTACCTATTGAACCGATCGCGCTGACCCGCCAGCGCGCCGATGCCTGGCCCGTCTGGTTCCCAGCCCGCTCATCGCTGAGGTAGTGGATGCCGCCATAGATACGAGAGAGGCCGGCCTCCCTCGCCCAGATACTGCCACGAGCTTGTAGGCTGCCTCCTGCGGGACATGGCTCCATCCACTCGAAGGGCCGTGAGCCAGAAATTGAGAGCCGCTTTCCAGCGCCGCATCCGTTTCTGCTCGCCTTTTCGACGAGGAGCACAGAAGATGCCAACCCGCCTCAGTTTCGATTCGCGCCGATTTCACGATGTTGGCTACGCCGCGGTCGGGCACGACAGACGTCTCCAAGGCATGCTGCCCTCAACGGTCGGGCAGGACGCCCGGGTCGCCGAGCACGCCGTGAAGCAGGGCATCGCTACGATCTGTCTCTTCGTTCCTGCGTTCGTCGAGGTCGGGGGCGGAGCTGTGCTTTTCTTGGTGGTCTACCAGGACGCGGTGTTCGTCAGTGAAACCGTGACTCCCACCGCCCGACGACAGCTGGTCGACTGCAGGCCGACCAGGTGATTGAATAGCCGAGGCCGTGAGCAGTAAACTCGGCGAGTCGGTTTGGGGGCCGGCTCCACGCGGAAGGAGTTCATTATGCCGACCTACATCAGCCTAATCCGCTTCACTCAGAAGGGCGTCGAGACAATCAGGGAGGGCGCTAAGCGGTTAGACGTTGCGAAGCAAGCATTTCGTGATGCTGGTGCCGAGTTGAAAGCTTTCTACCTCGTCACTGGGCAGTACGACGCCGTGGCGATCTCGGAGGCGCCAAACGACGAGACTGTTGCGAAGCTATCTTTAAGAACCGCGGCGATGGGCAACGTGAGGACCGAGACACTGCGGGCGTTTAACGAGGACGAGTATCGAAGAATTGTCGCTTCGATCGGCTAATCAGGAGGCGGCCCCCAAGCTGGCGTCCCTCGCTCTGCATCGCCTTCAAGCTACGCCCTGGTTGTGAACGGAGGTGATTATGAACACCTCGGATACACTCATGCTCACCATCTCTCACCAGTATGGGAGCGGTGGCAGTCAAATTGCGCACGATCTTGGCGGTCGTCTGCAGTGGTCGGTATGGGACAAGGAAATCGTGCGCAAGATGGCGACTGAGTATCAGCTGGCGGAAACGGACGTTGAGGCCAAAGACGAACGGGTCGCGTCGTTCATCGAAAAGCTAGTCGACCTTCTAGGGATGGGCGGCTTCGCAACAGCCTACAGTATCCTTCCACCACGGGGGCTGGATGACGCCAAACTTCTGCACATGACGCGGACCATCGTCGAAGACATTGCCAAAGAGGGCCGAGCGATCATCGTTGGTCGAGGAGGGAACCATATCCTGGCCAAACGACCCAGAACATTTCACGTGTTCATTTTTGCTCCGCTGGAGGCGCGCGTACAACGAGTGATCGAGATGGAAAAGCTCACGCGCTCCGAAGCCGAACGGCGTATCGCCGGTATGGACCGGTTACGGACCGACTACGTACGCACGTTCTATCATGCTGACTGGCGGGATCCGACGCACTATCACCTAACAATTGACTCGGCAGTGTGGGGCGAAAGAGTGACGGCGGATCTGATTCTTTCGGCGCTCGAGCACATTCCAGACAGCAGCGAACGGAGCAGGCACCGCGATGCTCTCCAATAACCGCCTGGGCTGGCTCTTCCGCAGACCCTCCGCCTCCGGATAGATCAGCTCATCGAGTGGTGTCCCGGCAGACAGGGCTCCGCTCCGAACACTGTCCGTGCCGCTCATCGCCAACGGGCTTCATCGGGCGCCCAACGAGCGGCTCTTCGCCACGGCGCTCGCAGGAGAGCGGATCATCCTCACGTTCTCAGCGAAGGGGTTCTGCCAGGGCGCTCCAGTCCCTCGAATTCGCGCCGAGCGAGGAGTCAACGGTAGGTCGCATCTCCTTGGGTCTTGATCCGTGGTTGCTGACCCAGTGTCGTCCGTGATGGTCGGGGTCTTCGGTTCGGCCGAGCGGCCCCGTTAGCCGCTGGCAGCCGCTGTGAGCCATTCCCAGCGCTACGCGCCCGCTGGCTCGAGCACTTCTTCCGTTCGCCCGCGAAGAGGCGATAGCCCTCTCTGTCTTCGAGATAGTGCAGCAGGTCCACGAGGTGGTGCTGAGCCTTCTCCAGTCGATTCCGACCTGGAAGGTTTTCCGCGTCCGCTGCGTTGCGCAGCGCCTCCAGGCTCTGCTGCACAGATTGACTGTTCGACAGGGTAGGAGAGGCGAGACGTTCCCTGAATTTATACGAAGAGATGGTGTCGAGCTCGACGCCGTGTTCGCCCTGCATCCGACTCATCACCATCTTGCCCAGGGCTTTCTGTTCCGGGTGGAAGAAGTTGAACGCCCCCACCGGAAAGCCTGGGCCGGTAGTGGCAAAGGCGTCCCGCACAGCTTCCGCAAGGCGAGTCACAACAGGGTCCTGAGAGTAGGGGCTATAGCGGGACAGAGCCGCTGCCCATCCGAAATACCGAACAATGAGGTAAAGGACTTCTTCGGCATAGGCCCCGTCTGGATAGCGCTTCCGCAGGGTGCGAAGGCCTTGAAGCTCGAGAATGTTGTAGATGCGGCTCTGCAGGTCCTCGCAGGCCGACATGAACGGATTGACATAGAGCGCGGCGAGCCTGGCGCGCTCAGTCAGGCGCTCCTGCTCCCGCTGCTGTGACCACGTCCAGACCGCCCACAGTCCCATCGTCACGGCAATGAGCCACTGCATATGAGACTCCTTGCTTCATTCCGGCCGGATTCATGACAGGGACGCGATGATTTCCTTGTAGTCTACGCTACCGCCCGGGCGCGCCTGACGGCGGCCTCACATCCCCAAATAGGCCTTCCGCACCAGATCGCTCCCTCGCAGCTCCGCGCTCTTGCCCTGCAGCACGACGCGGCCCGTCTGCAGCACGTAGCCGCGGTCGGCCAGATCGAGAGCGGCGGGCACGTTCTGCTCAACGAGCAACATCGTGAGCCCTTCGCTCTCGTGCAGCCGGCGGAGCGAATCCATCACCTGGTCGACGAGGCGCGGCATGATCCCCAGGCTCGGCTCGTCGAGCATGAGGAAGCGGGGCCGTGACATGAGTGCGCGGGCGATGGCCAGCATCTGGGCCTCGCCGCCGCTCAACGTCCCCGCCCGCTGGCGCGCCCGCTCACGCAGGACGGGGAACAGCGCCTCGATGCGCTCGAGCATCGCTCGCCGGTGGGTGGGATCGCCGTGGCTGTAGCTGCCCAGGGTCAGATTCTCGGCGACGCTCAGCCGGCTGAACAGCCGGCGCCCCTCGGGCACGAGCGCCACGCCCAGCTTCACGCGGTCGGCGGCGTCCATGGCGCTGAGGGATTGGCCGTGGAAGGTCATTTCGCCGGTCTGCAGCTCCACCAGGCCGGCGATGGCCTTGAGCAGCGTGGTCTTGCCGGCGCCGTTGGCTCCGATGAGCGCCACCACCTCTCCGGGCTCGACGCGCAGCGAGACGCCCTGCAGCGCGCGCACGCCGGCGCCGTAGGCGACGTGGACGTCGCGCACGTCGAGCAGGCTAGTGGGCGGCACGGCGCTCGCCGAGATACGCCCGGATCACCTGCTCGTCGCGCACGATGGCCTGCGGCGTGCCGTCCGCGATCTTGACGCCGTAGTCCAGCACGACCACGCGATGGGACAGCGGCATGACGACCTCCATCACGTGCTCCACCACGCACATCGTAACCTTCAGCTCCTCGTGGATCCGCCGCACCAACTGCACGGCGGCCGCCGCCTCGATCGGCGTGAGTCCGGACATGGCCTCGTCCAGCAGCAGCAGCTTGGGCCGCGTGGCCAGCGCGCGCGCGATCTCGAGCCGCTTCTTGTCGGCCAGCGTCAGGGTCGCGGCGGGCGCGTCGTGCTTGCCGCGCAGCTCGGTGAACTCGAGCAGCTCGGTGGCGCGCGCGCGGGCCTCGACTACGCGGTTGGTGCGCTCGAGCGCGCCGCACACCACGTTCTCCAGCGCCGTCATGCGGCCGAAGGCGCGCACCACCTGCCACGTGCGCGCCACGCCCAGCCGGCAGATGCGCTCGGGCCGCGTGTGCGTGATGTCGCGTCCGTCGAACACGATGCGGCCGTCGTCGGGATGCATGTAGCCGGTGATGCAGTTGAACAGCGTCGTCTTGCCGGCGCCGTTGGGGCCGATGAGGCCCACGATCTCGCCCACCTCCATGGCGAGCGAGATGTCGCGATTCGCCGCCAGGCCGCCGAAACGCTTGGTGGAGGCCTCCACCCGGAGCAGAAGGGCCATGCGCTACGCCGTCGCCGGGCCTAGGCGAAACCAGCGGGACCACGGCAGCGAGAGCAGGCCAGTGGGACGGAACGCCGCGATGACGATGATGATGAGGCCGTACACGATCAGATCGATGCCGCGGCCGGCGAGCGGCCCCGTGCCGAGCGTCGTGCTCATGATCTGCGAGATCGGGATGAGGATGACGGCGCCGAGCACCGGGCCCCACAGGCGGCCGATGCCGCCGACCACCGTGGCCATGATCGGCAGCGTGCTCCAGTTGAGCTCCAGCACTTGCTCGGGAAACACCGACAGGGCCCAGAAGGCGTAGAGCACGCCGGCAGCGGCGAAGACGGCCGCGGTGATGCTCCGCGCGATCACCTTGTAGAGCCGGCTGTCGATGCCGATGCCTTCGGCCGCTTCCTGATCGTCGCGGATGGCGCGGAAGTAGTAACCGAGCTTGGAGCGCTCGACCACGGCCATCAGAGCGAGCGTGAAGGCGAAGAGCACGAGCGCGGCATAGTAGTAACCCATCGCCTTGGTCGGCCCGGAGAACTGCAGCGAGAGCGCCGAGGCCACGACGCCGGTGCGCGGCTTCACCGGGATGAACAGGCCCTGGGCGGCGCCGATGAATTCCCAGGTGGCGCCGATCGGTTGGGCGATCATCCAGATGGCGACGGTGGAGATCGCGAAGTAGTGGCCACGCAGGCGGGTCAGCGGATACGTCAACACCGCGCAGATCAGCGCGGCGGCGGCGACGGCCACCGGCAATCCGAGCCATGCGTCCACGCCGAGCTTCACGTAAAGCAGCGCGGACGTGTAGGCGCCGACGGCGAAGAACACCTGGGGGCCGAAGTCGAACTGGCCCGCCCAGCCGCCGATGACGTTCCAGCCCACGCCGAGCATGGCATTGACGAGCACCAGGAAGCCCACCGTCTGGTAGTAGGTGGTGCCCTGGAGCTGGAGCGGAATTGGATAGACGATGGCGGCGAGCGCCCCGATCACCAGCGCGATCCGCGCCACGCTAGAACCGCCCGGACAGGCCCTGGGGCCGGACGAGTCCGATCAAGAGATACGAGGCGAACACGAAGGCGTCCTTGAACGCCGGCGGCAAGTAGACGACGGTCACGCTCTGGATCACCCCGACGAGGAGCGCGGCGAGCAGCGTGCCCAGGATGCTGCCGAACCCGCCGAGCGCGACGATGGCATAGGCCAGCACGGTGAACTGCAGGCCGACCTGAGGATAGACGGAGAAGAAATTGACCAGAATCGCGCCCGCGACGGCCACCAACATAGCGCCCAGGCCCCAGGCCACCGCGAACATGCGCTGCGGCCGGATGCCGACGAGCCGGGCGGCGTCGCGGTCCTCGCTGGTGGCCTGCAGGGCCAGGCCGAACTCCGTACGCTCGATGAGCAGATAGAGCGCCAGGAAGAGCAACAGCGCCAGCCCGGCGGCGAGAAGTAGCGGCATTGCGAACGTGAGCCCGAGCACGGTGAGCTTGGCGCCGCCGAGCCGCACGAGGAGGCTATCGTTGACGAAGCGGTAGTCGCTGGTGAAGCCCGCGACCACCGCGTTCTGCAGCAGGAAGAGCAGACCGATCGTCGCGAAGATCTGTGTGAACGGGTCGCCCCCCTGCACGCGGCGCATGAGGTGGCGATAGACGAGCACGCCGAAGGCGTACATCACCAGCGCGATCGGCACGATGGCGAGGAGCGGCTCGAGCCCGAAGGCGGCGCCGAGCCACCAGGCGCCAAACATTCCGAGCATGAGAAACTCGCCGTGGGCGAAGTTGATCATCTCCATGAGGCCCCAGATGATCGTCAGGCCCACGGCCACGAGGGCGTAGAGGAACCCCATTTGCAGGCCGTTGACGACGGCCTGGGCGAGCTCGGTCATCGCGTGGTCGCGCTCAGCTGGGCTTCGGCTTGCTGTCGCGCTCCTGCCAGCTCGGGTTCGGGTAGATCGGCTTGAATCCGCTCTTGACCGCGAGATCCCACGGCCAGAGCGTGTGCTTCTCGCCGTCCCAGCCGATCTGGGTCACCACCCCGGTCGCGAGCACGTTCTGCCCGTTCTCGAACCGCACGCCCTTGTAGTCGATGATGAGCTGCTCGGGCCCCATCTTCGTCTCGTTGGCAGCTTTCTGAAGTGCGGCAGGCTCGACCGACTTCGCGCGGTTGATGACGTCGGCCATCCACAAGAGACCGGTAATCTCGCGCATCGCCAGCTCGCCCATGTTCTGGCCGCGGCTGTACTTCTTGTAGATGTCGTTGACCTTCTTCCAGCTCGGGCGATCGTGCACGAGGTCGATGGCGGTCGGGTCGCGCCCGAGCCAGCCGGCGCCACCGTTGGTTTTTTTCTGCGCCTGCAGCCACGTTTCGTCGGAGAAGCCGCCATTGCTGGTGGCGATCACCTTCGGGCTCCATCCGGCGCGCCTGGCGTCGTTCTGGAACACATTGGTGTCGACGGTGTACTGCACGAGGAACAGCACGTCCGGGTTGGCCGCTTGCAACCGCTGCACCTCGGAGGCGAGCGTCGTGACGCCGGTCTTCGACGTCAAATCCAGGACGATCTGAAAACCCGCCTTGGGCGCCAGCTCGCTGGCCACTTTGCGGTTGTCCTGGCAGAAGAGGTTGTCGCACATGAAGAACGCGATGGTCTTGAGATTCGCGGGACCGCCCTTGTCGCGCCACTCGTACAGGAACGTGAAGACGCTGGCGACCATCGTCTTGTCGTTGGGGCCGGTGCGGAAGAACCACTTGAACCCCTTCTCCGTCAGCGTGGGCGACGCGCAAGGATGGCACGTCATCGGTAGGCCCGCGCTCTCCACCACCGGCTGGATGAGCGAGGTGATGCCGCTCGTCCCCTCGCCGTTGATCCAGTGGACCTTATTGACCGAGATCAATTGCTCGACGATCGTGCGCGCCTGCTCCCCGCGGCTCTGGTCGTCGCGCACGATGAACTTGATGGGCGCGCCGCCGAGCCCGGCGAAGCCCTTGCCCGGCCCGAGCGGCACCTGGAGGTCGGGGTAGTCGTTGTTGACGATGTCCTCGGCCGTCTGCGCCGACCACAGGTACTGCTGCCCGTAGTTGGCGAAGGTGCCGGTGAGCGGCAGCACCGAACCGATGAGCACCTCGGTGACCTTCGACTGAGCCGGCGCCGTCCGCGACACGCCGAGGGCGGTCAAGACGAGCACTGCGAGGGCGATGAGGCGAAGCAAGTTGCGTGGCATGGGAACCTCCAGACGATCGATCACGAGGCGCTCGACCTGCTGTCCGGCGCGACGTCTGCCGGCAGCGGCGATGGCCCGACGGGTAGCGAGAAGTGGAAGATCGCGCCGTGCGGTTCATTCGGGGTGGTCCAGAGCTGGCCGCCGTGTGCCTCGACGATCGAGCGGCTGATCGACAACCCCATGCCCATGCCCCCGGGCTTGGTGGTGAAGAAGGCGCTGAACACCTCGTCGCGATGCTTCGCGGCGATGCCGACGCCCGTGTCCTGGACGGTGAGCCTAACACGATCTTGGTCGTGCATCTCCGATCGGATGGTCAGTTCCCGCGGCCGGCCCGTCACGGGTGCCATCGCCTGGATGGCGTTCATCACGAGGTTGAGGCTCACCTGCAGCAGCTGCACCCGGTCGCCGAGAACCGCCGGCAACTCTGGGGCGAGCTGCAACACCAGGGAGACGTCGTGATGGCGCATCTCGGCGCGCGCAAGCGGCAGCACGTCACGGACGACGTCGTTGACGTTCACCGGATCCTTGCGTGGCGCACTCTTCGTCGCCAGCTGCCGGATGCGCTGGATCACTTCCGCCGCCCGGTGACCGTCCATCGCGATCGCTTCGAGCGCTTCCCGGACGGGTTCGAGGTCGGGACGCGGGGCCGCCAGCCAGTTGAGGGAGGCATTAGCATCGGCGACGATGGCGGCCAGGGGCTGGTTGACCTCGTGAGCGATCGACGCGGCCAACTCGCCCAGCGTGGTCACGCGGGTGACGTGCGCGAGCTCCGCCTGCGCTTTCTGCAGGGCTTCCTCGGCCTCGACGTACTCGGTGATATCGCGGCCGATGACGAGTGCCGCCTCCACCCTCTCCGAGTCTGGGCGCAGAGGCGAGAAGGTCGTCGCCGTGTATCGCGGTCCGGACTGGGCCTGAATCCACCCTCCGCCGGCGACCTCTTCACCCGCGAAGCAGCGGTCCAGCTTCGGTTTGGGCCTCTGCTCGAAGAACTCCACACCCACGACGTCAGCGACGTGCATCCCGACGATCGTCTCGCGGGGCACGCCCCACACGCGCTCGTGGACAGGGTTGACACGGCGGTACCTGTAGTCCCTTCCCACGATGGCGATCGTATCGGGGGAGCTCTCGAACATCTGTCCGGTCAGGTATTCCGCGCGCTTGCGTTCGGTGATGTCCATGACCGTTGCCAGCACGCTGTCGAACCCAGCGGAAGACGTCGGGAAGGTGATAGTAAAAAGCGCGGTCAGCAGCTCGCCCTTGAGGGTCTGGAAAACGGTCTCGGCCTCGAACAACGTCCGGCCCTCGGCGATCGCGACGAGCTGCGCGATAAAGACCTCGTACGTTTCCGTCACTAAGATCCTGTCCAGTGAGGCGAGCAGCTCGGCCTTGCTCTCGGCCGCGAACAACTTGACCGATACCGCGTTCACGTCGACGACCTTCACCATCGCGATCGCGTCCTGCACGAATTGCGGATGCGCGGCGAAGTACGCGCGGAAGTCGCCCACGCCGCTCGATCTGAGATCATCGATCGCCGCCTTGACCCGGGAGAAATCCTCCTCCCAGATCGACACCCCGGCCGACTCGAAGATGTGGCGATAGCGCTTCTCGCTCTCGCGGAGACGGTGAAAGATCGACAGGCTCGTTAGCGCATCCTCGAGGCGGCGGCCTATCTCCTGGAACAGGAACTCCTCTCGCGGTGTCCACAGGCGCGCGTACGAGCACTGGCTGGCCCCGAAGATGTACGGCAGCTCACCCTTCGGGTAGAGCGCCATCACGATCCTGGATTGGACACGGCGGCGCTGCGCCAGTTCGCTCGACAGCGGGTGCTGAACCGAGTGCGGTCCGAACTGCACCGGACCGCTGGACGCCCGCACGGTACGAAACATATCGGCCGTCTCCGGGTCGGTCGGCACCTCGTCGCCCACGCCGAGGAGACTGGGAAACTCAGGACGCGTCCGCTGCATCTTGAC
>WNGJ01021446.1_pt1 | contig 17537 bp, 10 predicted proteins | sample 5400611 | NCBI WGS metagenome assembly WNGJ01 (sample SAMN13153375, study PRJNA577476) | soil metagenome | isolation source: 40 cm soil or saprolite under Garry oak tree replicate 1 | place: USA:California | collected 2016-06-15 | reverse complement strand
ATTTTCACGGACCACCAGGCACAGGGAAAACGCTGGCGGCACATGCCATCGCACACACCCTCAAGCGGTCCATCTTAGTTGCGAGCTATGCGGAGATTGAGAGCAAGTTTCATGGGGAGGGACCAAAAAATGTCAAGGCGATCTTTCATGCAGCAGAGAGAGATCAGGCGATCCTTTTTATCGATGAAGCAGATTCATTGCTCTCCAAGAGGCTAACCGAGGTCACACAAGGGTCTGAGCAAGCGATCAACTCGATGCGCAGCCAGTTGTTCATCTGTCTCCAGGAATTTCGCGGTGTGGTGATCTTTGCAACGAACCTTATCGAGAACTATGATAAGGCGTTTGAGACGCGGGTACGCCATCTCCACTTCCCACTGCCAGACGAACACTGCCGACGAGAGATCTGGCGCAGACATCTTGTGCCACAGTTACCATTGGCAGAGAACGTCTCTATCGATCAACTTGCAGCTTATGCTGACGACATCTGCGGTCGAGATATTAGAAATGCCGTCATTGACGCAGCAGTAAGAGTGGCTCGATATGGGAAAGCTCAGGTCGAACTAGGTGACCTCATCGGGGCTGTAGACCGGATTAAGGCGGCAAGGATCGCTGTCAAGTCTCATGAGGGTCGGAGTTAGAATCAAAGGAAGAGGCAAAATCACTTGCTAGAGCTTGAAAAATTATCCAGACTTGCGTCTATGCGGTAAAATAAAGGAAATTATCGAACAGTAACAAACTGTATCTCTTCTATTCAACCAAGACTGCATATTGACAAAGGTGCGTACACATTATGGTTATCATAAAATCGAAGCAACAGGTTGAGCAGTTGCGCAAGGCCGGGCGCATTGTCGCAGAGACGTATGAAGTGATACGTCCACACCTGAAACCAGGGGTCACGACTGCGGAAATCGACAAGATAGCTGAGGAGTATATTCGCAGAAGAGGAGCCATCCCCAGTTATATAGGCTATGGAGCAATGCCAGCGCGGTATGGACGCCCGGCTATACCACCTTTCCCGGCCACTATCTGTACCGCCATCAATGATGTCATCTGCCATGGCATTCCCAGTGACAAAGACCGATTGCGCGATGGTGATATTATCGGCATCGATATTGGCGTACACTACAATGGCTGGGTGGGCGATTCATGTGTGACTTTTGCTATAGGAACTATCGATAGCGAGTCACAACGGCTGTTGGATGTGGCAAAGCGCTGCATGGAGCTGGGTATTGAGCAGGCGCGACCCGGTAAATATCTTGGTGATATCGGTGCGGCTATCCAGGAATATTGCGAGAAAGAAGGCTTCTCCACGGTGCGAGAATATACGGGGCATGGAGTTGGACGTTCGCTCCACGAAGAACCCTTCGTATTACATTTTGCGCAAAAAGGGCCGACGCTCAAGCTTCGCCCGGGGACGGTGTTTACTGTCGAGCCGATGATTAATGCCGGACGACCTGAAACGCGCGTGAAAGCGGATCGCTGGACGGTCTGCACGGCTGATGGCAAGCGTTCTGCTCAGTTTGAGCATACCATCGCGGTTACCGATGGCGCACCGGAGATATTGACGACTCTGTGATAGTAAAACCCCGGACTTCAGCCACCAGGGAATGAGCTTTTTGCGCATTGACGCATCTAAATGCTTCCAGGGAATGTATGCGGTGTAATGGTAAAAAGGGGAAAAGCGTGTGGAAGATCGAAGATCAGTAACAATGAGCAAGAGCAGTTCGGCAGTACAGAGAATACACTCGAAAAAGCCCTTTCTCAGAGCAGTCATCTCCCTCATAGACCCAACTCAAATGATGCTTCTGTCCAAATGCAGGTAATGACTCTTGATAGGAGTGGTAGAATCAAGGTCAGGAGGACTGACAATGATGACACTACCATCCCATCCAGGATGTGTATGGATTACCATCATCATCACCCCGTTGTCCACGCCACATCGTAGCCTAACAAGCAAGCAGTATTTCAATTGATGAGCTTATGAGGGCTTTTCGGGTAGTAGCTGCTATTCTCTCAGAAGAAATCAAAATACTTCCTGATGGAGAAAAACAGGAATATACTTCTTTATACTCATTGAAATAGCTTCTTCTCTTTTTTCCAGCATCACGGGGACATGTGCAAGGCGCACGTACCTACGATGCCTTCTGGCAAGACCGCTCTGCTGCCCTTTTCTAATTCCGTAACAACTAATTCATACGCCCGATATTCTCAACCCCGCTCAAATTTTCTTAACCATTCCTCAACCCCGCTCAAATTTTCTTAACCATTCCTCAACCATTCCTCAATCCGCAACATACATAACGACGGTAGGATTACTCGTAAAAGCTTTTAAATCAATTTGAGACATCTTGACATGATTTAGTAAAAGTCATTTCCCGGTATGCCTTACTGTATAGAGCATATTGAGACGTCGGTGTTTTCTACAACCGAACCGATATCTATAGATTAAATCATGAGATTAAATCATGTAGTAAGGGGAAAGCATGGTCAGGTTAATGCGCGAACACCAACAGTACCCACTCATAAGTGTCGTTATTCCAGCACTTAATGAAGCACAAAATCTTCAACATGTATTGCCATACATTCCGCCTCTCGTGAGTGAGGTAATTCTGGTCGATGGACTATCAGTCGATGATACCTGCGCAGTCGCGCAACGGCTGCTACCGGCAATCAAAATCGTCAAGCAGACGGGTAGTGGCAAGGGTAATGCCTTGAAAGCGGGTTTTGCTGCTTGCACAGGCGACATCATCGTGATGTTAGACGCAGATGGCTCAGCCGATCCAAACGAGATACCACGTTTTGTTGAAGTACTTATGGCAGGGAATGATTTTGCCAAAGGCTCGCGGTTTAAAAAAGGTGGAGGTAGTCACGATATTTCACCCTTACGTAGTGCAGGTAACTTCGGATTGAGTCGACTAGTCAATTTGTTTTTCCAGGCACGTTTCAGCGATTTGTGCTACGGCTACAACGCCTTCTGGAAACACTGTCTTGACTATTTAGAAATCGATAGTGACGGTTTCGAAGTAGAGACACTGATTAATATACGTATGCACCAGGCTCGCCTCAAAATTGAAGAGGTTCCTAGCTTTGAGTACCAGCGCATTCATGGTGAGAGCAAACTGCACACATTCAGAGACGGTTGGCGGGTGCTTAAGACGATAATGAGAGAGCGCGGTAGAAAGAGCTCAACTCCACTACAATTACCTCATCTTACAAGGACGTTCAACATAGAGGAGAAACCCTCAACGCCTGAGGAAATAGTCCTGTAATCATTGACCGGTATGGCACTCATCATGTAGATTGCCTAAAGAAATGAATGGAAGATGTCTGAGACAATACACGATATCTCTGTAATTATCTGTGCTTATACCCAAGATCGTTGGAATGATCTCATTTCAGCGGTGGAGTCGGTGCGACAGCAAACATTACCAGCCACCGAAATAATAATAGTAATTGACCATAATCCTGATTTACTAAAACGGGTACAGGATCAAATACAAGATGTGATTGTGATAGAGAATACAGGAGCAAGTGGACTTTCAGATGCACGGAATAGCGGCATCGCTGTATCCAGTAGCCATATAATTGTTTTCCTTGATGACGATGCCGTGGCAACACCAGATTGGTTGAGGCTTCTCAACAAAGTCTTCTCTGATCCTCAAGTGCTAGGTGCCGGTGGCCCGGTTTTGCCGCTCTGGTCGAATACTGAACCCGCCTGGTTGCCTGAAGAGTTTCGCTGGGTAGTCGGTTGCACTTATCGAGGAATGCCTCAAACCGCCCAAATGATACGGAATCCAATTGGCGCTAATATCTCCTTCCGGAGAGAGGTTTTCGATACCGTAGGCGGTTTCCGTAGTGAAATTGGGCGCATAGGAACAAGACCGCTTGGCTGTGAAGAAACGGAGCTGTGTATCCGAGCTCGTAAGTGCTGGCCTCAAAGAGGTTTTCTGTATCAGCCAGAAGCCTTGGTGTTTCATCGCGTACCGGCTAGCCGCACATCCTGGCGCTACTTCTTTTCTCGCTGCTATTCGGAGGGCCTATCGAAAGCCCTCGTATCCCGGTATGTAGGTATAAAAGACAGCCTTACATCTGAGCGTGTCTACACTTTCCGAACCTTGCCACAAGGAGTTATTCGCGGCTTAATTGATGGTCTCTTTCATCGTGACCTTGGTGGATTCGCGCGAGCAGCGGCCATTATCACTGGATTAGTAGTAACAACGTCTGGTTATTTATCAGGCAGCGCTATTTTACGGATTTCAAAATCTAAAAGGGAATTTGTCACGGGAGTAGTTATTCGTCGCAATTCTGAAGCATCCCCATCTCTCAACACTCGAACTGGGTCTTGAGATGATAGGAACTATCAGGAAATTACACTCATTTGAGAGAGATTACACTATGAGATTTGCCCATACTCAAATGAAAAAAGTACCTATTCTTATGTATCATAGTATTTCATGCAATGCCAGTTCAAGGTTCAGGCAATTCACGGTTTCTCCAGCGTTGTTTGCTGAGCAGATGGCGTACCTACACCAGCAAGCATATACCCCTATAACCGTCACACAGTACGTAAGAGCACAATTTCAAAGAGAGACCGAACTACCTGAACATCCCATCGTTTTGACGTTTGACGACGGGTTTGCTGATTTCTTAACTGCTGCCTTGCCAGTACTCACGCAGTACAACTTTGCAGCCACACTTTATGTTTCTACCGCGTTTGTCGGTGGAACAAGTCGCTGGTTGCGGCGTGAGGAGGAAACTGGCCGCTTGATGCTCACCTGGGAACAATTGGCCGAAATCAGTTCCTGTGGTATAGAGTGCGGTGCGCACAGTCATAACCATCGTCAACTCGATATAATCAGTTCCTGTGGTATAGAGTGTGGAGCGCATAGTCATAACCATCGCCAACTCGATACACTTCCCAACCCGGCTGCATGGGACGAAATTATGCAAAGTAAAAAACTCCTGGAGGATCACCTGCGACAGGAGATTTTCAGTTTCGCTTATCCTTTCGGGTATCAAAGTGCCCAAGCACGACAGTTGGTCCGAGAAGCGGGTTATACTTCAGCCTGCGCTGTCAAGCATCAAATGAGTTCAGAGAATGATGAGGCTTTTTCCTTAGCACGCCTTATGGTCAGTGCGGATACTAACATGGAAGAGTATGTAGCATTGCTTACGGGTCGTAGTTCGTCACCTGCAACAGCAGTATATAAGATATACGCTCGCGCTCGAACTCCTGTGTGGCAGCTCGTCCGCCGTTGTGCCGCTTCAGTAACGCTGTATCTACGGGAAAGGCGGTTAGCATGACATTAGAAACAGAACGAGACATTTCCGTAATAATTTGTGCGTACACAGAAGAACGCTGGCACGACCTTGTTGCAGCTGTGGAATCAATCCAACGACAGACCACTTCACCTCGCGAAATCATTCTGGTAATTGATCACAACGTGCGATTATTCGAACGTGCGCGAAAACAAATATCTGGTGTCGTGGTCATAGAGAATAATGAGCCCAAAGGGTTATCTGGCGCACGAAACAGCGGGATAGCTCTTTCGCAGGGAACTCTTATCGCCTTTCTCGATGATGATGCGATAGCAGAGCCTGATTGGTTAGAACGATTAGGCCATTGTTGTCAAGATCCGCAAGTCTTAGGCGTGGGTGGAATAGTGGAACCACTCTGGTCAAGCAAGCGTCCTACATGGTTTCCAGATGAATTCTACTGGGTTGTCGGTTGCACCCATCAGAATCCATCTGACACGCCAGTGACAGTGCGAAACCCATACGGTGGCTGCACATGTATTCGACGAGAAGTGTTTGAGGTGGTGGGGGGCTTTAGAAATGGGATTGGACGCGTTGGGAGCTATCCAATGGGAGGCGAGGAAACAGAATTATGCATTAGAGCAGCGCAGCATTGGCCTGACAAAGTCTTCCTCTGCGTTCCTAATGCAAGGATTCACCACCGTATTTCCTCTTACCGTGTCAGCTGGCGCTATTTCCGGTTACGCTGCTACGCTGAAGGTCTCTCGAAGGCGGCCGTGACCAGATATGTGGGTGCAAAAGATAGTCTCTCAACTGAACGATCATACACATGCCAAATCTTGCCCAGAGGAATTCTGCGTGGCATTTTAGATGCACTCCTTTGCCTTGACCTGACCGGCTTGCTGCGTGCAGGAGCTATTGCCAGCGGGCTAATGATGACAATAGCAGGCTACATTGTAGGGACTATTTCTCACTTTGCTATCCCGTACAAAGAAGAAGATACCAATATCAGCCCTAATTTCAAACGGCTACCGCATCTGAGTAGCGAGGAACGAGATCTTACGAAGCCTGTAAGAAATGCGTGAGATTCAGAAAACATATTCGCTTATCAAAGCATTTGAGCTCTCCGCCTGGGGAAAAGGAAAACTAGTACAGTGAAAATATTGCTTCGGTGGGCTAAAGATAATAGCGTCATATTAGCCAATGCCGGATCATTAGTCGGTACAATGGCAGTAACGTCGGTTCTTGGGTTCGCTTATTGGTGGTTAGCAGCGCGGCGGTTCCCGCCGGAAGCTGTAGGTCTTGCCTCAGCAGCCATCTCGGCTATGACGCTGCTAGGGACTTTTGGCATCTTGGGATTGGGTACCCTGTTGCTTGGCGAGTTACCGCGCCAGCGGGGCAAAGAAGTCTCGCTCATCAGCGCGGCGCTAATTCTGGTTGGGGGAGTGGGGTGTTGTTTGGGTATCATCTTTGCAGTTGTTGCGCCGCACATATCAACGAGCTTTCAGGTCCTGGGAGCAAGTTTCATAAATATAGCGCTTTTCGCAGTTGGCGTCAGTCTCACCGCAATCACGTTAGTCCTTGACCAGGCGCTTATCGGTCTGTTGCGAGGCGGGCTGCAACTCTGGCGAAACACGCTTTTTGCCGGAGTAAAACTTGTTGCACTTTTTGTAGCAGTCCTTTGGTTGTCGCATGTAACGGGGCTGACAATCTATGCGACATGGATAATCGGCAATATATTCTCATTGGCAACTCTAGCTGGATTTGTGATAGTGAAGCGGGGCTGGCCGGGAAGAAACTACCTGCCGCAATGGGGATTGCTACGGAAACTGGGTCCTGCAGCTCTAAAGCATCATGCACTCAATATCACGCTTGATGCTCCATCCCTCATCCTACCAGTGCTCGTCACCGTACTGCTTTCTGCGACGGTGAATGCCTGGTTTTTCGTCTCCTGGACCTTAGCGGGTATTGCAAATATGATCTCAGTTGCCCTCGCTACGACACTCTATGCAGTAAGTTCTGCACAGCCCTCTATGTTAGCACGCAAGCTTCGCCTGACGTTGAGCCTTGCGTTCGTGGCATGTGTTTTGGCAAATTGTGTGTTGCTGCTGGGAGCTAGCCAGGTGTTGGGGCTGTTCGGCCATAGCTACTCCGAACAGGCAGCCTGGAGCCTTCGCATCTTGTCGCTCGAATCTTTTCCCTTTATTGTCAAGAATCACTACGTAGCAATATCACGAATACACAATCGAGTAGCACGTACCACACTGCTGACAATAGCTACCGGCCTCTTTGAGTTAGGAGGAGCAGCACTAGGCGCGCGTCTTGGCGGTTTAAATGGGCTGAGTCTTGGTTGGTTCGCAGCAATGTGTGTTGAAGCAATGTTCATGTCTCGTACAGTGTACAAGGCCACCCAGTTCGTGCAAACATCTCCGCAAGTATCGATAGAAGAGAACTCTATGGCGGAGCAAGCAGTTTGGCTCATAGATACTTTTGTGCTGGCAGCAACAAGACCAGTCATTGCGGGGGAAGGCATAGATGTTTATCAGAGGCGTTTACAGCGAGATGAGAGGAAGAGTATCAGCAGGCACCCCAACAACGGCAAACTGCGCCTGAAGCCTACTCGACTGGAACGATTCTCACCCTCCGACGACATTGCGGTGAAGCGTCAATTTAAGCAAATCACCCCTTAGTGGAAAAGATCTACGAGTACTTTATAACTGGAGAGAACTAAATATCGGATCCCCATGAACCAATTTGTAGGCAAACAGAAAGATGTGACCATGACTACGTTATCCCCGGACAGCGGCTCATCGAACCAAAACGAAGCTGAAGGCCTCTTGACCAGCGCTGCCCAACAAAACTTTCAAAAGCAAACAATCGCTATCACTGCGACCTTCACAGCCGAGCTAGTGGAGGAATCGCTTACATATTGGATGCAAGAACTTGCCCTGCCTTCTACCATTACTTTTGCACCTTATAATCAGCTCTTTCAGCAACTATTTGATCCAACGAGTCTTCTTTCCAAGAATCAGCGGGGGATCAATGTGATCCTACTCCGCTTTGAAGATTGGCAACGCTTTGGAACAGATGCTCAACAGAGTAAGATGGCCGAGGAGAAGATTGAACGTTATGTACTTGAACTTACACAAGCATTACAGATGGTAGCAAAACGTTCATCTACCCCATACCTGGTCTGTGTCTGTCCTGCCTCACCTGAGGTAGATGCTGATGCCCAACGGCAGGCTCTCTTTGCCCGTGTGGAAGATCGAATGGCTAAAGACCTGGCAGCGATAGGCGGTGTCTACCTGATAAAAAGCACAGAGGTGATTAGAGCATACCCGGTATCGCAGATCTACGATCCGTACGGAGACAAAGTAGGGCATGTGCCTTTCACCCGTCTCTTCTTTGCTGCTTTGGGCACACTTATCGCCCGTAAAATTTACGCGCTACTTAGTACCCCCTATAAAGTGATTGTCGTTGACTGCGATCAGACGCTGTGGCAAGGCGTTTGCGGCGAGGATGGAGCACTTGGAGTCGTCATTGATACGCCCAGGCTACACCTCCAAGAGTTTCTCGTGGCTCAGCAGACGGTTGGAATGCTTCTGTGCCTGTGTAGTAAAAATAATGAGCAAGATGTGTTCGATGTCTTTGCCTACCATCCCCAAATGGGGATTAAGCGCGAACATCTAGTTGCATGGCGCATCAACTGGCAACCGAAGTCTCAAAATCTACGTTCCCTCGCTGAGGAATTGCAACTTTCATTGGAGAGCATCATCTTCATAGATGATAACCCGTTGGAATGTGTTGAAGTTCAGACCAGTTGTCCTGAAGTGCTCACCTTACCCTTGCCTCAGGATCTTAGTCGCTTGCCCCACATACTTCAGCACTTTTGGGCATTTGATCATCTAGGGGCTACAACTGAAGATAAGAAACGAACTGAGCTCTATATGCAACAACTCCAACGGCAGGAGTTCCAGAAGGTATCTTCTACCCTGAAGGATTTTCTGGAAGGCCTGGAGTTACATGTACGGATTGCTCCTATGAAAGAGGCTCAGCTAGACCGGGTGGCGCAGTTAACACAGCGCACCAACCAGTTCAATTGCACCACGATCCGCCGCACTGAGAGCGAGATTCGGCAGTTCTGTCAGGCGGACAAAGGCAGCAGAGGAGAGTCTCTGGTTGTAGAGGTCAGTGATCGCTTTGGGGACTACGGCCTGGTTGGGGTAATCTTGTTCGCCGTAAAATCGCAGGAGATTGAGGTGGATACCTTCTTATTGAGTTGTCGTGCTCTGGGACGGGGTGTGGAGCATCAGATGTTGGCTAAACTCGGCGAGATTGCGCACGAGCGAGGAGTGGGTCGAGTGTTTATTCCTTTTATTCCTACCTCAAAAAATGCTCCGGCACGCGAATTCCTGGAGGGGATTGAAGTCGCCTCCAAGCTGTTTCATAGCGACAGGGAGGGTTTTAGCTTTGCCACTGAGGCTTTGATCGGGCTTGTATACACTCCGCCTGCTGAGAAATTAGAGGTTCCTGGCGGAGTACTGAGCAACAAATCCGACGATGTAGTCGCTGCTGCGGCTGTATCGACTTCGGGTACGAAGACCGAAGCAAAAAGCATTCCCTTGCTCCGAATTGCCACCGAACTGAGTACAGCCGAGCAGGTGCTACAGGCAGTAGCTGCGCAACGGCATCAGCATCCCGGAGGACAACAGCAAGTAGCCCTACCGCGGACGAGGATCGAGGAGCAACTGGTTGAGATCTGGGCGGAAGTGCTCAAACTAGATCGGGTGGGCATCCATGATGACTTCTTCGCGTTGGGCGGTAGCTCCCTTTACGCCACACAAATCGCTTCGCGTCTCTATACGAGCCTGCAAATAGAAGTACCCCTGCGTAGCTTTTTCGAAGCTCCTACGGTTGCTCGATTAGCCGAGACCATCACGCAGATGCAAGCGAGTGGAGCTATAGATCACATGCCCGCACTTCGTGCGCGCTCAAGAGAAGCACATCGAGTGCAAAAATCCTCTGCGGTACCAGTGTGGGGGAGCATTAGTTCTCATAATCAGCAAGGAGAAGAATGAGACCATGACTACATCGTCCGTATCTAACCCGTTATTGACCCAAGATTTGTACATGTTTCCCGCCTCGCTTACCCAGCAATCTCTCTGGTTCATCGATCAGTTGGAGCCACAGAGTGCTGCCTACAATATCCCAGCTTGTCTCCGCATAAGCACTCCACTCGACGTGCAGACCCTCGAGAGGAGCATCAATGCGCTCATCCAGCGTCACGAAATCCTCCGTACTACCTTTGTAGCGGAGGATGGACAGCCAATGCAGGTGATTACCTCAGACCTCGTGCTCCCTTTGCCAGTGATAGACCTATCTCCCCTTCCCAAGGCCGAACGGGAAGTCGAGGCACTTCGCTTGGCGCGAGACGAGGCACAACGCCCTTTCGATCTGGCACAGGGCCCACTTCTGCGAATCCTGTTATTGCACTTGGAAGCGGAGGAGAATATATTGCTCCTGACCATGCATCACATCATCTCCGATAGATGGTCTCTGGGTATATTCTTCCAGGAACTAGCCATCCTATGCAAGGCCTTTTCAACTGGCCAGTTCTCGCCATTGCCGGAGTTGCCCATCCAGTATGCGGATTTTGCCGAATGGCAACGAGAAGTGCTGCAAGAAGATTTCCTCGTCGAAGACTTAGCCTATTGGAAGCAGCATCTGGCTGGCAGTCCCGCTGGCCTGGATTTGCCCTCTGAACAGCCGCGATTGCTGATGCCGACCTCGCAAGGCTCAGTGTATCGGACTAGGTTGCCCAAGGCACTGAGCGATACCTTGAAGGAATTGAGCCGGCAGCAAGAGGTGACCCTGTACATGACCCTTGTCGCGGCCTTTCAGACCTTGCTTTATCGCTCCACGGGACAGGACGATCTGGTGATCGGAACTGTCACTGCGGGCCGCACGCGAGCCGAAACTGAGGCGCTAATCGGCTTTTTTGCCAACACGCAGGTGCTACGCACCGACCTATCTGGTAACCCCTCCTTTGATGAACTGCTGAGACGAGTGCGCGAGGTAATCCTGAAGGCTCAGGCTCATCAGCAGTTGCCCTTTGAGTACCTGGTCAAGGAACTGCACCCAACTCGCTCGTTGGGGCAGAATCCACTCTTCCAGGTGATGCTAGTACTAGAACCTCCTTTGCCTGCCCTGCCATTGGGTTGGGTAGTGACTCAAATGGAGGTCGAGACAGGTACCTCCAAGTTCGACCTGACTCTTGAACTCGAGGACTGTCCAGAAGGTCTCATGTGTCACTTCGAATACAGCGCTGACTTGTTTAATGCACCCACTATTGCTCGCTTGGCGGGGCACTGGCAGACGCTTTTAGAGGGGATCGTGGTCGATCCGACCCGGCGTCTCTCCGAGTTACCCCTCTTGACTGATAAGGAGTATCTCCAGATCATAGTAGCATGGAACGCTACCCACACTGAATATCCCAAAGATATGTGTGTTCATCAACTCTTTGAGGAGAACAGTTGACATACCAAGAGCTCAATACCGGGCAAATCAACTGGCGCACTACCTGCGGCAGCTAGGTATGGGACCAGAGGTGCTGGTCGGTATCTGCGTAGAACGTTCCTTAGACATGCTAGTAGGGTTACTGGGTATTCTCAAGGCCGGGGGGGCCTATGTGCCGCTCGACCCTGCGTTCCCAGCCGAGCGCCTGGCTTTCATGCTGGAGGACGCCCAAGTGCCCGTGCTGGTCACCCAGCAGCATCTGCTCACGCAACTGCCCGCTCATCGTAACAAAGTCGTCTGCCTGGACACCGATGCGGCAGTGCTCGCCCAGCAGAGCGAGGCCAATTTACTCTCCACAGCCACTTCCGATCACTTGGCCTACGTCATTTATACCTCGGGATCCACCGGCCGGCCTAAGGGTGTGCAGATTCTGCACCGTGCCGTGGTCAACTTCTTGCTATCCATGCGCGAACAACCGGGACTGACGGCGCAGGATACCCTGCTGGCTATCACCACTTTATCTTTTGACATTGCGGCACTTGAACTTTTCCTCCCCCTGATAGTTGGGGCGCGCGTGATCGTGGCCAGCCGGGAAACTGCTGCAGATGGGGCAGCTTTGGCGGAGACATTGACCCAGGCTCGTGTGACCGTGATGCAGGCTACACCGATCACCTGGCGTATGTTGCTTGCAGCAGGTTGGCAAGGGAACCCTGATCTGAAGATCCTATGTGGTGGGGAAGCCCTCCCGTTGGATCTGGCGCATCAGTTACTGCCCAGGGCAGCCTCCCTCTGGAACCTGTATGGGCCTACAGAGACGACAATCTGGTCCACCCTCTGCAAGATCGAACCTGGGGATGATGTAGTGTCTATTGGGCGACCGATTGCTAACACCCAAATCTACCTGCTTGACACGCATTTGCAACTGGTACCGGTAGGGGTGTCCGGCGAACTTTTCATAGGAGGGGATGGCCTGGCTCGCGGTTACTTGAACCGCCCCGAGTTAACGGCTGAGCGATTTATCCCTCATCCGTTCAGTAACGAGCCTGGAGCTTGCCTGTACAGGACGGGGGACCTGGCTCGCTACCGGCCGGACGGAACCATCGAGCATTTAGGTCGCCTGGACTTCCAGGTCAAGCTACGTGGTTTCCGTATTGAGCTAGGCGAGATCGAGACGGTGCTCAGTCAACATCCTGGGGTGCGCCTGGCAGTGGTCATTGCCCGTGAGGATATACCTGGTGACAAGCGCCTCGTGGCCTACCTGGTCGCCACCCAGGCGCCTGCGCCCGCGATCAGCGAACTGCGAAGCTTCTTGCAGGAACAGTTGCCTGAATACATGCTGCCCTCGGCTTTCGTGTTCCTAGAGGCCTTTCCGCAGACACCCAACGGCAAGGTGGACCGCCTTGCGCTGCCAGCACCTAAACACACGCGACCTGAGCTACAGGAGGACTTCGTAGCGCCCCGTACTTCGGTCGAAGAGGCGGTGAGAGGCATTTGGTTGCAGATCCTCAAAATCGAGCAGATTGGCATCCACGATGACTTCTTCGAGTTGGGCGGAGATTCCCTGATGGCTATGCAAATGATTTCGCGTCTTCGTAGGGTCTTACAGATAGAGCTGCCTCTGGCTCGCGTCTTCGAGGCTCGTACTATTGCCAAACTATCTAAGATAATCGAGCAGGTGAAAGCTGGTGATGCTCAGCGAAAGTTGCCTTCTGTTCTTCCAACACAGAATAGCAGTAGTTCTCAAGGTGAGAACCATGGGCCAACTATAGAACAAGTAGTCAACGCTCTGCAGAGCCAGGAACGAGAAGGTTTCGAAACGGTCATCACGGCAGTTCAGACCGTGGGCTCCAAGCGACCTTTCTTCTTTTTGCATGGAGATTTTCGCCGTGGCGCTTTCTACTGCTTTCCCTTAGCGCGTGATCTGGGATCAGACCAACCATTTTACGCATTGGAACCATATAGTTTTGATGGTTTACAGGTCCCACCTACGTTAGAAGCTATGGCCGCTGCTCACATTAAGTCGCTGCGTATCGTGCAGCCAGAGGGTCCGTACCTTCTAGGTGGTTATTGCAATGGAGGGCTTGTGGCGTATGAAATGGCCCGGCAACTTCATGCCGAAGGACAGGCAGTTGACCTGCTGGTGTTGATAAACCCTGGCACTATCTCCCATCTGCTAGGAATTCGCCGTGTCATCAATCGCCTGGGTCACCTGATGCGACTCAGTGAGAGTAAGCAAGTGTATTGGTTTCTCTGGCTGCAGCACATGTATAAATACCTTCAACACGAGTATAGATATCTGCGCTTTCCCCACTATAGGAGATGGACGACTGAACTCGTTTCCCAGCGAGTAAGCCCGAAAGAAAGTGCCATTCTGACGTTGAAGGAACTACATGAACATAAGCTCGAACAGGATGCAGAGCATCTGGAAACTGACGGACAGATTGGGCCTGGGGGTAGAGGTAACAGAGCGGGTTTCGCACTTCCTAAGTTCGATGCGATTTTCCCAGAGCCGATTTTCCCAGCGGCGGAGGCTCTCCACCAGGACTATGAGTTTCTGTTTTTCTGGACTGCTTCAGAGTACGTACCGGGCCTTTATCCCGGCAAGAGTACGTTCTTTTTCACACGAGACACCGAAGAGCACGGCCTGGATGCAAAATGGCGTCAAGTAGCTGCAGCGAAAGGCAAAGAAGTAGAGGTCCATCGTATTGCTGGCCTGCATAGCACCTGTAAGACGATACATGTACATGATTTGACTGAACATTTACGTATGTGCCTTGACAAGGTAAGTGGCTGAATCGGGGGGAAGCGATGCATTTTTACGGTCAGAGTGACCTGTATATCTCTTCTGAAAAAGGCTTTTTTTATGATCGGTGGCGAATGTGAGTTCATGAGTGGCTCCCCTGAAAAAAGGGTGCGCAATCCATTTAAAGTGGCTCTGTTAGAACCAGACGCTCCAGCAGAGCCACATAAAAGAAGGAGATACTATCGATGACGAACAACACTCAGCGCGTTTCAGAACTTTCCTTTTTATCCTCTGCTAAACGAGAAAATACAGTGGCAGACAAAAGCAATGGAACGACCAAACAGATGGACTTCAGTTTGTTTTACTTTGCAAACGCAGATGGTGGTGAGTCTTCCGAGAAATATAAATTACTCATCGAGGGCGCAAAGTTCGCGGATACACATGGCTTTGCAGCAGTATGGACGCCTGAGCGGCATTTCCATGAATTCGGAGGCTTGTATCCCAACCCCTCAGTCACCAGTGCGGCTCTTGCCACAGTGACAGAACGCATTCAGATCAGGGCTGGAAGTGTTGTTTTGCCGCTTCATGACCCGCTGCTCGTTGCCGAAGAATGGGCGGTTGTCGATAACTTATCGCATGGTAGAGTAGCCATCTCGTTTGCATCTGGTTGGCACGCGAACGATTTTGTCATCGCACCGGAGAACTATGCACATCGTAAAGAGATCATGCTGCGTGGGATCGAGACCGTGCGCAGGCTCTGGAGGGGTGAGAAGGTTCGGCGTCGTGATGGCAACGGAACCGCGTTAGAGGTGAGAATCCTTCCGCGTCCAATCCAGCGTGAGTTACCTATCTGGGTGACAGCCGCTGGCAGTCCGGAAACATTCCGCTCGGCTGGCGAAGTTGGTGCCAACCTGCTCACTCACTTACTGAATCAAAGTATCGAACAGTTGGCGGAAAAAATTGCGATCTACCGAAGTGCATGGAGAGAGCATGGGCATGGTCCTGGAACGGGACATGTGACGCTCATGATACATACATTCGTTGGGAGCAGTGTTGACGAAGTCCGCGAGAAAGTCCGGGGGCCTTTCAGCGATTATCTGCGAAGCTCCGTCGATTTATGGCTTGCTCGTAGCCCGGGCCAGGAGATCGAAGATTTCACCGAAGAAGAGCTTGCAGATCTGGTGTCGTACGCCTTCGACCGTTACTTTGAGACAAGTGGGCTTTTTGGAACACCGAGCACGTGCCTTGAGATGATCGATCGCCTGAAGTTAATCGGTGTGGATGAATTTGCCTGCTTGATTGATTTTGGCGTTGATTTCGACTCGACAATAGCCAGCCTGCAGTATTTGGACAAGGTAAGGGAACTCACTAATACAAGCAGTGGGCGTGTGAAGGGTGAGACCCAGAGTTTTACAAGCAGTTAGCCCACCTGACAAGGAGGAATACAATGGCTATTGAAAAAGAGTTCTTTCGGCAAGTGATGGGGCGCTTTGCAACAGGTGTCACTGTAGTAACGGCGAAGAGCCAGGAGACATTGGTGGGTCTGACGGTTAATGCGTTCTGCTCTGTTTCGCTCAATCCGCCACTGATACTCATCTGCGTAGACCTCACCAGCACTACACATCCGGTTATCCGTGAAAGTGGAGTATTTGCTGTCAATATGCTCACAGAGAAGCAGGAGTGTCTCTCGCGTTGTTTTGCGACCGCTACAGCGGAACGCTACGAATGTTTCTGCCATGCCAGGTATCATGTTGCGGCAACAGGAGCGCCTATCATTGACGACACCGTTGCCTTTATTGATGCTCGAGTGGTGGCAGAGTATCCTGGTGGGGATCATGTGATCTTCCTGGGTCAAGTGGAAGCAATGGGTGTCGCTGGTCAGGTGGTCTTTGCTCGCGAGGCAGATAGGGAGCACATCAAGGTAGTAGAGTATGGAAGTAACTGCACCCAGAAGGCTCCTCTTGCTTACTACCTCGGACAATATCGTCACCTCTCCAGTAGTTATCAAAAGCCCAGTCTTCCTGTCCCCGCAGTATATATTCACCAAGAGGTAAAAGCCACTTGATGGATGCTGCACTGTTGTTCACGAAGATAACATCAGAGTATAGATAAGCGGAAGGTACCATAATAGTGAGTAATCTTGTAAATAAACTTCAAAATTCCAGTTATGAAAGTTATGAATTGCCAGGGGCAGATAACACTTTCATAGTTACAGATTCACAATTCGCGACGCCTAATCTGATGTGTGATGTGCTTGTGCTTAACGCCAGGTTACGGCAATCACTGGTTACTGTGCGGTCTCTTGGCAGCCGAGGGCTACGGGTGGGTGCACTGGAGACTCTTGATGAGCTCCCTGCTCCTACCTTCTCGTCACACTGGTGTCAATACAAGGCCATTTGCCCAGCTCATGAGGACACAAAGGACTATCTGGCGTTTCTGGAGCAGGTCCTCGACATTACTGGCGCCCGCGTGCTGATCGCCTGCTCGGATGGGACGATAGAAATGATACGGAGGCATCGAGAGCGACTGGAGCAGCGTGTGCGGGTAGCCCTGGCTCAGGAACCTGCTCTGGTTATCGCGGTCAACAAAGAGCGCACGCTGGAAATTGCCAGCCGCCTGGGTCTGGGGGTGCCGCGTGCGGTTACCGTTGGGGAGGTGAGTGAGGTAGGAGCGGCACTGCGTGAGATCGGGCTGCCAGCGGTGGTCAAGCCAGTAGAGTCGTGGGTGGGAGATGAACAGCAGGGAGCAAGGATTATCTCCCAGTTGGTGACGACGCCTGAGGAGGCGCGGCAAGCGGTTGAGGACTTAACCCGGTATGAGGGAAAGACCCTGTTCCAGCAGTTCATCCCCGGCAGACGTGAGTCCTTGAGTTTCCTGTATGTGCATGGGCAAATGTATGCGCGTTTTGCCCAGTGGGCCAAACGCACCGACCCACCGCTGGGAGGGACAATTGTGGTGCGGCAGAGCATTGCCATGCCGCAGGACGTCGGTGAGCAAGGGGAACGGTTAGTGCGAGAAATCG
>WNGJ01010404.1_pt1 | contig 17539 bp, 15 predicted proteins | sample 5400611 | NCBI WGS metagenome assembly WNGJ01 (sample SAMN13153375, study PRJNA577476) | soil metagenome | isolation source: 40 cm soil or saprolite under Garry oak tree replicate 1 | place: USA:California | collected 2016-06-15 | reverse complement strand
GTCCTGGTGCGGCTTGCGCGCGCGCCGAGCGACGCAGGTGGTGGGGGCGGCAACGCGAGCCTCAAGCCGAATGGCGACGCGTCCAGGAACGGTGCGGCCCACGTCGGGCCCGGTCCGATCTACTATGGCGGGACGCTCGATCCGGTGATCGTCGAGGGACGTCGCGATCCGACACCAGCTAAACGGGACTCGGCGAGCGCGAGGTTAGCGCGCCGCTCCGGTCGTATAAGAGAGGAAGGGAGACCCAAATGCTGAGACTGCTCTTCTTACTTGTGTCCCAGGGCCCCGCTATCGTGCCGACCGCCCCCCACAGCCCGGCCGGAGATCCCCCTGTCCGTTTGTGGCTCAGTTCGCACGGCGACTATGAACACGGCGACCGAGCCAAGGTCCACGCCCAAGCCGCCCAGGATGGTTACCTGGTCGTGCTGCACGCCGCCGCCAACGGGCGGGTGCACGTGCTGTTCCCGATCGACCCGCACGGAGATCAACAGGTCCGTGGCGGCAAGAAATACGAGCTCAAGGGGCGGGGCGGCCGGGAGGCCTTCATGGTGACCGACACGAGCGGGCACGGCGCGGTGCTCGCGGCCTTCGCCACAACGCCTTTCGTGTTCGACCGGTTCGAGAAGGACGAGCACTGGGATTACGAAGCGCTCTCCGACCAGTTCGTGAAGGCCGATCCGGAAGCCGGCCTCGTGGCTGTCGTGCAGCGGATGCAGGCGGTCGACGAGCATTTCGTATACGACGTGTCGACCTACGTCTCCAGGCCGCGGGACGCCCGCCCGGCCACACCATACCTTCCCTGGTCCGATTGGTGGGATTTCGGATACGGCGGTTTGGGCTTGGGGTTCGGATCGGGGTACTATTACTCGTGGTTGTACCGTTGAGGGGGAGAGATAGCTCACCTCGGCGATGAGGGTGTCGTCTGCTCCTCGGGAGAGAGGGAATTCACGCCGTCCCCCCTCTCCGGAACGGAGAGGGGGACAGGGGGGTGAGGACCCTTTGGGAGAGGTGAACGCCGGGCGCGCCGAGGCCGCGGCGCATTGAACGCGGCGAGCGCCGCGACGCCTCCAAAAAGCTGCCCCCACCGCCCTGTCCACCCCCCCTATCGCCGCCACCTGGGCGAGCGTCGAGTCGAATGCCCGCGCCCCGGCGACCACCGCGGCCGGCAGAGCTGACGCGGAATCCGCCGCCACCTGACAACTCCTGGACGCGCCTTGACAACTGAAAACTACACTTGTAAATCTACTACTGTAGATCAAACGTGAGGCCGGGCATGCCAGGTCGCCATCAACTCACCGAGCTGCAACTCGCCATCCTGCGGGTCATCTGGGACCGGAGCGAAGCGACGGTCCAGGACATCTGGGAAGCCCTGCACGCCGAGCGAGGGCTCGCCCAGACCACCGTCGCCACGATGCTCTCGCGTCTCGAGCGCCGGGGTGTCGTCACCCGGCGGGCCCAGTCCCGCCAGTACCACTACCGCGCCGCGGTGACCGAACGGGAGGTGCAGCACTCGATGGTCGGTGAGCTGACCGAGCGTCTCTTCGACGGCGACGTTACCGCTCTGGTCCAGCATCTGCTCACCGGCAAAGACGTGAGCCCAGGTGACATCGCCAAGATCCGCGACATGATCGAGCGCGTCGAAACGAACGCCCCGGAGACCAAATGAGCGCCCTCGCCTCCAGCCTGCTCGCGTGGCTTCTCACGTATTTGATCCACAGCACCGTGCTCCTAGGCGTTGCGTGGCTCGTGACCCGCCGCCGGCGCCTCGAGCCCGCGGCCTCCGACCTCCTCTGGAAGGTGGCGCTCCTCGCAGGCCTCCTGACCGGCACCATCCAGTCACGCCTCGATCTCTCCGCGCCCGCAGCGGTGACGTTGCCGGCGGCCACCCTGCCCCGGACGGCGGCCCTTGGCCGGCCAGCGGCGCCTGCCACGGAGGATCCGGTTAATCCGGGAACCCCGGGCTCGCGCCCGGGGTCAGTGGGCCCTACGCCGTCCCGCGCTCCCTCGCTGCCCCTGGTCGCGGTGCTCTTGTGGGGCGCCATCGCGCTCGGCTGGTCCCTCCATTACGTCGCGCGTCGCTTGATCCTGGTCGGCCGCCTGGCCGACCGCCGGACCGTGAGCGACGGACCCCTCGCCGCGACGCTCGCGGAACTCCAGCGCACCGCCGGATACCGGCGCCGCGTCCACCTCACCATGGCCCGGACCATCTCGAGTCCGGTGGCTCTAGGTCTCTCGGAGATCTGCGTGCCGGAGCTGGCGCTCTCCGATCTCGGCTCCGAGCAGCAGCGCAGCATGCTGGCGCACGAGCTGGCCCATTTGGCTCGCCGCGATTCTCTGTGGCTCGCAGGCGCGAGCCTCATCGAGCGTTGCTTCTTTTTCCAGCCGCTCAACCGACTCGCCCGCCGCGAGCTCGAGACGACGGCTGAATACCTGAGCGACGAGTGGGCCATGCGAAAGACCGGATCCGCAGTCGCCCTCGCGAAATGTCTGGCCACGGTGGCCGAATGGATTCAGGCGTCTCCGCTGGGCGTGCCGGTGGCAGGCTTGGCTGAACGGCGCTCGCTCCTGGTCTCCCGCATCTCCCGCCTGCTCGAAGGGCGCCTGCCTCACAGCCCCGCCTCGCGACGCGGGTGGGCCGTCGCGGCCGCCCTGGGCGTGGCCGTGACGATCGCGGCGGCCCCACGCGTCTCCCAAGGGGTGGCCGCGGCAGTCCCGGTTCCCAAGTCAGCAGCCGCCGGCCCGAGCCAGGACACCACGGTGGTCCGGGCCCTGATCGCTCGGCTGAAAGATGAGAACGCGGGAGTGCGCGGCGCCGCCGCCCGATCGCTCGGACACTTGGGCGATCCGCGTGCCGTGCAGCCCCTGATCGACGTGCTCGCGGACTCGGACGGCGAGGTGCGCTCGGCGGCGGTCGAAGCGCTGGCCGATCTCGCCGACCCCAGAGCGATCGGCCCGATTGCCGGCATGCTCAAAGACCCCGTCGCTGACGTGAAGCACAACGCGCTGGGCGCGCTGTCGCACTTCGACCAGGGAGTGCCCACGGCGCCGGTCGTGGCACTGCTGGACGACCCCGACGCCGACGTGCGCCATCAGGCGATCGATCTCCTCGATCACCTGCACGCCCGCTCGGCGGCAGGCGCCATCGCCCGGCTGATTCACGATCCGTCGCCCGACGTGCGCCGCTCCGTCGTCGAAGCGCTGGGCAACCTGGGCGCCCAGAGCGGGGCCGCCGCCGTCACCGAGGCGTTGAGTGACGCCCGCGCCGACGTCCGGCAAACGGCGCTGGAGGCGCTCAACGACCTGAAGGCGCCAATCGCCGAAGCCACCCTCTTGAACCTGATGAAGGATCCGGGCGCGGACGTCCGTCAGCGAGCCGCGCAGCTCGCCGGAGAGCGCTCGGTGGTCGCCGCGATTCCCCAGCTGCGGCACCTCATCGACGATCCCCGGGGCGACGTGCGCGAGGCCGCCACCGAAGCCTTGGGCCACATTGCCGACCCGGCGGCCCGACAGGCGCTTCAGGCCGCGCTCCAGTCTCCCGACCCCAAGGTGCGGCGCGCCGCGGCCGAGGCCCTGGGGCAGGATCCATGATGCGCGCCCTGCACCTGCTCGTCCTCTCGTTGACGGCGGGCGGTGCGACCGCCGTCGGGCTCGCGCCCCACGGCGCGCGCGGAACGGTTCACACGTCCGGGGGAGGCCCTGGGCGGGCCGGCGCCGATTCCGCCCGGGTCGCCACGTTCCTGGCCGCCCTGGCACACACCGACCCTGTGATCTGCGACTTGATCGGGGACCAACTCGGCAATTTCTGGATGGGGGACGATCCCGCCCGGCTGGCGCGCTTTAGCGACGCACCCACCGGCATCCAGGGAGCGAAGGACTCCTTGGCCGGTACCATCACCGATCCCCGGGCGCTGGCGCTTCTGGTCGCGACGCTCGGCACGGACAACCCGTGCGTGCGACGGGCCGCGGCGAAGCTCCTGGGCAGGAGCGCCGTGTCCGCCGCCGTGCTTCGGGGTTTGCTCGACAGCCCCTCGCCGCGGATTCGGGAGAGTGCCGCCTTCGCAGCGGGCGTCGGGGAGCGGCGCGAGACAAGGGCTGCGCTCGAACACCGGCTGGCTGATACCGCGGCGGGACCGGCGGCCATGGCCGCGTGGGCCCTGGGCGAGATCCAGGATCCCGCGTCCGCCCCGGCCTTGCAGGGTGCGGTGCACGCGTCGTCCCCGCGGGTGCGGCTGACGAGTGCCTGGGCCCTGGGTCAGTTCGAGGACGCCGGGTTCGCGAAGGACGTGCTGCCGCTGCTCCGGGACACCGATCCGGTCATGCGCGCCACCGCCGCGGAGGCGCTGGGACGGATGAAGAGCCCGCGCGTAGGTGCCGCGCTGGTCGGCGCGCTCACCGACCGCAATGACGCCGTCCGGCGGGCGGCGGTGAGCGCGCTCGGCGACCTGCGCGAGCGTTCCGCGGTAGCACCGCTCGAGGGACTGCTACTGAACGATCCCGACCCGGAGGTGCAGCGGAAATGCGCCCGCGCCCTCGGCGACCTGCGCGCGTCGCGTTCACTCGATCCCCTGGCCCGGGCGCTCGGGGACCCGGACGTAGAGGTCCAGCGCGCAGCCGCTAACGCGATCGGGGAGCTCGACGAGGTGACCAAGGCGCCGGCCGCACTCGTGCGAGCCACGACGTCGCCGGACCTGGACCTGCGCCGCAACGCCACCAAGTCACTCGCCAGGATCGGCGATCTGGCTACGGTGCAGGCGCTGGCGGACCGGCTGGGAGACGAGGACAAAGACATCCGCCTCGCCGCGGTGGAGGGGCTGGGCGAGATGAAGGTCGCGGCGGCAATCCCCGGGCTGACCCGGGCCCTGAACGACCGAGAGCCCGAGGTCCGGCGCGCTGCGGCGGAGGCGCTGGGGAAGACGCAGGAGTAGCGGCACGCTGCCTCATCTTGACAACCGCGGCACTCGGCTGCACCGTTCCTCTAGTTTATCTAGAGGACTGCAGTGGCCACCGACCGTAATGACCTCCTGCCGGGCACACTCGAGCTGCTTGTACTCAAGGCCCTGAGCCTCGAGCCGATGCACGGCTGGGGCATCGGTCAACGCATCGACCAACTTTCCAAGGACGTGTTTCGGGTGCCCCAGGGATCGCTGTATCCCGGGTTGCAGCGCATGCTGCGCAAGGGTTGGATTCGGGCCGAGTGGCGCACGTCGGCCCACAATCGGCGCGCGCGCTATTACCGCCTCACGCGCGCCGGACGGCGGCAGCTCGAAACAGAAGCGTCGGACTGGCGGCGCGCGTCGGAGACGATCAACGCGATTCTCCGATTCCGGCTCGCGGATGGTGATGTATGAACCCGATTCCCGATATCATGGAGCGCCTCAAGGCTCTCTTCCTCCGAGATCGCCTGGAGCGCGAGCTGGAAGAGGAGTTGCGCCATCATCGCGAGCTCGATGAGGCAGCAGGGATCTCCCCCTTCGGGCGTGTAGAGGAGATCAAGGAAGAGGTACGCGACGCGCGGGGCGTGCGCCCGCTCGAGGAGCTTATCGCCGACACGCGCTACGCACTCCGGGCGCTGCGCCGCAGCGTCGGCTTCACGTTGACCGTGGTGGCCACGCTCGGCCTCGGCATCGGCGCCGCCACGGCGGTGTTCATCGTGGTGAACCGCATCCTGCTCGCCGAATTGCCCTACCCCGATGCCGAGCGCTTAGTGCGGATCTACCAGCAATCCACGCCCGCCAATCGCGGGACCATCTCCGTGGTGGACATCCTGGCCATCCGCGACCAGCAGCGCAGCTTCGACGCATTCGGCGCCCTCCGGCCCGCGAGCGTCTCGGTAACGGGGGCGGGCGGCCCGGAGCGCGTGGTCGCAGGCCGGGTCACGGCGGGCTTCTTCAGGGCGCTCGGCGTCAGGGCCAGCCACGGCCGCCTGATCGAGCCCACTGATGACAGTCCCGGGGCGCCACGGGTCGTCGTTGTGTCACATGCCTTCGCCGAGCGCGCGCTCGGCGGCGCCACCGCCGCCGTGGGTAAGGTGGTACCGATCGAGGGAGTGAGCCACACGGTCGTCGGTGTGCTCGAGCCCGGGCGCAACGACCTGGCCGGCTTTCCCGCCGTCGTGTGGCCGGTCCTGCAGCTCGCCACGCCCGGCCGGCGCGGACCGTTCGGCTATCGTGGCATCGCCCGACTCAAAGCCGGCGTCACGCTCGCGCAGGCCACCCGCGACCTCGCGGAGATCAGCGTGCGCATCTTCCCGCTCTGGGCTGCTGGATTTCAGGACCGCAAGGCCCGCCTGACGCCGGTGCCGCTGCTCGAAGCGATCGTCGGGCCGGCGACCGGTCAGATCGGACTGTTTGCCGGCGCCGTGGGGCTGGTGCTGCTGCTGGCGATCGCGAACGTCGCGACGCTCGCGCTCGTGCGGACCTCGGCACGCGAGCACGAGCTGTCCGTGCGCGCCGCCCTCGGGGCGGGACGGCGCAGGCTCGCGTGGCTGATCGTCACCGAATGCCTCACCCTCACGGCGATAGCCGGCGCCGTCGGCGTGACCAGCGCCGCGGTCGCCTTGAAGGGCGTCGGGGGCGTGGCTCCCGGCCTGCCCCGGCTACGCGAGGTGGCGTTCGAGACGAGCGGCGTCGCCTTCGCCGCGATCGCGACCCTCGTGGCCGGCGTGCTCGTGAGCGTCGCGCCGTTCGTGTCCCTGTTCACGGGAGGATCGTCGCTCGCCGCGACGCTGGGCGGGTCGCCCGCGCGCGCCGGCCCGGGACGCCGCGCGAACGCGACCCGCGGGGCCCTCGTCGTGGCAGAGTTTGCGCTTGCGCTCCCTCTCTTGATCGGCGCCGGACTGCTGCTCAACAGCTTCCTGCGGCTGCAGCGCGTGGATCCCGGGTTTGACCCCTCCGGGGTCTACAGCCTCGCGCTCTCGCTGCCCTCCGCGCGCTACTCCACGCCCGCGGCGGTCCAGGGCTTTTGGCGTCGTGCCGAGGCGCGTGCCGCCGAGACCGACGGCGTGATCGCGGCCGGGCTCGCTGGCTCGCTGCCACCCGACAATTTCGGCGACGTCAACAACTTCGACTTGCTCGACAAGCCCGTGCCGGCCGGCACGGCGCAACACCTCGCGCCCTGGTCTCCTGTCAGCCCCGGCTTCTTCGCCGCCATGGGCATCCCGCTCCTGGATGGCCGGCTGTTCACCCCCGGGGATTCCGCCACCGCCCGGCCCGTGGTCGTGGTGAGCCGTGCCTGGGCGGCGACCTACTATCCGAACGAGAGTCCGATCGGCAAGCAGATGTACAGCGGCGGCTGCACGACCTGCCAGCCGACGACGGTGATCGGCGTGGTGGGCGATGTGCCGTATCGTGGGCTTGCCGGCGAAGCCGACGCGGTCTACGCGCCTGTCGGGGCGGATAGTCAGGACGTGGACCTGTCGCTCAACCTCGTCGTGCGGAGCCGGATCGGTGCGGCCGCGACGTTCCGCGCGCTCCGATCGGCGCTCGGCGCGCTCGACCCGCAGGTGGCGCCAGTCGAGGTCGTGATGTCCGAGCGTCTGCGCGCCGCGCTCGGCGACCCCCGCCGCTGGACCGCGGTGGTCGGCGCATTCGCCGCGGCTGGCGTGCTGCTCGCCGCGCTGGGGATCTTCGGGCTCATGTCGTACGTCGTGCGGCAACGGCAGCGCGAGATGGGCGTTCGACTGGCCCTCGGCGCCGCGCCCGGCTCGCTCACCCGCCTGGTGGTGGGGCGCGGCCTGCGGTACGCGGGATTCGGTTCGGCGATTGGTCTCGCCCTCTCAGCACTCGAGTCCCGGTGGTTGGGCACGCTCCTGTACGGCGTCCGGGCCGCGGATCCCGCCACGATCGCGCTGGCGGTCGCCGTGGTGATGGCGATCGCGGTGCTCTCGTGCTGGATCCCCGGCCTCAAGGCGGCGCGCATCAAGCCGGTGGAAGTCCTGGGGGGGGAACGGGGTCCCTAGCGGGGACCCCGCCGTGTTTACGTCCCCCGGGGGGCCGCTCAGCAGACACAGTAGCTGGAGCCGGCGCCGCCCTAGCGATCGTACTCGTCGTGGCGGCGCCACCAGATGCCCGTCTCGTTGCGCCCCTTGGGTGCGCGGTCTAACCACTGGTACATGCCCCAGAGGCCGTCCAGTCCGCGCGCATAGGCGGAATAGGTGTGGTAGACGACGCCGTCCTCGAGCGCGAACGCGCTCATGCCCGGCGCCTCTCGCGTATACGTTGCGGTGTCGGTTCCGACCGTCGCCGCCATCTCGGCGACAGGACCCTCCTTGCCGGCCTCCAGCGACGGACCAAAACCCTTTGGGCGGAAGTTGTAATCGGCGACTCCAGACCGCTGTTGCTCCTCCGTGTAGGCCGCCTGGAAGTCGTAGTTGAAGTCGCTTCCGAACGACGATGCCCAGGGGAAGCTCCAACCCATCCTGCGCTTGAACGCCCGGAGCTTCGCGATCGGCGCGCGAGAGACGGCAGCGAGGGTGACGTCGTGGTTGGCCAGGTGGACGACGGAGCCGTTGAAGCCATCGGCAATCGCCGAGCAGGACGGACACCCCGCCGTGTAGTCGGGCCCGAACATGAAGTGGTAGACGAGAAGCTGTGAGCGCCCTCTGAAGAGGTCTGCCAGCGAGGCGCTCCCCTCGTCGGTCTCGAATCGGTACTCCTTGTCGATCCGGACCCACGGCAGCTCCTGCCGTCGCCGCGCCAGCTCGTCGCTGCGCCGCGTTAGCTCCTTCTCCGCCTCGAGCAGCTCGCGGCGGGCTGCAAGCCACTCTTTACGTGTCCCGGTCATGTGCTTCGTCATCTTCGACTGCCTCTCCCTGATTGGGTGATGGGTTGGACAATCCGCGCCCAATCGATAATATTCTACCGATCGGTTGAATGATAATATGCCCCGACGAGCTGCCTCGCAAGCCAGGCCCAGGGCGCACGGCCCGCAGCTGAACCGGGTGTACGCGGCCATCGCCGACCCGACCCGCCGCGCCATCCTCGCGGTCCTGGCGGGGGGGGGCGAGCTCAACGTCGGCAGCCTCGCGGGCCGATTCCCCATCTCGTTTAACGGGGTCTCGAAGCACGTGAAGGTGCTGGAGCGCGCCGGACTGGTGCGCCGCCGCGTCCGCGGGCGCGAGCATTGGCTCCGTCTCCGGCCCGAGCCGTTGCGGGAGGCGACCCGCTGGCTCGAGCATTACAGGGAGTTCTGGGGCGCGCGGCTCGATGCGCTGGAGGCGCTGCTGGTTGGGACCCGAAGACGTCGGCCATGAGCGCGACGCACGACTCCGCCGAGGTCCTGGTGATCCGCCGGGTCCTTCCGGTCCCCCGGGAGCGGGTGTTCGCCGCCTGGCTCGATCCGGTGAGCCTGGCACGCTGGATGGGCACCGGCGAGGGCGCCGACGTTACCGCGCTCGACCCCAAAGTTGGCGGGAAGTTTCGCATCGTCATGCGGCACCGCGGCGAAGACGTCGAGCACTGGGGAGAGTACGTGGCCATCGAGCGGCCATCGCTCCTCTCCTTCACCTGGATCTCGGCCAATACCGACCACCGGCCCACCCTGGTCACGGTGGAGCTCGAGGACCGTGGCGAAAGCACCGAGCTGATCCTGACCCACCGCCGGCTCCCGCCCAGCCAGGTGGACGGGCACCGCAAGGGCTGGACTCAAATTGTCGCGGCACTCGAGCGGACGCTCACATCGTGAGGGAAACCAACCCGACCGGGGCCCGCCGCGGACCCTTCCTGGCGGTCAGCGCGCTGCTCTTCGTGGCGAGCGCCGAGGAGATGGCCATGCCTGGGGGATGGACTATGTCGATGGCGTGGATGCCCATGCCCGGCGAGACCCGCCTCGCCGCCGCCGCAGGCTTCCTGGCGATGTGGGTGGCGATGATGGGCGCGATGATGATCCCCTCCCTGGTCCCGACCCTGACGCGGGATCGCCCGGCCCTCGAGTCCCCGGGTCCCACGCCCGATCGCCTAGCCGCCCTGGGGGGGGCGGGGAGGGCGGGGGCGGGCTACTTCGCAGTGTGGGCGGTGATGGGCGCGGGGGTCTACGTCGTGGGTACCGCGGTGGCGGCTGCGGAGCTGCGGTGGCCGACGCTGGCCCCGACGATACCGATCGCCCGGGGCGTAGTGCTGGTCGCCGCGGGGTGGGTGCAGCTCACCCCATGGAAGGCCCGGCACCTGGCGTGCTGCCGCGAGGGCCGCCCCGGTGCCGCGCGCCCCGGGGCGGCCTGGCGGCGGGGGATCAGCCTGGGGGTCGATTGCGTCCTCTGCTGCGTCCCGTTCATGACTCTATTGGTGGTCACGGGAATGATGAACCTGGCGATGATTGCGCTGACGGCGCTCGCTATCACCGTGGAACGCGTGGCCCGCGAGCCGGCGCTGGTGGTCCGTCTCGCGGGACTCCTCGTGATCGGGGCCGGGGCATTGGAGATCGTTCGAGCGGTGTAGGGGGTCGCGGGCCGTGAGTTGCGCCTCCAGGATTCGAACCTGGATTGCCGGATCCAGAGCGCCGGCCCCAGGGCTCGAAAAACAGACAAAATGACCGGATGTGGCGTCCCGACGAGCATCGGCGCCCTGTCGGTCTGACACCTGTGCCCGCTCATGCCCGGAGAAACACGCTTGTAAAATGCTTGCACAGAGTTCTGGTCGACTCTCCTTATGAGCGGTCAGGAGGGCATCTGGATGCGCGAGAGCGGCGCGAGCGCCGCAGGTGCCAGACGGAGTCTGGCAGCCATCTTCACCAGGTCGGCGAGAGAGCCCGCCTTCATCTTTCGCATCACCTTGCCTCGGTGTGCCTTCACCGTGATCTCGCTGATGCCGAGCTCGCCGCCGACCTGTTTGTTCAACAGGCCGGACACCACCAAGGCCATGACCTCCCGTTCGCGACGGCTAAGCGACGCGTAAGCCTCTCGCAATCCGTGAAGCTCCGCCTCCCGACTTAAAGCACTACGACTGCGCTCGATGGCGTTTCGGACAGCAGTGAGCAGGACGTCATCGCCGAATGGCTTCGTCAGGAACTCGACAGCGCCCGCCTTCATGGCCTGGACCGTCATCGGCACGTCTCCGTGGCCTGTGATGAAGATGATGGGCATATCGGGACGCTCCGCAGAGACGCGCTTTTGTACGTCGAGGCCATTAAGACCCGGAAGCCTGACGTCGAGCACGAGGCAGCTCGGCGCGAGGACGCGAGGAAGCGAGAGGAATTCCTGTGCGGACTCAAAGGTCTCGGGCTGCCACCCGGCGTGGCGAATCAGTAGCTCCAACGACTCACGCACCGAGATGTCGTCGTCCACGATGAACACGATCGGCGCGGGGGTTGCCGCGACGGGGTGGGGTGGGTCAGCTCGTTCCAAGCGCGGCATTGATGGCTTCGAGTAGGGCCGTGTCGCTGAACGGCTTGAAAAGGCACGCCACGGCACCTTGTGCGAGCAAACGCGGACGGATGGTCTGATCGCCGTTGGCAGTGATGAAGATGATTGGAATCTGCTGGCGGCGCAGCATCAATTCGTGTTGGAGATCGGGGCCGGACATCCCCCCCGGCATGGCGATGTCCAGGATTAGGCACCCGGTTTGCTCGACGCAATCGGATGCGAGGAACTCCTCCGCGGACACGAACGCCCGAGCCCCAAATCCCAGCTCGTGCAACAGGTCGGGGAGCGACTCGCGCACGGACGGGTCGTCATCGACGACCGACACTAGTGAACGAGTCGCGATCATGTGCTACTCACGAGGGATTCCGCACGTGCGCCGACGGGCTCGCATGGAATCGAGAATGAAAACGTCGCGCCCGGACCGTCGTTCAATGCCGCCCAGAGACGGCCATGATGACTCTCGATAATGGACCGGCTCACTGACAGGCCGATCCCCATACCGCTGGTCTTCGTCGTGTAGAACGAGTCGAAGAGCCGGTCCGAGCGCTCGGGCGGAAAACCCACTCCGGTATCCTGCACTGTCAGGAGCACGTGATCGCCTTCGTCGCGTCTGGTACGGATGAGCAACTCCCTGGGGCGGCCCTCGACCGCGCTCATGGCATCTAAGGCGTTGCGAACCAGGTTCAGAACGACCTGCTGAAGCTGCACGCGATCGCCCGTAAGTCGGGGAAGATCAGCTGCAAGCTCGGTCCGCAGAATGACGCCGTCCTTTTGCACGACGCCCAACGACAGCGCAATCACTTCTCGTGTCGCCTCATTGAGGTCGACGGACTCAGCCGCGGCTTCTTTCTTGCTGTACAGCTCGCGCAGTCGGGTGATGACGTCAGATGCTCGGTTCGCGTCGCGGATCGTCCGCCGCGCCGTTTCGAGCGCGCCATCCACGTTCGGCGGGTCGCCAGCCAGCATCCGCAGCGAGGTACTGGCGTTCGTGATGATGCCGGACAGCGGCTGATTGATCTCGTGCGCGATCGCTGCGGTGAGTTCCCCCATCGTCATCACACGCGTCATGTGTGCGAGCTCCGCCTGGGTGTTGCGGAGCGCTTCCTGCGCCTGCTTCCAATCGTGCATGTCCACAAGGGTGCCGTGCCACTTGAGGATACGCCGTTGTTGGTCCAGCAACGGGCGCGCGTTGGTTACGCACCATCGGTACGTGCCATCGGCACGGTGGAAAATGCGAACCTCGACGCGGTACGGGGCTCCGGTTTTGACACAGGAGATCCACTCTCGAGCCGTCTGCTCGACATCGTCGGGATGAAGAAGTTTCGTCCAGCCGCTACCCATGACTGCTTCGGCGGAGAAGCCAGTGTAGTCGAGCAAGCGAGCGTTGCAGTAATCGATCGCCCCGTCCGATGTCGCGCTCCAGAGCATCTCCGGAATTGTTTCGGTCATCTGGCGCAGGTTGAGCTCACTCTGCCGCAATGCTTCGATGTCAGTATTGATCCCGTACCATTTGACGATGTGTCCATTTTCATCGCGAAAGGGGTTCGCACGGAACAAAAACCAGCGGTATTCGCCGTCGGAGCGGCGCAGTCGCGCTTCGCCCTCTCCTGGGTTGCCAGAAGCCATGATCGCCTGCCACGTAGCGAAGAGTCCGTCGCGGTCGTCCGGATGCACCGCTGTTGCCCAGCCCCGGTCCTGCGCCTGCTCGGCGGAGAGTCCTACATAATCGAGATAGTGCTGGTTGAAGAACTCAGCGGAGCCGTCCAGGCGCGCCGACCATGCCAGCGCGGGAATCGTGTTGATGATTAGCTGAAGATTGTGCTCGCTGGCCCGGATGGCCTCCTCGGCGCGCTTCAAGTCGTCGATGTCGGTGAGCAGGACATACCAGCCGGTAATGCCAGCGTCCGTGTCTCGCACGGGGAGGGCGCGAACCTGAAACCATCGATACACCCCATCGGCACGGCGGCACCGGTGTTCCATACTGTAGGGGCTTCCGGTTGTGATCGCGCTCGTAAACGCGGCGATGACGCGGGGGAGGTCGTCTGGATGAACCGCGTCGCCGGTGGCCCAATTCTTTAATTCAGCGGGACCCTTGCCGAAGTATTCCAGGACTTGCCGATTGAAATGCGTAACCTCACCTGCTGCATTCATGGTGCAGACGAGCCCCGGAATGCTGTCGACGATCTCGCGGAGATTGGTTTCGATCGCGCGCAGGTGTTCCTCGGCCCGCCTGCGTTCGGCGACTTCCTTTCTCAAGCCCTGGTTGGCAGCGGTGAGTTCCGCTGTCCTTCGAGCGACTCGCTGATCAAGCTCGGTCGCGAGCCGCTTTTGGTCGCTCAGGAGCCGGGCCTCTCGGAGGCCGATCGCCGCCTGATTGGCCGCCACGCCGAGAACCAGTCGCTCCGTTTCGCGGGGGAAGTCCGCTCTCCCGGATCCAGCCATGAGGGCGCCAATCTCCCCTTGCAGCCCCAGCGGCATGGCAACGATCGAAACCTCTGTTCCATCAATGACGTTTCGCGTCACCGGCGGCCAATTCCGTGGGTCGGCTCCCAACCGCTCATCGAGCATCACGCCGATCTCGTGCGCCTGTACAGTGAAGGTGTCGGCGCCAGCGACGCGAACCACCTCGCTGGGCGCTTCACCGGGCGGACCGTTCATCCGGGCATACACGAGATCCAGGCCGAGCATGCCGCGGAGAGCTTCGAGCAGAGTGCTGAGGACGTGGGTCGGGTCGCTGCCCGTCCAGATCGCAGGGAGCGCGAGGACGCTGACCAGATCGTTGATGCAGCGCTTCAGCCGTTCGGTCTCTCCCACCTTTAGACCGCCATGGCGCGCCGTTGGCGCAGCTCGGGAAGGAATTCTTCCGGCGGTACAAAGAACGGATTCTCCTGCAGAATGCCGCCGACAATGACCATCGGGTGCGTCCGCATGATGTCGATCACCGTATCGCCGCCAAACTTCCCGAGAGAGTACGTGCAGATGACCGCGTCGTCGTGACGACGCCACACGTCGTTCACGCGCGATTCGAACTCGACGAGATCGTGGATGTGTGAGCGACCGTGAGCCGCCCAGTCCATGCGGCACACGATGCGACTGAGCGGGAATCCCCCCTTGGCGTTACCGCTCGCCATCTGCTCGAACGCCGCGAGCATCCGATCCTGATCGAAGCGGTTGTCCCGCAGGTACGTCTCGGTGTTGACGCGCAGCTCGAATTGGCCACGCTGCTGGGCGGCCGTCGTGTCGATCCCGGCCGCGACGAGCCGCTGCAGATGGTCACCACGCTCGTCGCGATTCACGACATGCACCGCCTTGTCGCCGCACGCGAACCCGTCCTTAATGAACGGGAGCAACACCTGATACTCTTCCTCCTCGTTGTTGAAGAACGCACACACATGACGTGTTTCGGTGAGCTGGGAGCCGGCAAAGCGGATTGGTGCCGCGCGGATCTTCATGGGAACGCCCGCAAGTGACGGGACCAGATAATACCATATACGGGGTCTTTGGACGAACGTCCATGATACTTTGGTGTCGGTCGCGACGTCGTGGTCCGTGCCCTCCTGATGCCAAGGTATCGGTCGGTACCTTCGTCCAATAGGTCCCCGCGGGCCGCGGTCTATTTTGATCGCGTGACCACGTTCGAATCATCCTGCAGGCGGTTGAGAGCGTATCGAACTCAGCTGGGAATCGCTGGATTCGTCCAGCGATTCGTCTAGGACCTCAGGTTCGTGAATCGATCTAAGCGAGAGGAAAACAAGACCATGCCTAGCAACTCACGCAGAGACGGCGGCGCATCGCGTCGCGACTTCCTCATCAGCGGAGCGACGGTGGTTGCCGCGGCCGCGGTGCCGACAGCGATGGTCGGCGGTCGCGAGGGCGCCGCGACTGCGGCCGCTCCCGGCCTAAAGCAAGGACGGCGGGCGGTGAACACGATCACCACAAAGGACGGTACGCAGATCTACTACAAGGACTGGGGTACGGGACAACCGGTCGTCTTCAGCCATGGCTGGCCGCTCACCGCCGACGCCTTCGAGGACCAGATGTTCTTTCTCGCGTCGCACGGCTATCGCTGCATCGCCCATGACCGGCGTGGGCATGGCCGTTCGAGCCAGCCGTGGCAGGGCAATGACATGGACACCTATGCCGACGACCTCGCGACGCTCGTCGAAACGCTCGACCTGAAGAACGTGATCCACGTCGGCCACTCCACAGGAGGTGGTGAAGTCGCTCGCTATATCGGTCGGTACGGCTCGAGGCGCGTGGCCAAGGCCGTGTTGATCGGTGCGGTGCCGCCCCTCATGCTCAAGACGGCTGCCAATCCCGGCGGCTTGCCCATCGAGACCTTCGACCAGATTCGCGCCGCCGTCCTGGCCGACCGTTCCCAATTCTGGAAGGATCTCACGCTGCCGTTTTACGGCTACAACCGGCCGGGAGCTAAGATCTCCGAAGGCGTGCGCGAGGCGTTCTGGCGCCAAGGGATGATGGCCGGTTTCCCGGCCGCCTACTTCTGTATCAAGGCGTTCTCCGAGACGGATCTCACGGAGGACCTCAAGAAATTCGACGTGCCGACCTTGATCCTGCACGGGGACGACGACCAGATCGTCCCGATCGCGGATTCGGCGCTGCTCTCTGCGAAGATCATCAAAAACGCGACGCTCAAGGTGTACAAGGGTGCGTCGCACGGCATGTGCACGACCCAGAAGGACCAGGTCAATGCGGACCTGCTCGCCTTCTTCCAAGGGGTGAGCTGAGATAGAGCGTGATGGCAGTCGCGCTCGGCTGATCGGTCCCCTTTGTTTCGCATCCGGTTGACCTGGACATGCGCACGGAGGTTACAACGGAGCGCCACGATGACAAACGTCGACACCATGCTTTCCGCGAACGGCGCCGAACGTCGGTTGAAGGAATTTGGTATCGAGCTCCCCGTGCCGCCCGAGCCGTTCGGCACGTACGCGGAAGCGGTGCAGACAGGCAACCTACTGTTTCTGACCGGGATGCTTCCGACGGAAGGCCGCCAAGCGACGTTCACCGGGCGTATCGGCGCGGAAATCGACGTGGAAGGCGGACGGCAAGCAGCCCGCCTGGCGGCGCTCAATGCGCTTGCCGTCGCACGCCAGCACTTGGGATCACTCGACAAAGTGACGCGTATCGTCCGGCTCGGCGTATCGGTGGCCACGGCGGGAGATGTCAAGGATCAACCGAAAGTCGCTGATGGCGCCTCGGAGCTGCTTCAACAGATCTTCGGAAAAGAGAAAAACCCTTCTCGACTGGTGTATGGCGTCGCGAGCCTCCCGCTCGGCGCTACCGTCGAGCTGGAAATCATTTTCGAGGTGGATGGCGCTCCCGTGAGGAACCCGACGTTGTATCGCACGATGCAGATAGACGGGCTGTCCATCTTTTACAGAGAGGCCGGACCGAAAGACGCGCCGACGATGCTGCTCCTCCACGGACTGCCCTCTTCATCGCGGATGTTCGAGCCTCTCTTTGCCCGCCTGTCCGATCGTTATCACCTCGTCGCGCCCGATTACCCAGGCTTCGGACACAGCGACTGGCCGGACCCGAAAGCATTCGCCTACACGTTCGACCACTACGCCGAGATCATGAATCACTTCGCCGAAGCACTCGGGCTCTCGCGCTACACGCTGTACATGCAGGATTACGGCGGCCCCGTGGGGTTTCGCATGGCGTTAGCCCATCCGGAGCGGATCGAGGCCCTCATCGTCCAGGACGCGGTGGCGCACAACGAAGGCCTGGGGGCGAATTGGAAGGCGCGGCGGGCCTTTTGGGCCGATCGCGCCGCCAACGAAAGCACGCTGCGCACCAATCTCCTGTCGCTGGCGACGACGCGGACGCGCCATGTGGGAAGCGATCCTAACGCAGAACGCTATGACCCGGATCTCTGGACCGATGAGTTTGCCTTTCTCAACCAGGCCGGCCAGGCCGACATTCAGAGCGACCTCTTCTACGACTATCGCACCAATGTTGACGCCTACCCAAAGTGGCAGGCTTGGATGCGCGAGCGGCAGCCTCGGCTGCTCGTCCTCTGGGGAAAATACGACCTGTCGTTCGAGCTGTCAGAGCCGGAGGCGTATCGCCGCGACGTGCCGCAGGCCGAAGTCCACGTCCTCGAGGCGGGCCACTTCGCGCTCGATACCGCAGCGGATGAGATCGCACAGCTCGTCCGGGGCT
>WNGJ01007997.1_pt1 | contig 17541 bp, 14 predicted proteins | sample 5400611 | NCBI WGS metagenome assembly WNGJ01 (sample SAMN13153375, study PRJNA577476) | soil metagenome | isolation source: 40 cm soil or saprolite under Garry oak tree replicate 1 | place: USA:California | collected 2016-06-15 | reverse complement strand
GCGAAAGGTCGAGGCGGGCGCAGCGGACCGCAGCTACGGCATCGAAGTTGCCAAGCTGGCAGGTCTGCCGAATGAAGTGATCCTACGCGCGCGGGAGGTGCTGGCGGAACATGAGTCGGCGGAACGTGCACTGACCGGGCACCTATCGCCGGGGGCGGATCCCCCGCCGGCCCAGCTGACAATTTTCACTCCCCTGTCGCAACCGGTGCTGGAGAGGCTGCGCGAAGTGGATTTAAATCGACTCACGCCCCTGGAGGCGTTGAATTTGCTGGCCGAGCTGAAAAAGGAAATCTGACACCGCCACAGAGGACACAGAGAACTTCATCCTTCATTCACATACATGTAAGCAAAGAATAGATAATGTCAGCAAAGAATAAATCCTCGAACATCCATAACGTTGGACAACTGCTGATCGTCGGCTTCGACGGTACGGAGATAACTCGACGGCTCAGTTCCCTTCTCACCAAGCTGCAGCCAGCAGGAGTGATCCTATTCGCTCGCAACATTACCGGAGCTGAACAGACGTGGCGGCTTCTCGAGGACTGCCAGAAATGCGTGACTACGCAGCTTTTTGCATGCGTGGACCTCGAAGGTGGGCGCGTGGATCGCTTTCGCGACGTGCTCGGTCCGGCGCCATCGGCGGCGGATGTGTTCGCCACCGGCGATCGCAAGCTCTTCCGCAGACACGGGCAGATCATCGGCGAATGCTGCCGGGCGCTAGGCTTCAACACGGACTTCGCTCCCTCGGTGGATCTAGCATGCGAGGCTTCGCGCACGGTCATGGGTTCGCGCGCGGTTTCCGACGATCCTAAGAAAGTGGTCAGCTATGCGCGCGAGTTTCTAAGGGGATTGCGGGCGGCAGGCGTGATGGGATGCGGCAAACATTTTCCCGGCCTGGGCGAGGCCAATTTCGACACGCACCGCGAGCTGCCCTCAGTAAGCAAATCTTTTCGTAGGTTGTGGAACGAAGATTTGGCTCCCTACCGTGCCCTGCGGGCCGTCACGCGTGCGAGCACGCCGGCTTCGCTTTCACGGAAATGGATTACCGATGTGTTGAAGAAGAAAATCGGCTACCGCGGGCTGATCGTGTCTGACGATCTTGAGATGGAGGCGGTGCTTACGGCTGCGTCGATTGGCGATGCTGCGGTTGGACATATTGGTGCAGGAGGAGATTTGTGCCTGATCTGCCACCGTGAAGATTACATCAGGCAAGCATACGAACAACTCGTCGAGACGGCGGAACGAGATCGTAAGTTTGCTCGGCGTGTCGAGCAAGCAGCGGAGCGGGTTATGGCTTTCAAGAATAGATCGAAAGAGTTGAAGAGCAAGGCGAAAGTGCGGTCTGCGGGCAGCACCGACCGGCTATCGCGAAAATTGTGGGAGTTCGGGGAGCAGGTGCGGCTTGAAGTTCTGAACCGCGTGGAGAGCGCGCGGCGGCGGCTGCGAACATGAAACCCAAAGGTATGCTGGTCGTGGCCGGAGTGATGAGTGGGACCTCGGCGGACGGAATTAATGTGGCGCTGGTGCGGGTGGGTGACACGCGTGGCGGCGCCCGGCAACGGTCCGGAACGGCTTCCCGCGCGTGGTCCCGCGATATGGTTCGCGGGCACGAGTGTCCTGGCCACACCGTCAAGCTCCTCGGGCACGTCGAGTTCCCGTATGCGAAGCAAGTCCGGTCAGCGGTCTTAGGTGCCATGAATGCGGGGGAAATATCGGTGGCCGAGTTAGCGCGTCTGAACTTTTTGCTGGGGGAGTTGTATGCCGACGCCGTGCTCTCGGCACAGCGCCGCTTTCGAGTGAAAACTGAACTCGTGGGTTGTCACGGGCAGACGCTTTATCACCAGGGCGAGCCGAAGCCGTTCCTGGGTCGCCAGGTGGCGACAACGTGGCAGACGGGCGAGGCCGCAACTATTGCGGCGCGGGTAGGTGTGCCGGTGGTTTCCGATTTTCGTCCGGCGGACATGGCAGTGGGGGGCAAGGGCGCACCGCTGGTTCCCTTCCTCGACTATCTGCTGTTCGCCGATTCCACAGGGGGGCGCGTTGTACAGAACATCGGCGGCATTGCGAATCTGACGGCCATTCCCGCCGGGGCGGCGGCCAGTGAGGTTGTTGCGTTCGATACGGGTCCGGGAAATATGGTGATGGATGCGGTCACGGAAGAGCTTTTCGGTCGCCCTTACGATCGTGGCGGAAAGATCGCCGCTTCCGGAGACTCACTCGATCGGGTGATCGACGATATCCTGCGCCGTCCTTTCTTCCGCAAGGCGCCGCCGAAGGCGGCAGGGCGCGAGGAATTTGGCCGTGAGTTCGTGCGAGAGTTTTTGCAAAGCTGCGGTCGCGCCCGCAAACAGGATGTTGTGGCCACGGCTACGACGCTGACCGCCAGGTCGATCGCGGATGCAGTGCGATTTGTGGTGAACGCTTCCCCCGGGGGGCGGAAGCAACCCTATGCCGAAATGATTCTCTCGGGTGGTGGGGCAAAGAATCCGACTCTGGTTCGAATGTTGTCTCACGAACTGGCTTCGGTGGGTATAAAGATTCGATTCTCGGATGAGTTCGGGTTACCCTCAGAGGCGAAAGAGGCCGTGGCCTTCGCGATGCTGGCCTACGAGACCTGGCATCGGCGGCCTTCGAACCTGCCATCGGCGACAGGAGCGAAACGGGCGGCGGTGTTGGGGAAGATTTCATATCCATAACTTATTGCGGACGGTGCTGACTATGGCGGTTTGTGTGGCGATGTTGCGGGGCATTAACGTTGGCGGACACAAGCGGATAAAGATGGAACAACTGCGAAAGTCATTCGAAGCATTGGGGTTTGAGCGGGTGAAGACTTACATCCAGAGTGGAAACGTGGTCTTCAACACCGCGAAGGTTTCCCCGGCCGGACTGTCGAAGCGAATCGAAGAACGCATCCTCCGCGACTTCGGCCATTCTGTTTCGGTGATCTCGCGCACCCTGGACGAAATGGGGGAAACCATTGAAACCAATCCGTTCTTGAAGAAGCGCGGAATCGACCAGGCGAACCTGCATGTGATGTTCCTGCCTGAAAGTCCTGTGCCATCTGATCTCAAGCAGTTCGAGGGACTGACTGCGGGCCCGGATCAGTCCCGTTGTTTGGGCAAGGAGATTTACCTCTACCTCCCGAATGGAGTTGCCGAAAGCAGCTTGGCGAACAATCCCTTGGAAAGACGGTTATTGAAGCGTGCCACAATGCGCAATTGGAGAACCGTGAGCAACCTCTATCAGATGTGTCTGGATTGCGGATGAAGGCGAGCGGGCGCTCAGGACCGAAGCCAGACTCTGTTTTGACGGCGAGGGGCGGGGAGCAGCTTTTTTATCCATTCGCGATCCTGGCGATTCGAGCAATGTTCTCTGTCGTCACGGTTGCGTCGTTGTGCTTCCTGCTTTCCTGTGCGGCCCAGCCCGACCCCAACACACTGGTGATGATCATCGAGTCGAGCCCCATGAATCTGGACCCGCGCGTGGGAATCGATGGGGGGTCCGAACGGATTGACAACTTGATTTTCGACGATCTTCTCTCCAGAGGAGACGACTTAAACGTGGCCCCAGGCTTGGCCGAGCGCTGGGAGATTCCCGATCCACTCACCTACATCTTCCACTTGCACCGGGGCGTGAAGTTTCACGACGGCCGTCCGCTTGGCTCACGCGATGTCAAGTGGACCTTCGATTCCCTGCTTCAGGGCAAGATTCGCAGCACCAAGACGGCGGTCTACCGCTTGGTCGATCACATTGACGCGAGCGACGACTTCACCGTCGTCTTCCACCTTAAAGAGCCCTTCGCAACCCTGCTGTGGAATCTTTCAGATGGAGCCATTGGCATTGTGCCTTATGGCAGCGGCGACGAAGTATCACGCCAGCCGATCGGTTCCGGGCCTTTCAAGTTTGTCAGCGCCGAAACGGATAGGCAAGTCATCATCGAGCGCAATGACGAATACTGGGGTGAGAAGGCGCATCTGGCTCGGGTACGATTTGCGGTGGTGCCCGATGCGACCACGCAGGCTCTTGAACTTCGCAAAGGCAGTGGAGATGTGACCATCAACTCGCTTACTCCCGATACCGTGCTTACGTTGCAGCAGGACCCGCGGCTAGCAGTCGAGCGTGGGCCGGGGACAAGGCTGGCCTATCTGGGATTTAATTTGCTCGATCCTATTCTTAAGGATGTTCGGGTACGGCAGGCAATCGCCTACGCGCTCGACCGGAAGCCGATGATGGAGTATCTGTGGCGCGGCGAAGCGCAGCCGGCGCGGAGCGTTCTTCCCCCGCAGAGCTGGGCCTACAACGGCGACGTTCCCCGCTACGATCATGATGCCGAGAAGGCTGAGAAATTGCTGGATGCGGCTGGCTACCCTCGGGTGAATGGGCTGCGCTTTCACATCACCATGAAAACCTCGACGGACGAGAACACGCGGCTGATGGTCGCCGTGATTCAGCAGGAACTACGAAATGTGGGGATTGCGCTCGATATCCGCAGCTTCGAGTTCGGCACTTTCTTTGCCGACGTGGCCCATGGCGCATTTCAGCTTTATGGCCTGCGCTGGATCGGGGGCAACGAAGATCCGGACATTTTCGAATACGCCTTTCACTCGTCAAAATTTCCGCCGCATGGGGCCAACCGCGGGCATTATGCCAATCCCCGGGTGGACGTGCTGATTGACCAGGCGCGTGCCCAAGTGGATTTGAAAGTACGCAAGCAACTCTACGCCGAGGTGCAGTGGGTGCTGGCGGATGAACTGCCCTACATCGATTTGTGGTATCTGGATAATGTGCTAGTCCACAACCGCCGGGTTCGGAACCTTAAGCTGAATCCGGCGGGAAATTACGATTTTCTGCGGACTGCGGAACTCGTGCCGAACTGGGAGTCGGGACCAGCCCAACCTTAAACCGCAGAGTTCACGGAGAACACTGCCGGAGAACGCCGAGAAAGCAAATCGACAGAAACAAAATGCGCTTGTGCGACCGCCGGGACCCGCGTTCTCGCGTGTTACCATCGAAGTTGACCCCTGAAACTGCATGCGGATTCTCTTCATTGGCGACATTTTCGGACGGCCGGGACGGAATATTGTCAAGGACCGCTTGCGCGGCCTGGTTCGAGACCACGCCATCGATCTTGTGATTGCAAACGGAGAGAACGCCGCTGCGGGTTTTGGTATTACGCCGTCACTCGCCGAAGAATTGTTCGACCTGAATATCGACGTGCTCACCACCGGAAATCACGTGTGGGACAAGCGCGAAATCCTCGATTACTTCCAGATGGCGAATGGCGATGCGCACAGTCCGGCGAAGCGATTGTTGCGGCCGGCAAACTACCCGAATGACATGCCCGGATGGGGGCTATACGAGGGACGCAAGGGGCGGGTGCCTTATGCGGTCATTAACTTGCAGGGTCGCGTGTTCATGGCCTCCAATGACGACCCCTTTCGTACTGCGGATAATCTCTTGAAGCAAATTGAGGCCAAAGTCATTTTCGTGGATCTGCATGCGGAAGCGACCTCGGAGAAGATTTCACTCGGCTGGTATCTCGACGGTCGCGTCACCGCGCTGGTCGGCACGCACACCCATGTTCCCACAGCGGACGAGCGGGTTCTGCCCAATGGCACCGCCTACATTACCGATGTTGGCATGACTGGTCCCTACGACGGGGTAATTGGTGTTAAGAAGGAATTGGTGGTGGGAAAGTTTCTTAACGGAATGCCCGTCCGCTTCGAGCCCGCGACCGGCGACGTGCGGCTTTGCGCGGTAGTGGTCGATTGCGAGGAAAACACGGGGAAAGCACGCAGTATTGAGAGAATCATGCTTCAGGAAACATCTCGCAAGCAACCGTAACGCGGACGTTCTACCTGCCTGCTCGCTGGCTTATTCCGCCAGCCTGAACCCAGTGAAATCGAAGGTACCGGGTTCAACGGGAGGCTCCACGCGACCTCTGTTCCGGGTTAGAATCAAGCGAATGCAGCGGGCGTTCTTCATCCTTCTCCTGGCGGTGACTCTACTGGTCGCGTTATCGGTTTTTGCCGGCGCCGATGCGCCCAGCGGGGCGTCTCCACCTGTGTTGTGCGCCAGCGGAGTTCCCGGAGGCACCAACTGCGTAGTTTCTAAAAAAGATCTCAAACTGGCAGGCGTGGCCTTTGAGCGCGCGCTGAAGCTGGAAAGGGGTCATCACCTGGAAGAGGCTTTCACGCAATTCGACGAGGCCTCGCGCCTGGTTCCACACGACACACAGTTCCTGACGCATCGCGAGTTGGTGAAGGCGCAGCTCGTACGACTTGGACGGATATGGGCGAGATCCATCTCGAACCCAAGAACGACCGCGCCGCCTTCCACTATCGTGGCGATGTTCACGGCCTGTTTGGAGAGCTAGCTTCCGCGTACGGCGTGACGGTGACATTCGACGACTCCGTAACTCCGCGGCAGGTGCGCTTTTTCGTCGACGACGTGGACTTCTTCACCGCACTTCGCCTAGCCTGCGACGTGAGTAAGACCATGTGGTCTGCGCTGGATGCGCACCGACTTCTGGTCGCCGCCGACAGCCCGGAAAATCACAAGCAGTTTGACCGCATGTCTCTCGCTACGTTCACCTTGCCTTCGCACACCACGCCGCAGGAAGCCACCGAGATTGTGACCACCATGCGCAACATGTTTGACCTGCACTTCGTGAGCTCCGGGCAGACGGCCGGCACCGTTGAAGTAAGGGCTCCGCAAGCTGTCACCGGGGCGTTGACGCGGCTCATGGAACAACTGAGTACCGAACGACCCCAGGTGGTGCTCGACCTCACGGTTTACCAAATCAGCCACAACCTGGCCCGCAATATCGGCTTGCATATTCCGGATCAGTTCAACCTGTTCAATATTCCGGCAGGAGCACTGGCGGCCTTGGGAGGACAGAACGTTCAGCAACTCATCAACCAACTGATTTCCTCGGGCGGCATCAACCAAGCCAACAGCACATCACTATCGGCCCTGCTCGCGCAACTCGGGAGTCAACGGAGCTCCGTCTTCAGCCAGCCGCTGGCCACCTTTGGCGGCGGCCTGACCTTGATGGGCCTAAGTCTTGATCAGCTCGCGTTCCAGCTGTCGGTGAATGAATCGTGGGCTCAAAGCCTGGATCACTTAACCCTGCGCACCGGCCAGGGCAACGAGGCAAACTTTCATCTGGGTACGCGTTATCCCATCGTCAATGCGACGTATGCGCCTATTTTTAATTCGTCCGCGATTTCCAAGGTACTCGGAAACCAGTCTTACATCGCGCCTGTACCGTCGGTCAGCTATGAGGACCTTGGATTGAACCTCAAAGCCAAGCCGACCGTCCATGGTAATGGAGATGTAAGCATCCAGTTGAACCTGCAAGTCCGCTCGCTTACGGGTAGCAGCAGGAACGGACAACCGATCATTTCCAATCGCGAGTACCAGGGGAGCATCAACTTAAAAGACGGTGAACCCGCCGCCGTGGCGGGGCAGGTCTCCCTCACCGAACAGCGCTCGCTCAGCGGAATTCCGGGGTTGGGACAGATCCCCGGCTTAAATCAGGTCATGGTGAGCAACAGCAAGAGCGAACAAGACGATGAACTGCTCATCGTCATTACTCCTCACGTGCTCTCCAATACCGCTCGCTCGACTGAAGAGATTTGGATAACCGCAAAGTAGAACCAGGGGCCGGTTGGCATCCGGTTCGAGCGCACGGGGTCTCGACACAGAGAATCGGGCTTCGGAACGGCACCGTGGTACCGTGACCGAACTTACTTTCCCGGTTTTCCCGCAAACTCAACAAGTTGTTTCAACACCTCTGCGGGAATCTGGCCGACATTACCGATCTTGCGGCCATTGATGAACAGCGTGGGCGTGCCACTCACATCCACCGACTTGCCCAAGGCCATCGACGCGTCCACCCGGGCTTTGGTGGCAGGCATAGCGGCGCACGCGGCAATGTCGGCGCCTTTCGCCCCGGTGGCTTCGGCGATGGCCGCAAGTTTCTGGTCCGCGTTCTCTGCCGTTATGTCGGATTGTTGCTCGTAGGTCTTGGCGATGAATTGCCAGAAAATGTCGTCGGAAGCACGTCCGACACAGTCGGCGTAAGCCGCGCCCTTGGCTGCCCAGTTATGCATCTCCAGCGGATAATTCTGGAAGACGAAGCGGGCCTTCGGTTCAGCCTTCACCAGGCCTTCAATGGCAGGTTGCGCGCTCTTGCAGGCTGGACACTGCAGATCGCCGAACTCAACAATCGTAACCGGCGCGTCTTTGGGTCCACGCGCCGGGCCAGTGATCCCTTTGTCCAGCAGCTTGCGAGCGGAGGCGAATGGGGCGGCGCCGAACGGAATGATATCGCCCACAACTGCGTGTTCCCCATCGCCGGTCACATAGAAACGGCTGATCTGCTGGCCTTTCGGGCTCGCGACGGTAACCAGCACTTCGGCCAATCCTGGAACCGGGGCGGGCCGAATGCTAGTGATTTTCCAGCTTATTTGCGGATCGTAGCCGACGGTTTGCTGCATGAACCCATCGACGGTTTGTTCCGAAGGCAGGTTGGTTGCGGGTGCCGACACCGCAGTCTTTCCCGCTGAATCGTCGGCGGGCTTTTCGGCAACTGTCTTTTGCTTGGCCACGGACAAAACCGAGACCAGGAGAATGATGACGGTCAAGTTGAGATAACTGCGCATGGTTCCTTTCGCATGCAAGTGAAATCGGAGTCGTGTGACGTTTTCGGCAAACGCTATGTCAGATATTTCAGACCTCGCACTTGGCGGCAATGGGAAGGCGGCGGCCATAGCCGAAGGCTTTGGGGGAAATTTTAATGCCCGGTGCCGCTTGCTGCCGCTTGTACTCTGCGCGATCCACCATGCCGATGACCCGGCGAACCAGCGCGACATCAAAGCCGTGATCGGCGGCAATGCGCTCGGGCGGATGCGAGTCTTCCACATAGTCTTCGAGTACGGCGTCGATTACTTCGTAGGGCGGCAGCGTGTCGGTGTCTTTCTGATTCGGCCGTAATTCGGCCGACGGCGGCTTTTCTAGCGTGGCCGGCGGAATTACGGGCCGGCGCGAGTTGACATAATGGCTCAAACGATAGACAAGTGTTTTTGGCACATCCGAGATCACTGCCAGCCCTCCCACCATGTCCCCGTAAAGTGTACAGTAGCCAACGCCCAGCTCACTCTTGTTCCCGGTCGACAGCACGATGGCGCACAACTTGTTGGACAGCGCCATCAGGAGTGTGCCGCGCGCGCGTGATTGGAGGTTTTCTTCCGTGACGTCTTGTTTTCGGCCCGCGAATACTTCTTGCAAGGTTTGACGGTAAGCCTCGAAGACATGGTTAATCGGAAGCAACTCGAACCGGATGCCGAGGTTCTGGGCCAATGCGCGGGCATCCTCGATCGAGCCTTCTGAAGAGAACGGTCCCGGCATGCCAATCCCCCGGACATTCTCAGGACCCACCGCTGCAGTGGCGATAGCGGCGGTAAGAGCCGAATCGATGCCACCGCTTAGACCTACGATCGCTTTCTGAAAGCCGCATTTATGCATGTAGTCGCGCGTACCCAGAACCAGCGCGGCGTAGACGCTGGCCTCTTCGCCCGCGACCTGCTCGCGCACTTCACCGGTTAACGTTTTGGAATCGAAATAGATGAGGTCCTCCTCGAAGGAGCGGCCTTGCGCGACGAGCTTGCCCTCCGCGTTGAGCACCAGACTCGAACCGTCAAAGACCAAGCTGTCGTTACCCCCGACTTGGTTCACCATGGCAACCGGAACTTTGTAGTTGCGGGCAATCGTCGCCAGCATGTCGCGGCGCAACTCGCGCTTACCGATCCAGAAGGGCGAGGCCGAAATGTTAAGCACGAAGTTCCCCCCCGCGCGCATAAGAGCTTCCACGGGATCGAAGGTGTACAGCCGTTTGTTCCAGAACTGCTTGTCGTTCCAGGCATCTTCGCAGATGGTAAGCGCCATGCGGTTGCCGCAGAAGTCAAAAAGCTCCTGGCTCTTGGCCGGCGCAAAGTTTCGCATTTCGTCGAAGACGTCATAGGTGGGCAGCAGCATCTTCGATTGCAAGAAGGCGACTTTGCCATCCAGGAGCAGGGCGGCGGAGTTCATCACGGATTTGCCCGCAGCGGAATCCGCGGGAGTGACCAAGCCACATATCACGGCGATGCCGCGGGTTTCCGCGGCGATGCGATCGACGGTTTCACGATTGCGCGCAACGAAAGAAGAGCGTTCCACGAGATCGCGTGGCGGATAGCCGCAAACGGCGAGCTCGGGGAACAGGATCAGCCCTGCGCCATGGGATTGAGCCCGGCGCGAGTAATCGACGATTTTCGCGGCGTTGCCGGAAAAGTCTCCGACCGTGGGGTTAATCTGGCCTAAGGCTACCTTCACATATTTAGTGTAAAGGTAGGGCCGTTAGACTCCAAGTGTGCCCGCCGGCTAGAACGGCACTCAATCGCAGAGTTCGCGAAGAAGCGCCGCAACGAACGCAGAGAAAAACGCCGACTGCCAGCATCACGACAGATTGCTAATCGCCGTCAGCAGGAAATACCACATGCCGTGGCGCTGGCACTGGCGTGTCGCCCTTCTGATCGCGCCAAAGAACTTCATTCAAACGCTTGGCCCCCGCCGCATCAGGGCGGGAGAAGTCCATCTTTGAGGACGCGTTTGCGCCGGGAGCTTCACGTTTGTTGGTCTCATAGATCAGACCGTTGTCGCGATTGCGGTAATCTGCAGCAAACGCCGGTTGGTCACCGGCACCCGAGAACAGAGCTCCCATGACCGGGGCATAGGCGTCGTTCTGATTCATGGGAGGAAGGCCCAGCAGCATCTCCAGGGTGTGGATCATGTTCACGGTGGTGTAAAAACCGTGGTGCACGAACGGCAGCTCGAGCGACCCTGGCGAATATTTGCTAACGACGAAAGCAATGGATCGGTGGGCATCGACGTGGTCGGCGCCATCCTGAGCATCGTCTTCGAGCACAAAGATGGCGGTATCGTCCCAGTACGGGCTGTGCGAGACGGCTTCGACAACGCGGCCGAGGGCCAAATCGTTGTCGGCCACAGAGGCGGCTGGCCGCGGCCGATTGGGCCGCGTGCCGCCAGTGTGGTCATCGGGAAGATAGAGCAAGACGAAGTTGGGCAGCTCGAGCTCCTGGCCGGCATGGTCCTTGCGGGCGCGCACATACGCGCCGAACTCATTCAGGAATTCGTCAGCCCGGAGTTGGTCGGGATAGTCGGTGTTGAAATCCGGATACAACGGATCGTAGTGACCGCGGAGCACTGCCTTCGTCGGTTTTACTTGTTTCAGCAAGGGTACGGGCCAAGGCCAGGGACTTGGCGCGGCGTGCGGATTGCCGACGTTGGGCGGCAGCGGATCGCCCTTGTTGATTTCCGTACGGGGGCAAGCACCCGCCAACGTGGAAGGAGTTCCCTGCTTGGGCGACGAAGCGCGCCGATTCTTGGCGCACCACTCCGCGTTCACGAACTCCCCATAGTCGCGATAGGTTAGACCACGGCGTGCGACGTTGTCCCAGAGGAAGCCGGTGGAAGGATCATCGATATCAGGCTGGTTGTGATCCAGCGGATATTCATCCCCTACGGTGCCCTGGAAATCGTAGATACGCTCGTGGCCGCGATAGGCAATTTGCCAGGTCTTTTCGTTGTAATCACTGGTGATGGCGGCAGTCGACCAAAGATGCCCGTCGCCGGAAACCTCGCCGCTGTCGTAAAAATTGTCGAGGACGCCGAACTGCAAAGCTAGCTTGTGTTCATTGGGGGTGATATCGGAACCGTAGAGATTGAGCTCCGGGGCTCCGTTACCCACTTTCAGGTCGCCCAGCACCTGGTCGTATGTGCGGTTCTCTTTGATCACATAAATCACGTGATGGATGGGGTTTGAGCCTTGGGCAAACTGAATCTTTCCAGGATCGCTGTCGAGCAGATTGTCCTGCTCGACGGTGCGTGTAAGTTCATCCAGTTTGCTCAGCGCGAACTGGATATTGAGGCGCGCGATCGAACCTCTGAGCAGCGTGGGAATGTAAGCGTGCGCATGATGCTTTTTCTCATCAGCAGTTTTTCCCATTGCAGTATTAGGACCGCTTCCCTTCCCCTTTGCGGTGGCGATGAACAGATCGTCGCCGTGTACGGCGAGAGCGCTCGGATACCAGTCCGTAGGGATGAATCCCAAGGCGGTCTGAGGATTTTCGGGATTGCCGCCTGCAGCGGGGTCGAGTGCTCGAGTGTCGAAGACCGCAACCGCGTCCAGCGCAGAATCAGCGGCAAACAAAAACTTGCCATCGGAACTTTGGGCCAGCGCCGTCGGTTGGCTGCCGGCATAGTTTTGCGCGGGGGCGTTGGTCGAAAAATGATGAAATGGCCTGCCGTCGCTTACCGAAATCGCTGCGATGACGTCGGCGTTGGACAACGCCGCGTAAAGAATCTTTTCGTCCGGGCTCAGCAACAGTGCCGTCGGATGCGAGCCGGGAGCGATCCGATCCTGAGGTTCGAGCAATTTGATCCGTCGGACAACTTCGCCGGTGCTCAGGTCGAGTTCGTCAACTTGAGACGCGTTCCACAAGCTGCACCAAGCGCGGCGACCATCCCGAGTCGCTACTACCGTGTAGGGGAAAGACGACGGAATAAGATCGCTCGTGCTTAGGTCGAATCTCCGCAACACTTTCCCACTGCCGGTATCGAGGAGTACAACGTTGTCGGATAGATTATTCGCAACCAGGAGTTGGTCGTCTCCCGATCCCGGGATGGAATTTCCGGCGGTTGATCCAGCCGAAATCACGGCCAGGCCCGCCGGGTATGGGATGGCCGTCTGCGGCGGCGTTTTCTGCAGTGCAATCGCGGCCTTCTTCCCCGGCGCAATCGGCTGTGGTCGAATGGGAATGAAGCGATCCGCAGTTACTTTGCCCTGGGAAAAGCTATACATCGCAATGCCGTTCCCCAGATCCCCTGCCCTCTCGCCGCGGGGATCCGTCACCGAACCTACCGACGCGTAGAGGCGCTTGCCATCGGAACTGAATGCCAAGCCAATGAAGTAGCTTTGATGTGATTCGTCGCTCAGTCGAGAATCGGGATAATCGAAGATATGGTTGTTCTTCAAATCAAGGATGGCGATGGACTGTCGAGCGAGAGTTTCCTGGGTGCCATATCCGTCATTGAGCATGGCGGCATAGCGCCCGTCTGGACTGACAGCCATGGTGGCGGGGAAACTATTGGTGTCGGTGATCCGACCAGGCGAGGGCACGCTCAACATTTTGCTGCTGGGTAAAGGTAATGACCGGCGGTTGTCCTGTGCCGACCGTTGCGCGGAGGCTAGAGTAACCAGCGGTAGGAAAAAAGATACGGCCAGGCGCAGACGATGGAGCCTACGGGAAAATGGACTCACAGTATTCCCCCCAAACCACCACAGCGATACAAGAACCGAGCGACCCACGTATCTTACAGAAAGACAGCCCCCGGCAGAGGAATTGCCCGTAAGAATGGAAGGGTTTCGCCATTGCCACCTGGAAGTTGCGGATGAGAATTCACTAGGCTTGGGTAGGCCGCGAAGTTTCCCCTACCGCAGGCGGTTCGGGATGTTCTATGGGAGCATTGTGACGCACATCGGAGCCCTGCACCCAGAAGATAACGTCCTCAGCGATGTTGGTGGCATGGTCGGCAACGCGTTCCAGATTGCGCGCAATGAGCAAGGCGTCCAGAGCCTGGCGAACGATTTCCGGCCGCTGGTTCATGGTCTTCACCAGTTGGATGAAGGCATCGTCCTTCATCCGATCCACGACGTTATCCATTTCGAGCACAGCCTGTGCCAGCTCCGCTTTGCCTTCGATGAAAGACTCCAGAGCCCGCCGCACCATGGCACTCACGGCCGCGCCCATGCGCGCGATATCAATGGGCAGATCCACTGCTGGTAGTTCCGTCATGTCCATGACACGCTCGGCGATGTTGACCGCCTGATCGCCGACACGCTCCAGGTCAGAGTTAATCTTGGTGACGGCGAGGATGAAGCGCAGGTCCACGGCCATGGGCTGCTGCATGGCCAACAGGTCAAACGCGGCCTCATCGATTTCACGTTCGGCGGCGTTGATCAGAGTCTCGCCCTCTAGTATCATCTGACATCGCGTCAGATCGCGGTCAACGTATGCCTGACGGGCGCGATCGACTGCCTGCTCGGCCAGTCCGCCCATGCGGAGCAACTTTTGCCGCAGGTCATCGAGACCCTGCTGGAACCGTGTACGCATTATCCGAACCTGCCTGTAATATAATCTTCCGTCTTCTTGTTCGACGGTTTGGTGAAAATCTTTTCTGTCTTGTCGAACTCAATCAGCTTGCCCAGCAGGAAAAAGCCGGTGAATTCCGCAACCCGGGCCGCCTGCTGCATGTTATGGGTTACGATTACGATGGTATACCGTTCCTTGAGTTGAAAGATCAATTCCTCGATCTTGCCCGTGGAAATGGGATCGAGTGCCGAGCAAGGCTCGTCCATCAGCAAGACTTCCGGTTCAACCGCCAGGGCACGTGCGATGCACAAACGCTGCTGCTGTCCACCGGAGAGGCTGGCACCGGATGTCTTATGGATTTGGTCCTTCACCTCGTCCCAAAGGGCCGCGGCATCGAGCGATCGCTGTACCACTTCATCCAGCTTACGGCGATCCCGGAAGCCATTCAACTTTAATCCGGACGCCACATTGTCATAAATCGACATGGTGGGGAATGGATTGGCTTTTTGAAACACCATTCCGACCCGACGCCGAAGTTGCGTCGGAGACGTCCCGTTGTAAGCGTCTAACTCTCCGATGCACACGCGGCCGGTGATTCGGGTATCAGGAATTGTCTCGTGCATCCGGTTCAGGCACCGAATGAACGTCGACTTTCCGCAGCCTGAAGGACCAATTAAGGCGGTGGCATGGTTGGCGGCGACCTTCAAATCGATGTCGAACAGAGCTTGAGTCTTGCCATACCAGGCGTTCAGCCTTTCGACCTGGATTTCAACGCCCATAAATTATGCCGATCCGAAGGTACCATGGCGCACGGCGAAACGCACGGCAGCGACCGCAGTAACGATGAGAATGATCAGCACGAACGCCCCCGCCCACGCCTGCCGGTGCCAATCGTCATAAGGAGAAAGACCGTAGGTATATATCTGCAGCGGCAGAGCGGCCGTCGGCTGGTCGACTCGCAGATTCCAGAACTGATTCCCGAGCGTGGTGAACAGCAACGGTGCGGTCTCGCCCGCGACCCGGGCAAAGGCCAGCATAATTCCCGTAATCACGCCAGACGTCGCAGTACGGAGGGTAATGGAGAGTGCTGTCCGCCAGCGGGGGATGCCGAGCCCATAGGCGGCTTCGCGGAGCGCCTGTGGTACCAGAAGCAACATTTCCTCGGTGGTGCGGGTGATGGTAGGAACCATCATGATCGCTAGTGCCACGCTGCCTGCCAGCGCAGAGAAATGTCTCTGCTGCAGAACGACGATCGAATAGGCGACGATGCCAATCACAATTGAAGGCACTCCGTTAAGCACGTCCGCGGTGAAACGAATGGAGTCACCAAAGCGATTGCGTCCGAATTCTGCCAGATAGATGCCAGCGCCAACTCCAAAGGGCACGCCCATCAAGCTGGCAATCGCCAAGATGAGACCTGACCCGACGATGGCATTCGCCATTCCGCCACCGGGTTCGCCGACCGGCCTCGGGGTCTGAGTGAGAAACGCCCAGTTAATGGAACCCATGCCGCGATAAACCAGGTAACCGAAAATGGCTACCAGCGGCACCAGTACCAAAATTACCGTCAGCACGGCTAGCCCGGTCATAAAGTGATCCATGATCCGCCGACGCCAGCTGATCGGCTGCATTCCCGCGTGAGACTTAATATTCTGTGGCTCAGACATGTCCCCTCGCCGGTTCGCCACGTGTGACTGTCCAGACCAGGAACTGGGCTAACGCATTGACCACAATGGTCACCAGGAACAGGGCCAATCCAATTTCGACCAGGGCGGACAAATATATGTCCCCGGTGGCCTCGCTGAACTCATTCGCTAGCACGCTGGCCATCGTGTAGCCGGGCGCAAACAAGGACTTCGCGATCTCGGGGCGGTTTCCGATCACCATGGTGACGGCCATGGTTTCACCGAGAGCTCGGCCTAACCCTAAGATGATCCCTCCCATGATGCCGGCACGCGCATTGCGTAGTACCCCCATCCGAATCATTTCCCAGCGTGTGGCCCCCAGCGCCAGGACTCCTTCGCGCTGATGCTGGGGCACGACCGCGAGAACTTCGCGGGTGATGGAGGAAATGATCGGTATGATCATGATCGCCAGAATGATCCCGGCAGCCAGCATTCCGATACCATAGGGCGGCCCTTCAAAAAGGCCAGTCCAGCCCAACGTCTTTGCGAGAAATGGCTGAAGGTAGCTGCGCAAGATCGGCAGCAAAACAAAAATCGCCCACAATCCGTAAATCACGCTGGGAATGGCAGCCAGCAACTCGGTGAAAAACGACAGCGGCCCGCGCAGACGGCCAGGACACATTTCGGTGGTAAAGACGGCGACGCCGATTGCCAATGGTACCGCGATCAGAAGCGCGAGCAGTGAAGAAACCAGAGTTCCGTAAATGAAGGGCAGTGCTCCAAAGTGTTCTCCAACCGGATCCCATTCACTGCCGGCAAAAAACCTGAAACCAAACGCGTGCCATGACAGGGCTGAGCGGAACACGAGTTCGTACACGATGAGGCCCAAGAGCCCTAAAATCGCGAGCGCACAGACCAGCACGACCAATTTGAAGATCGGATCGCCGATTTCGTGTCGCGAGGTCAAGAGCAACGATGGGGGGCTGTCTGGGGCGCTGGCACACCTCTAAGCGTATTTTTTTCAACGGGTTGCGGTCCCGGCTTAGTGGGCGAATTTAGGGCAGCGTCCGCCATCCAAGGATTCACCGTAGCAGAGGCTTGTTAAAAGGATGTTAAAATCTGTCCTGGCTGCGGCCAGTCACGGGATTTATTTGGCGGTTGCCTTTTCGCGGACGAGCGTATATCTTTCAACTCCCCTTTTCTGCTTGATTTATGTCAATTGCGCCAGAACGCTGCCGGCTTGTCTTTCAGAAGTTGGAACGAGACCTCGATCGGCTTTCCGCTCAACCGGAAGCAAAGAAAGTTCACCGCTTCCGCACCGGCGTGCGCCGCTTGCAGGCGTTGCTGGAAGAGTTGTGTCCAGCACGTGATCGTAACCAGAAAAGACTGTTGAAGCTCCTCACCCGTATGCGAAAGAAAGCCGGGAAAGTGCGTGATCTCGATGTGCAACTCGCGGCCCTCCGGAGCTTGAAGTTCCCACAGGAACCACGTCGCAAGACTCAGCTTATGCAACAACTCATTGAGCTTCGTGGCCAGCGGGAAAAGAAACTAAGCAAGGCCCTGACCAGAGAAGCGGTCCGCGAAATCCACAAGAGACTGAAGCGGGCCCGCAAGGACTTTCATCCTGAGGTGAACCGCGATCCTCTATCCGTGGCAAGACAGGTCCTTGAGCCCATTGCGAAAGCAGATGGCTTGCCCAC